>Ga0157363_1000606_pt1 | contig 27734 bp, 20 predicted proteins | sample AttsexASBM1_FD_111477 | JGI IMG/M metagenome (GOLD analysis project Ga0157363, IMG submission 111477) | Fungus gardens microbial communities from leaf cutter ant in Ribeirão Preto, State of São Paulo, Brazil - Atta sexdens ASBM1 | ecosystem: Host-associated > Fungi > Mycelium > Unclassified ... | reverse complement strand
TGTGTGTGTGTGTGTGTGTGTGTGTGTGTGTGTGTGTGTGTGTGTGTGTGTGTGTGTGTGTGTGTGTGTGTACATATTTTTTTAATTCTATATTATATTTAATTATATTATGTCATGTTATTTTTTTTATTCATATATTTTATACATATAAAATTATTTTATACATTTGTATTCATTTTACACATTTCTATTATATTTATTCATATATATCTCTATTATATATATATAAAAAAATTATTTTCAGATCTGTATCTAGTTAGTTTTCAACAAAATCATTTTTTCCGTGTATCACCGAGTTGATAAAAATAAAGTGACACGTCTCAAAAATAAATAACTTTTCAGTAAAACATTTTTTTTTCTAAATTAGAACGATTTAATGAAGATAATGATTGTACATAACTTCCTTTCTAATGTTGTATACTAATTTGCTTTCCGCGTTATACTTTCAATTATAATATATTCTTTAAAACTATGTCATGAGTTTTCGAAATTCAAACACTGCAACCCTAATATAAGATTGTATAAATTTCATTCTGCATTAAAATTGTGACACTTTTCTATATAAGTATAATATCTACAAATGTGTGTCGTCTTTCCACAAAAATATGTTAGTCTTTAAGAGTTGATTTCCTTTCATTATTTCAAAAATGCTAATTTTTTATTTCTGTTATTTATTATTTCTTTATCAACGCGATATATCTAAAATAATTAATTTTTACTGCAAAACCGTTCAGAGCAACGTAACATTCGCATGAGGATGATTGTTTGAAATAACAAGACTACCAACTTCGAAAGAGGAGCATCCGAGGTTTTTTATTTGAAATGCATCGCATAGATGGTGAAAGGTGACCTGAGATCTCCAAATGTAGGACAATAAATGGCACTGGCCCGATTTGTCGTAGAGCATTGCGGATTACATTAGCTCGTGTTCCGTGTTCCATAACGTCTCGCGGGATCGCCGAATAAAAAGAAATAATTCTAAAATTCGAAGATTTTTTTGGGATCCGAAGCAAAAGAGTAAGAAATTCATTGTCAAAGATACGGAAACGTCAACATTTAAGATAATGTAAAATGGCTGCTTTCCTTTTGGGAGATACAGGCAATATAGATATGTGTCATTCTATCTTTGTTATTCATTGAATAAAGAAAGATAGACATTTGTGTCTCTTAAAAGAAAAACAGTCTATACATAACGATATCAAGATAAAGTGTAAAATACAGAATAATAACACATCGCTTCCTTACTTCAAAAATGACACAACTAAAAAAATTAAGTTCCTCGGAAAAAGAAAAAGACTATTTTTTAACTCGACAGAAAATTATTGATTTATTAAATAATATCAGCAAAAAGAATATATTCTTAATGTGATCAAACGTTATTTTTGTCATTTTTGTTTTATTTAATTAATATAATAATTTAATTAATTTTTCAAAATCACTTTTTTTTGAGTTGTAACAATTTTGACATTTTTTTTTAATCATTCTTTTTAAAATATTATTTTAAAATATTTATGAATGTTTTTTATGAAATTAAGTAAGTTACCTTTCAATAATTTAAATAATTTAATATTCTACCTTTTCATATTTGATTTCAAAAAAATTTTGTTTTGGTATGCTAATGGACTCCTCCCCTGACAAATTTCTAGATTCGTCAATGCATTCAGTAAAACATCGTAAAATTTTCGACAGCAACCTAATGATTTCGGATGAACGTTTTTGATTTCCCAAATACGAATGTTGATTTTCCCGTACGAAGCAATGAGTAAGCGATCGCGGCTGGTGCCTCTCGCGCCGTAAATGCATGGAATTTGACCTTTCTTGCGCCGCGTTCGGCTCTCGCGCAAAATCTCGGCTTACCGTTAGTGTGGAACGTTAGCGGGCCGGAGATGCCTTTGCAGGTGCAGGTAATTCCCTTAATCGACGCGACGATTTTATTACGTTAGTCCTTCCTGGGAGGCAAACACGATCAGCGCTCGTGACAAAAAAGATCATGAGGGACTTCCACAATACACAAACGGGACAATAACCCCGTTGACTTCGGTCGTTTGTTTCGCATTACTTGCCAATTCTTTAGTCTGCAACAGTCTCCTAAAAAAACAGCGGACGAATCGCCGTCTGTAGATTGAACTTTAGATCTCTGGGATGTCCAGAGATGTAAATCTCTCCTTGAGAATCCTTCCTCGATTTCCCTAACTCGCGGCTTCTCGCTTTCGTGAATTCTTCTCTTTGGATCTTCATATCTCAACTTGTTCCGTCGTAAATGAAATAATACTTCCCATTGAGATCGAGAATAAAAGGAGCAGAAAAAGATAGATATCGAAAAAAGATAGAGAAAGAGAGAGAGAGAGAGAGAGAGAGAGAGAGAGAGAGAGAAAGAACAAGATATAGTTAATAATGTAAGGAAAAAACGACGTGCATGCACCTCTTCCCTTCTCCAGAATTAAAAGCGTATGCGAATTCCTAGATGATGTCACCGCGTCTCCGCGATTCCTTACTCACAGAAATGAAAATCCCTTAGGCGGTTTTATGCCTGGCCTGCCGTAGAGTAATCTCGAATACACTGGAAAAAAATAAAGTCGTCCAGCTTCATGGAAGGATCGAAAAGCTTCACTGCTTCTCGTTTTCAAACACGCGTTCTTCCGAAGTGAAACTTATCCAATCGTCGGACGGCTTCCGATAAAAGATATCACAAAAATAGAGATTACAGAAACAAAACGTAAGTGCATATACCCCAAAATGTAATCTATGACCTGGCAATTTATTCCGCGAATGACAAGACGGACAATTGTCGTCAGTAAATACGCGTCTTATCTCTCACCCAATTATTATCTTTCGGAACAGTATCCGTGCTTCGCGGTTCGACGCAACACACCGTTGAACATACATATATAGATAAATTCTGTTTATTTATGTGACGCGGATTTAATTTGCACAGCCAGTAGTTTCGAAAGTTCAAACCCGCGTTCAGAACTGCGAGCTCCAGAACCTTATACAGTACAGAAGCTTACAGCAACATTGCTGCAACATTTCTAATGTTACTGCAGTGCTAGCTTGCAGTAATATTGCAATGTTGGTGCAATATTGTTGGAATACTGCAATGTTGATGCAATACTATTGAAATGTTACATTATAATGTTGTTACAATGCAATATTATTGAAATGATTTGTACTAGAACTGCACCATATCCATAGGTGCAGATCATTCCGACAATATTGCAGCAATATTGTAAACATTACAAGGTAGAGCATTCCAGGAATATTGCAACACTGTAAATAGAAGCTTGCAGCAATATTGTAAATGTTGCTTCTTATATATAGGTTCTGTAAAAATCATTTCAATAACATTACAACAACATTGCAACGTTGCAGCAATATTACTGCTTATGTATTGTAATATTGCAGTAACGTTGCAGCATATTATTGTGAGTTACTATGTTGTACATCATTCCAGAAATATTGCAGTAACACTACAACTTTGTAAAAATGTTGTTGCAAGGTTCTGTGATGAAATCACAGAAGCTATATCACAGATCATTCTAGCAATATTACAGCAACACTGTAATGTTCCAACAATATCACATTAACATTAACACTGTACAGCACAAATCATTCCAACAATATTGCAGTAACACTGCAACTTGGTAACCATTTTGTTGTAAGCTTCTATGCTGTATGAATACAACACATCATTCTAGCAATATTTCAGCAACATTCCAGTAACATTAATATCAAAATATTGCTGCAAGCTTCTGTGCTACATAGAAGCCATGTCACACTAGGCATAGAAGATTAACGATGAATTGAAGATTAAAATTCTATCAGTAAGATAATTTTAATTCATTTTGTTCTAATTAGTCGAATTCTAACATCTCTAATTCACACTTCTCAATCTTTAATGCATACGTGCGATGTGTGACATGAGCTTCTCATGACGTTACTCCGGATTGTTTTCATGGGTAAGGTTAAGGGACACCGCGATCGATCCTGTGTCACGGTATCATCATGTCAGAGGGATACACGACGCCGAAGTCGACACTGACAACTCTTACCTCTTCTGCAGCTGAATCTCCCGGGTGAGTCGCGCAGATACGTGGTACACATCGTAGGAACTGAACACGGGGGAGGGGTGGAGCACCTACGAGCAGCGACGCACGGGTGATCGTGCGTGCATGTCACCGCGATTCACACAATTTGAACGGATGACGACGGGTGTCCTGGGTGTCGTTTTCGGAGTAACACGCAACTCGCGTCCTCGCGACGTGTGCGACGTGACAGGACCGTAGAGTATCCTCCTTTTTCGTTGATTTTCCTTCAAAGGACAGGTGCAGCGTTGCGCCACGCTTTTTGGCAACGTCAAACGTTCACGATGGAGCGTGTTATTCACGCCAGCGATCACGTACCAAGTGTGTGCACAGCACGGGATTGAGAGCCGAGCTGAGCCGAGCTAAGCGGGCTGAGCCGCACCACCTGTCACTCGGATTCGATAGCACGGAACATGCGTCGTGCGACGTCACCCGGCGCCCTGCACCCCGCACGTCGTCGCCGCGACCAATCAGCGTTCGACCTAAAGAAAGAGAAGGTAAGAGCACAAAGTGCAAAGAGTGCAAAAATTACGACTATTACAACTCCAACTTAACCTTACTTTGTGTCTCGCTCGTAAACCTCGCGAAGATTACGTAAAATCGTTGGTATTATCATGGATAACAACATAGATGCGATCGTCCAAAATTTGGATGAGGAAAATGAGTCCAAGGCGGTGATGCTGTTCGGCCGAGACATCAGGAAGATCCCCTGTTTCAAGCAGAGTATGCTGTCCGGTATCTACAGCGGTCTCGCAGCTGGCCTGGGCACCTTCATGTTCACCAGTCGCGCGAAACTATCGACGAACGTCGCTCTGGGATCCTATATGGGAGTCACCATGGTTTACTGGTGCTACTGCCGATACAACTACACGATGGAAAAGTACGAAATGCGGAATCTGCAAAATATCATTCAGCAAAAGTCGATCAACGCGAAAGAGAACAAAGGAAGTGTTTAGGAACATTAGAGAAAACTGGTTGACATATGAAAACTGTTTGTCTGTTGCTAAAGACTTTTAAAATGATATATGAGAACAAAAGATGCGTTAACATGTGATTGTAGCACAGTACGATGTAATATAATTAAGATTATTGTATTATATTTATAAAATATGTGCAAAAAATGTTTGATGAATGTCTGAGTTACTTTTAATCTTTTCAATTGTATATAATATTTTTATACATTAATATCATATCTATGAGATTGTTAATTGATTGTAATTATATTTTTCAATGTATAAAAGTATTTTTTTTTAATTATTGATAGACATACACTGGAAAGAAAGTTTAGTTACGTTAATTGGAATTTTGATTGAAAATAGATAAATCAGAATTTTCTGATTAAATCTTATAATTCTAGTTAAGATAATCAAAATTCTGAAGTGATCAGAATTTTCTAGCTCGTTTACATTTTCAAAAATTTTTTTCCGTATATGAATTCATAGAGTTATACTTAGAGGCTTATTTTGTAACTCTTATTGACTGTAACTATAGCATTACAGTGTCATATGTCGGTTGCTCAGTTTTATATATGATAAAAAAATTACACAACAATTATACACTGTAATGCTGCAGTTACAATCGTTAAGAGTTACAGAATAATCTTTTGATTGTGTGATAATTTAACCATTGTGTGACTACAGTTGTACTGTTTCAACTAATATAATTGATAGTGTAAAAAATGATTGATTTTTAATTATAATTGACACAATGTTAATACACGAAATCGTAGTAAAATTATAATGAATTTCTGTATATATAATAAAATTATTTTTCAAACATATATGTTTAATTTTTTTCCACGAGTATGATTGTTTGAAGCTATTAATGCCTTAAAGCTATTTCTTACATTTCTATTTGATTTTATGTATAATATTATTATGTATAATATATAATGCTATTCATGTTGAATTCTATTTATTATATTTATATATATAATGCTATTTTTCATGAATTAAAATCTTTATATTTGTGGATACTCTTTAAATCTTTTAGAGTTAATGAAAGAATGAAATCTTACTCTTTTTCAAAATTGACTCAATTTTTATTCTTTATGAATGAGATTCCACTTCAAAGAGTTTAGAGAGCTTACATTTCGATAAATAATTTTCTATAGTACACTTTATATAATATAATTCCAATTTCTATATACTCCATGTTTATATTATATATATAAAATGTAAATAATCTATAAGGTGACCTCTGAGAATCTTGCGAATACAAGTGAAACAATTTCTACAGTCAGTAGTGTTTTCAGAGGCGCAACATAGCGCGCGGCATCGTGTACATAATGTGCGTGCAAATTTAATAAAACTAACATTTTAATTCAACTAAAAATTTGTATATAATAAGAGACGATAACGGACAAATTGAAATAATTCCTATAATGTCACAAAACGATACAAGTGACGACGAATCTAACCCGTCACAGATGTACCTCAATCCGAATTCTCACGCCCGTAACAATTCAGGTATATTTAAGAATTACGAAATCTATTTATATCAATCCCAAAACTAGACGTTGTATTTTTACACGGATCACACAATGAATGGGAAACACTCTCAATGGGAAATTTCCTATCCACAACTCTGGTAATGCACTGTAGATGACTTAAGACAACACGTACTTTTGTTAAATTCAATCCGTGATCCATCCATAAGTCATTAAAGAAAATTTAAAATTTAAACTTTCTTTAGAAACTCAAACATGGATGGATATTAAGATTGAATTTAACAAAAGTACATGCTGTTCCAAGTTATCCCAAATTACCTATATTTACGGTATTTATTTTCTAAATGTCAGGCATAAAACAATTATAAGATTAAAATTCAATAAAATTTTAATTTTTTCATTAATTTTATAATTTTTCATTCAAATTTCACTTGTTAAGTTACAAAGCATACAGAATTAAAACTTTTAAAAACTCTAACTTGAAATGTTCGAATCTCTTAGAAAATCATGTAGTTCTGAAATCAATTGCAATTTGGACATAGTTCTATAACAAATATTCCCAAAGTTATGTGTAGCCCAATCAGTCCCTCCTCCTCCATTTCGAGCTCTGTAATATTCGGACAAATCCCCGAGGAGGTGCTCCACGCCTGGAGTCAATTACCAGAAGCGATTCGCCTGGATCCGAGTTTGGCGATCTTTCAGAAAGAATGTGATCGAATAACGGAAACGAGGTGAACAAAATAAGCCTAAGAAATCGATGAAAAAGGATTTCTACATAACAAAAGATAATGTGTTTCCAGATCTCTGGACTGCATGAAGAAAGAATGTCTGGTTGTCAATATGTCTCTTGGAATGCCACCCGCGACATCAATCAGGTAAATCACATATCACGATTAAGGGAGAAGTTTAACAAGATGCTACAAATTCTCAGAACGGATGTAATAATTAATCCCGATATCTTCGCAGCATACAACATCAGAACGTCGACGAAGACGGGCAAGATGTGCAAATACAGGAGAGACAAAGGCCTTTTTGCCGTTACATGAAGTTAATCATACTCTCCTGTTGTTGGCTTCTATTCACAGTAAGAAAACCATCAGATCGATGTGATTAATTAATAAATCTCACGTTACTTCATATTGCAGATGATACTGATGTTTAAGAACGAGAGGATTGAGACGATGCATCAGCTTTCTGTGTCTAGCAGAGAAAGTAGGAGTATCCTTCTAGTCAATCATAAAAAATCGAACTACGAATTTTTGTCTATTTTGAGCAAGATGGGATTTAGGAGACGAAATTTCCATAAATAGTATAATATCAATCAATCTCATATTCTCCTTATAACGATATAGATTATCGAATCAACGAACATGTTACAAGTACCTTGATTAGCGTGACGATGAAAGGACCATTGCTGCCGTTACGAAAATACGAGCAGTATTTATCTGCGAATTTATCCACATGCTATTTGATGGTATGGCTGCAAGTTCTGGTGGACAGAAAAACCAATTCACGTCTCTCCATTACTGATTTGAAGAACTTGAAGGTCTATATCTTTAAACGCATACAAAATTATTCTGCATACACTTATGTTTGCGTCGAAAGAACACGAAGTCAAATCCAGCCAAGCCTGAAACAGAGAAAGAAGAAAAGAAATCAGTCATATTAACAAATTACTTATCACAAATATCCTTCGGCCATTCTTTTACACATATTTCATAAAACTAATTAATCTTGATTATATTGAATATATATTGCGCATATTTATTTAAATAGCTAAATCTATTGAAATGCCTAATCAGCAAATTAAAAGTAATGTAACATCAATGTTATAATTTCATATTCAAAAATATAAATGTAATATAACACATGGTGTTACAGTTACATTGTGCGAAATTATAATACTAATGAATATTTATTTCTCTTCAGCTTAGACAGAATAATTAAAAAAGGGATTTATTATAGTTCACAAATATTTCTTACTTTCATTCATCCATCCATCCGTGCTTCATCGCACGTCTCATATTCAATAAATTTTAATTGTTTTTATGTAACTTTCTATCATGCACTTTCTTGCCATTCATTATCTATATCATCACAGCCATAATTAAATAGTAAACCTATACATACATTTCCTATCATCACAACCATATATAATTATAACACTAATGTTATGTTACTTTTAGTTGGTATCGACTGGACATTTATTTACTAGATAATTATAAACTAGCTACACCATACTATATTTGCAATCATTAATTGCAGAACGTAAGCGACGTGTGGACCTTGCCGGTATTACCTGAAAATTTGGTGAGCATTTTCCCCGACCAGAAGCATCGGAAGACTTTCCATATAAAAGCTGACAACAAGTATGTTATCTCATATTTTTACTATTATTCAAATCTAATAAAAATGAATTTTGCAAAATGTTTATTACAATTTTTGTTGGCAAAATTGTTGGCCAGCGGAAATATCTGAAAGTCTCACATGCAGTACGATGTCTCAGAATTTGTTAGCAAATGTTTTGTTTATAGGATCCTATCGCAAGGCATAATGTTCATCAATCTGCGCACGAATTCGAAGTCCATTCTTTCGCTTTCGATAGGCTACGATTCATCGCCAATAAATGCCGATATCGGTATACCGCTTGCCGCAGTTGTCTTGATTATCTTATACATCCTGATAATTTTCGAGGTAAATCATGTACGCAAATTAGAATGTATTTATAAATATGAAAAAGATCACAATATGGTATATATGCAAGTACACATATAGTGTATATTAGTGTATATTAGTGTATATTAGTAATTCAAGATTGAATTATTTAAAGCAATGAAGATCCAGCTTCGACCGTAAAGACATTTTAAATTTCTAGTAAATTTCTTTAAATCTCTATTGATTGTGTTTCTCACATATGCGGTCTAAAATAAAGATTTTTAATAATGTATTTATGTTGATTCCTAAATGCTTCATCATATTTGATCGAATTAGGTAGTACACAGAGCTCTAGCTGCTATGCTGGCATCCACGATGTCCATCGCAATATTGGCGGCTCTAAATGAGGTATCGCAAGTACACGCTCTTTTAATTTCTATGACGGAATCTTTTTTAAAAGACAAATATAAAAAGTGGAAAGGACGATTTTACAATATCTAAAAATTTAGTTATAGATCTGAAAATAATTTTGTTAAATCATCAAAATAATAATTAGAACATTAAAACTGATTGATAGTCTTTTATAGCTCATATTATGCTTGAGATTCCCACGTAATTATTTTATGGTCCAACAAAATTTTCAGCTATTTATCTAGTTACATTTTTAGATATTTCAACAAAATCATTTTTCCGTTTGGAATTTTGTATTTTAGCGTCCGAGTATGAGCGAACTTATCTCTTGGATAGATATGGACACGCTGCTACTACTGTTCTCCATGATGGTGCTGGTTGCCATCATCGCCGAAACTGGAGTGTTCGACTGGCTGGCAGTTTATGCTTACAAAGTGAGAAAAAGAAATTGGCATATGTCTAAAGTGAAAAAAAAAAACTGAACCTGAGATACCTTTCATTTTTAGATAACCGCCGGAAGATTGTGGCCGTTGATAATGGCCCTCTGTTTCTTCTCTGCGTTTCTGTCATCATTGCTAGATAATGTGACGACCGTATTATTAATGACTCCGGTAACTATTAGACTATGCGAGGTAATGGAGTTGAACCCAGTACCAATCCTGACTGCTATGATAATTTATTCCAACATAGGAGGTGCTACGACACCGGTCGGCGATCCGCCGAATGTCATCATCGCTTCCAATAGGGATGTTAAAAACGCCGTGAGTTATACGAATGTGCTACATTACACGCACAGAAATAGAAGAAAATGTTTGTCGATCTCATAATTAACAGATAATTACGTCGTAGGAAATTGATTTTGGTACGTTTGCATTGCACATGAGTATCGGCGTGATATTGGTGTTGATTGTGGTCAGTGCGCAAATCCGCTATATTTTTCGAGACGTCGCAGTTCTTAGATTCGACGAGCCGCAAGATGTACAGGTATAATATGCCAAACTTCCAATAACTTATATTCAGACAAAAAAAGCCTGTTCTTTTTCTTTTCAAGACTGAACTTCTTGCACGATTTATCTTTTATCTTATTCTCTTCGCGAATGCGAAAAAAAGAAGAAAAATAAACATGCAAGAAGTTCAGCCTAAAGACAGTGGTAGCAACTATAAAAGTGCACTGAGAAAAAATATAGTTAATTTTAAATATTTAGTTCAATACTGCCAAACATTTACTTACAATAAATGAATATTGGTTCAGTAAAAAAAATTGATTATTAAATCAAATCAACATTTCTTGTATTAAATAAATATATCTTTATATTTAACAAATATTTAGTTGACAGTATTCAACTAAATATTTATTAAAATTGACTATATTTTTTTTCAGTATAACAACTATACAAGTTTTATTGTAGAATTAATGTGTATATAGTTATTTTATATTTATTACAGCTATATATAAAACAGTTTTTTCAACTGTATATTAATTTTACATATAAATAAATCTTATTGTTAAACGATAAGAATGATTTTATTGAAGTATCTAAAAATTTAGATAGATTTAAAAATGATTTTGTTGAACCATCAAAACAATTACATAGAAAACTCAAGTAATGAAAAAATGCTACAAAAAGTTTTGACATTTTGGCAATCAATTTCAGCACCCTATATAAATATTTTAATAGTTCAATAAAAAATTATTTTCAGATCCGTATTTAGTTAAATTTTTAGATAAATTTTATTTCAACAAATCATTCTTTCTTATAATTGCTACTATGTTTCTTTCTGAGTGTATAGTGTCTAAAACTTTTACAGTGAGTCTCACTCTAAGACTCTGAAAAGTAAAAATTTCACTTTTAAAAGTTAAAAATTAAACCACTCTTTCTCAAAAAGATATGCTCAATTTTTATTCTTCAGAATAAGTTTCCGCTTCAAAAAATTTAGAGAATAAATTATGATGTTGCGATTGTCTACTCACAGGAATTGAGACACACGATTGCTATTTGGCAACGAGCGGCGGCGAGTCTGTCCACTTACAGCAAGGATGAGAATTTGGTGAGAGAAACATTACTGAAGAAAGTGAAACGTTTGTTGTCGCAACTAAAGAAGAAGCTAATCACAGGAAGCGCGGCGTTAGAGAAGTACAAGACCACGCTCGAGGAATTACAAGAAAAGGCAAGCTGAATAATCTTTTATTTTTCACGAACTTCATTGTGCTTCAATCATTAATCGCAGTATTTCGTATTTTTTTCCAGTATCCTATTAGAGATAAGTGGTTGCTGGCAAAATCTGGATGCGTGTTGGCTTTCGTGATCACACTCTTCTTCCTACACAGTTTACTTCATTTACATGTGTCTTTGGGTTGGATCGCCCTGCTCGGCGTTCTGTTGCTTCTGATATTAGTCGATAATCAAGATTTCGATGGCCTCATGGCGCGCGTCGAATGGAGCACTTTGTTATTTTTTGCATCGTTATTTATTCTTATGGAGGTAATATAAGGAAAATTTTACAAAGATTCTTGCCAATTTGAATATAGACTCCTCGAGATGGAGTCTTTTTAGACTAAAAGAAATTCGTTGAGAAGTTTAATAGTATTTGAAAAAATTCCTTAGGCTCTTTCGCGTTTGGGTATCATCTCGTGGATTGGTCAAAAGACGCAGGATTTTATTCTATCGGTCAACGAGGAGTCCCGATTAGCTGTTGCTATATTACTGATGCTTTGGGTGTCGGCTTTGGCTAGCTGTTTCGTTGACAATGTACCACTCACCACTATGATGGTGAGAATTGCAACGAATCTTGCCCAAAATCGCGAGCTCAGCTTGCCTATGCAGCCTCTAATATGGGCATTGACGTTTGGAGCTTGTATGGGAGGTAAGAAATTTTCTAGACCTCAATGGTTATGATTTCTCAAGTAATCTAAAATTGCAAAGTTTATCTCGAACATAAAATCATCTTTCGAGCTTTGTACAGCATCATGGTTCTTTCAATATATTCACATGATCGCGTTGAAATAACGATAGTCAAAGGTCATGCCTCGAAAATTGACGCTTTCAAATGAAGAGCGCTAGTTTTTTTCGCATGGCTAGCAGTTGTTCAGGTGAATATGTTTAAAGGAAATGGAACTTTGATTGGAGCTACTGCCAATGTTGTTTGCATGGGCCTCGCGGAACAACACGGTTACAAATTCAATTTTATGCAATTCTCCAGGTAAGTGAAATCATGACGTCATGATTAATACAAAATATGTCACCGCATTTCGAAGATCTTGTCACTTTCCATCATAATAGCTAAAACTGCGTGATTGCATTGCAGGGTAGGATTTCCTATCATGTTAACGAGTACCATAACAATTATGGTATATCTGATGATTGCTCACGTCGTCTTCGGCTGGAACGGAAAATAAATAAGGAAGACATACGAGTGAGGATCTGTTCAATGTACAAGAAACAACAATAATACTCGTAAACTTATTATATAATTTTTTTTAAGAGCACAATATCCATTATGCAAAATCGAACGTATTTCCGTAAAATATCATATAAAGAAAGAGCATGATCAATATGTAAATTCGTTTTACTTTCAATATTTCTACATATATTTCTATGAAATTGTAAGGGAAAAAGAAATCTGTATAACTCTTTTTAATACGGCCGAACTTCTTTATTTTTTTTTCAAATATTGTTCTTATTCTAATATAAAATAATTCTAATAATACGCATAAAATAAAAATGTTGCGCCTTTCATCGTTCGCTTTTTTTTGTAAGCAAACTGTGCACATGGCCACATATAATCACGTGGCAATGAAATAAGTATTAAAGAAAAATTTCTATTTACAGAGAAATAGCTGTAACAGAGTAAAAGTGTGTCTGTTATATGTAAAATCAGTCATGTGTATATTATAAATAATTGTATTACTTACAGTAAATATTGTTTTCTCAAGATTTTTTCAATTGCTTGCCTTTAATGATGAAACACAATGACAACATTAAATATTGATATAAAAGATTACAATTGGCAGATCATAATTGCAAAAAGATTTAATGATTACATAAAATACATATATATGCTAGACAATTCGTTGAAATATTATTGTTAAAAATGCTCTCCGGGAGAAGAGAAAAAGATCTCAATTCCAAAAATTGCCGCCCGGTGGATTTTAAAATCAAATAACTTATCGTAAGCTTATACTTGTATTCTCCTAATTAAACATGCCCCTTAATTCAGCATACAGTTGCACTTGAAATAAACTGTATGTCAAAATCTATTCCTTACAAAAATAATTCTAATAATTAGCTGATAGTAAATTATCATGTGATGCATCGTTATATAACACGAAATTTATTAAAACTTATTAAAATATAAGCGTGAACATCATGAGTGATTTGTTGAACTTGTTTGCATCCAACAAACGACGTCTAGAATTGTGTACGCAGCAAAAACATTTTCTTATAAATGATAAAAAAGGCTGTGTTTGCTGCAAAAATATTTACAATGAATATAACATACTAATCATGTGTCAGGTTAAAAATGATATCTCTGCTTTACTGTAATCCTGTTATCTGTAAGTACTACAATTTTAAATGATGCGTCAAATTGTTTCTCTTCCATTTGCGTAGAATTTTATTCTCAAACGTGCATGGCAGAAGCGACATACTTTTATATAAATCGTATGTTTTGGATTTTGAAGCTTCGGTAATCTGCAAAATAAAATCTATAAATTAGCTGTCATTTTTATATTAAAATTATTTAGACATATATTCGAAATGTTATCTGCTAAAAACTGCAGAAATATATTGCCGAAACATTCCTTGAAGAATTATCGCGAACGAATAGTCCCACAGGTATAATGAAGGAAATCATCAGAGATGCATCTTATTAGAAAAACTTATTTTAAACATGACTGGTCAATTTTACTACACAGTTACATTATAGATTATATTTGTATGAATCTGATTTTATGCGATTATACAATGTTTTCGTCAAGTCATGCCTACGCTTTACTGGGATGTGAATCGAAATGAAAACCTGCACCTGCACTGCTATAATAATGCTGAATTGCGAACTTAACTTAAAGAGCCGAATCAAATTCAAACACCTAGCGCAGTAAAGGCATTCTTCGAGCTCGCGTAACTACCTGAGATATCTTATATAGTTTTCAGTCGTTGAAACGCACAGATTCCTATATAACACTGCTGGACTACTTAATACTCGGATATACCGCCAGAAAACATACACGAACGACAGGCTAGCTAACGAAGTGTACCCCAGTTCAGGAATAAAATGTTTGAGATCCAACGGAAAAATAAATATAATTTAAAGAAGCCGACACACACACACACACACACACACACACACACACACACACATATATGTCCTTCAATAGAACATTATATCAATTGCGTAAAATTTAAAAAAAAACTCGGAACAGTATAAAAATAAAACGGGAAAATTTGCGAAGAATGTAACTGGGATGAGATATGTAATATCGCGTATGTTTTTCCAAGCGGTGTAGCAGTCTTATATATTCGATATTCTAACGGTACAAAAAGAAAAAACGCACACATCCACATCAATGTAAGAAAAACGCCGAAAGCAACACTCGAAAACGTAGTTGATATTAAGTGTTTTGTCGCCCTAATAATGTGATTAAATCTTTGTTCCGTGATGATTCCGATATACGAAAAAATAAACAGACAAGACGAAATTATGTTCTAGGTGTTGCTAACGGTGTTACCATCCCAAAGAAACGATGGAAGAAGCAAGTCCTTACATTAATTATTACAACAAACCATGCAATATTAGTAGCACTTGTGGAATGCCTGTCACGAGATTGGTTTGTGTATGTGCCAAGGCGCGTATTAACAAGCGTATGGTACTTCTGTTCTCAGGAAATACTTCATCGAGAAATAGCGACGCAGATATTTATTCGCAAGGTACGAAAAAATCCTGTAAAGAGTAAGTACAAATTATCTAGCTTTGATTCTCGAAGTGCGTCAGTGCGTCGCGTGTCGTATCACATCGTCTCCATCGAGGAGTTTCTCGATTCGAATCGTGAAAGTAACGCGTGACAAGCTACTGAGGAAAATTATCGTCATTCATTATATTCATTCACCGGCGATGAGGTAACTAAGAGGTGCATTTAGATGGCAAGTATGTGCAAATAACAAATAAAATGTAACTTCTTTAAAACCTAATAGAACTTAAAGAAGTCCTCTCGAGATCTTAGGGTAGTGTTGTACGCGTACAGTTTACCAGGAACAGGACGCTTGAATAACTCTTCTAGATATGAAGATATCTACAATATTTATAGAATATTTAGACTTCTTTTTGGGATTTTTTTATCCTCCGAAATCACGACTTATTGTCTAGTTTTACCGCAGGATTTTTGTTTCAATTACGGAATAATATTCTACCGCTCTAAAATTTTTTACAGGATAATACAATTGGAATCATCTTTTTTACCTCACAAATGACTGCTGTATCATACCGCTAAACTATATTTCGACTATTTATAATTTCTAATTATGTCAATCTAATTTCTAATTATCTCAAAAAACGACATCCGTAATGCCTGCATCTTCAAATCTAAAAATATTATCCAGTTGTACTATTTCTGGTGGGTCGACTGGTATTATTCTTAAACAATATGTAGAATTATTCAAGAATATGTGTATGTGTAGTAGCACATACATAATGACAACTGACAGTCTCACTCATTCTCACACTTATTCGCTGGATTGAACAATTTTTAATTGAATAAAGCATCATTAAAAATAAGATCCAACACATATTTGCTTTGTTTACACGAGACTGTACGTTCAATGTTTTCACAATTTAACCCTTTTCACTTTTTATATTAATTGAAAAAATTAATTCATCAATGATGATAATTAATGAAAAAATTAGTAAAGATAATTAACGAAAACTTTATTAAATATAATTTTAATGAACATTAATGTTTTTTTTATTAATTAAATTGTGAAAAGTACAATAGATATTAAATAATTGTACAACGATCGAATTTTATATCGTATTGTTAAATGAAAAGGGTTAAAAACGATGAAAGAGAGTCATTATAACTGAAAATTTTTGTTTTACTTCATAATACTGTTATAAATATAGAAAGTAACGTGTTTCCAAGTATCACTATTTATCATGTGTATTGATCATCAATGCAAATAAACGTCCATTTTCAAAGATTTTTCATTATTAGTTATTATTATTAGTCATTATATTCTACTAAGATCATAATATACAAATTGTATGTAAATGTGACATAAAATTTAATAATGCAAAAATGACTTTTAATTATTTGCTTATAAATGTGGCTAGAGATGTAAACGACGGAAAAATAGAATTAGAGTAAAAAACTCAGGAAATAAGGTTTTTTTCTTTCAGTTTTTGTTAGTTTTTTACTCGAATATTTTTTTTAGCATTTCACGATTTCGATGCTGTACTATTGTTCTAGAATTTAGTTTTTGCACTTATTCATAAGATTTCTGTGCAAAAATAGTTACAAAAGTAAAATATAATATAATGATCAATATCATATAATGGTGGTTATAAATATACTTTACCTTTCATTACCTATTATTTGAATGATATTTTATACCGTACTCCAAAATTATAAAAGTTAAGTAAATGTTCTATACTGTTATTAAAATAAATAATACTTTGCTAGACTAATCAATATTGTTTTTATCGTATACCTCGTGGTTATAATTATACGTGGTTATAATATATGTTATTAATATATATTATAATTATACTCTAATATATATTTTAAATTTAAATTAGTGAAACAATGTTCATCGAATCTCTAATTACTCTTGAATCAATATTATATTGGGATATTGTCTCAAAATAATTAAAATATAGAATACAAAATAATTAAAACATAGAGTACAATTGTAACCAATATGCAATGTCTATTATGCTTATAAAATATTATCTGTATTAATAACATCACTTATTTAACTTTTAAATATAAAATATCTGTTTCAAATAATTGAAATAAATTTTATGTAATTTGATAAAAAAATACGTTATTTATAGTAAAAAACTAGTTTTTTATTCCAAAATAAACCGTATTTTACATCTCTAAATGCGGTGAAGAAAAAATGATGTTTATTTTAATTTATGAATAATGTAGCTCGAAACTTAACATCACATTAGATTTTTTTACAAAGAATCTTTCAAAATAGACATTTTCAAAATAGACATTTATCACGACAAAATACACGTAAAAAAAGTAAGTATAACACAAAGTTATGTTTTACAATTTACAAATCATATTATATAAACCTATATAAGATTCCATTCGAGCGATCCTTGTCCAGCGTGTGTAATGCGTTTATAATAAACCTGCAATTACATGTAGTTTTCATACTATGGAAATGTATATAACATGTCACATTGATAATTCGGGATGTATAGTCGTCGTTTCCTGTTTTCTAGATGAAGTATCTCACGACTTATGTTTGTGTCAAACATTCAGATATATATACAATTTATCTACGAAACAAATTAATCATTCGATGAATAATTGCCTTACACTCTTCAAATAATTAAAATGTTTCGATACGGATTTACACGGGATTGAAATATATGCGGTAATATAGCTCTAATACTCATAAAAAGTTGTACTATCTCGTGTATTGTGTCATGCTAACGAAATAAGGACACGTCGATTAAAACAAGCGCAAGAGACATCTGAATAACAGGTAATGCCACAGAGTGCTTTACAACATATGATCCTAATGTATTATTGCTCTTTGCACTTCTCAAAATGTTCGAAACGTCGCTTTTTTCCTATTCTAAAAACTCGTGTAAAAGTCGCTTGATATCGAAACCCAACCAAGCCAATGATACAGCTTAGTAAAATATGACTGTCTTCGAGTATTTAGAGTCGATTCTAAATCATCTCAATTTGAAGTAAAACAAATGGATCGCGCGACGCGCGATCATTCCTGATTCTCTCCTTTACTATAAGTTATCGTTTCACGGATTTATGTCAAGACTTCGTAAAATAGTGATGCCTATACTATAGCGACTGTATATTGTCATTAAAAATATTATATTTTCACGTGGATATATTTGGCAAGCATGCACGTCGATTTGGAAGATCTTTTTTTTCCTTTCCTTTTCTAAGTGACGACCAAATAAAAATCGAGTGTATGAGAGCTAATGACAACTACGAGAGGACGGCTCGCAGTCTTTTCCAACGTGCCTCCAATTGAGACTTATTCCTGACAGGATTCCAATCGAATTCAGGACTGGCTGTACTTTTATTTGAATAAGCAACGTTGTTATAGCTAAAATCTGAATTGAAATTGGCCAAGTCGACAGTACTTAAAATTCGTACGGCGGACGAGAGGCGAAGCTTACTGGTTGGGGAGCTAAATACCAGTTTGCGGCCTTGCTTACTGTTGTTGCCGATGTCTCCAATACTGCTACTATTATTACGATCGTTTTGTAATTGTTTTACTTTGCGGGAATACTCGGCGAGAAACGATTTCGCCATAGATCATTGCCGATACGCCTGTGGCGATATGCCGTTCCCAGGAGTCACGTAGTCACCGATCATCAGGCTGGGATTCACTGGGTAATGAGAAGTGTTGCCGAGGACCAGCGATTGCTGGAAAGTAACACCAAGCTGTAGCGCGAAAGTCACGCAAGCAGACGTATTGTTTTAGTTTCCGTCTCTCACGTAAATTTTATTAAATGTATATATGTATATAGTACTACACACGCATATTGTAACAATTTTTCAGCAGAACAATTATCTCATGCTTGTGTTATATCGTCTAAAGCATCATTGTAAATACATTCTTTATTGCTTTGACAGCTTATTGTGAAAATGTCAAGTTTTGAACTGTACTTACAGTGGCAGGTGACGTAAACATATTTGGAGTTATTCCACCGCCTATTAATTGTGCTGCTTGAGTGCTCGTCGCTGTACCTCCTACGCGACCACGTCCTGTACTCGAAATAGAACCCGGATGAATGTTTGGTTGTCCTCCTGTTACATAAAAATCCGTACATTTTCTTTATATGTACGAATGAAGTCAGTAAAAAGTACGATTTAAAAATATAAAACAAGACACTAAGCTACACTGAACTATTTATATTAAATGTTACTGAGAAAGAGAGAGAGAGAGAGAGAGAGAGAGAAAGAGAGAGAAAGAGAGAGAAAATAAAGATTATTAATTAAAAGTAAAAATGATTTAAAAAATAGTTGAAATATATTTGAAATAGTCAATTATTATAATAAAAATCATTAACACATTATGCAAAACAACTAGAGAAATGTTTTTATAAGTAATTTAATAAAAAGATATTTATATATAAACTCTACATTATTATATTCATCATTCGCGGATAATAACAAAAAAAAAGAGATTTTTAATCAATTTATCATCATTTCGTTATAATAAATAATAGAATAATAACTTAAATCTAAATGTTGGGAGGAGAAGAATATATTTACTTTTTTAATATGGGATATTAAAGAATATAGTTAAATATTTATAAATCCATACTAAAACAATAAAGTTTATTTACATGAATTGCAGATTCTACAAAATATGTATAAATTAGAACAATCACAAGGAACTTTTTCTTCTTTGTACAAATGTCTTCCATGATGTAGAATAATAAAATATTGTGTCCATTCCGTAAGTACCAGTATAATAAAAAGGTCCAGCAATAATTTAATAATTTGATATTTACGTAATAAAGAATTTATCTGTAATTATAACAATGTCAGCATCTAATAATTAAAAATATTCAATATCTTTAATCTAAATATTTCACTACTGCAATTGTTATTAATTACAATAATTTCTATTCCACAACTTCAATGTGTATACAAAGAAAAATTTTCTACACTAAGAATATCTAATTTCAAATCATTCTTGTACTATATAAAATTTTGAAAACATTATATTTCATGCTAATATTTTTATTTTATTTTATGTTTACGTGGAAAAAGCTGTTAAAATAAAAAGTTTTAAACAATAAAATAATAAAACTTTAATATGTTGGAAGAAACGTAAATTATAATATCCTTGTATGATACAGTATGTAAAATGCATTATGGTAAATAACAAACTGCAAAAACAGTAAAAAGGAAAAATATTTATTTTGAGCAATACTGGAATTTAGGATATCTCAGATTATAAAGACGATCATTTGTTATCATTGAGGAAATGTTTTATATTTAGATATTTTGTTTTAAATATTGCATATAGCGAATACATAGAATGTAGGCCGAAATTATTTAACGATCATGTGAGCACCCTTCATACATATTGTGACACACGATTTCATAAATACGTTTCAAAAATTAGACGTCGGAGAATTAAAATCGCCAGGGCGTGATGCATGTGGCAAGAACATTGATTACAAATATTATATATTCCACACGGCACAATTAATACATATAATGATACACTGAAGAGTCAAACCAAACCTTACCTATTGCCAGCAAATTATTTGGATTTACTGTGGCGCTTGTATCCATCGACACTTCGCCAAGACCATTAACCGACATTCCATTGACCATATTCACTGCTTGTCGAGCACCCTGCGCATCCAAAGTTGTCCAATAGGATTCACTAGGTGAAGTATTATTTAAACCAGGAGGCGGTTGTGCTGCAGCGCCTGTGTATCGGAAGTAAGGATTTTTCAAGTCTAAGGTGTTGTTACTGCTTTCTAGATTTGTTCCTTCAAGCTTCAGTTCTATTGTTACATCATAGGATTGTCTGAAACAAAATATATTATGTATACATACAAGAGAATGACATAAATGTAGAGAAATAGATATGTAACAAAGTATTGGAATATGAAATGGTATCAAGTGAGAGACAGAAAGATAGATACAAGTATTCCCTTACCTTTTATTTGCTATAAGAATGACTTTTCCAGAGAGCAGTTGCCCACTTTTACAAAACAATGGGTTTTCTAAGAGGCAGCGTACTTGATACCAATGTGTGAGAGGTTCTGTAGGAGCAGTACTTAACCAAACTTGTTGTGTTGATCCGATAAAAGCTACATCGAACCAAAAAGCTAAACCATGGCATGTACCACTCTCCAGTATATGAAAATCGACATTTATTTCTAAAAAGGACACAATTTATAGGATGTTAGCAGTGTCACATTATAATTCGTTCATAAATTCGTAATAGTTCTTTTCCTTCCATACCTATTTTATGTAAATCAGTCTCATCAGCTGTTTGGAAGTCTACTATGTGCCTCACAGATTTCGCCATACATATTCTAATATCAAAAGTATCGACAATCGGTTGTCTAAAATATTCTTTAATGGCGTTATTTCTCATGGCAGAGAGATCTACTCCATGGAAACATGTTTGATACCAAAAGTTGGCCTTATTGAACTGTTCCATATAAAGATTTTCATCGGAAAAGGGTGCGATATGCAGATCTCCTCTGGAGGGAAACATTCTTCCGCCTGTATATAAAAATAATTTGATTAAGGAAAAAAAAACAGTAGCAAGACAAAAAATAGCACGTAAGTCGTAAATTTTCTTTCAAGATATTTACCTGGACTTAACCACTTTTTCGCATGAAGATAAGTTTCAAGCATTCGTTCATTATATAACATGTATCCCATAGGCTCACTCACTATACAGTCTACGTGTTCGGGTAAATCGATCTCTTCTATTTTTCCAGCTATGACTATTATTTTATCTTGTAAATTATTAGCTGCAACTAGAAGCTCGGCATGATTTGCCATATTGCTCGCTTCCACAGCATATACTTTTTTTGCACCAGCTTGTATAGCGAAAAATGATAGTATACCAGAACCAGCACCTACATCTAGTACAACCTTATCTTTAAAATCAGACAGATTCCCCAGAATTGCTCGTTGGTATGTACTGGTTCTAATATAATCTTGCATCATGTTTTGCTGCTGCGAAAGATAACCATAAAATTGGAAATATTGCATCGCTGAGGATTCTTCCGTTCTTTCATTAAATGCCGACACTCCTTTTCCCATCTTGAGTTTTACTATGTGTGAGTGAAAATCGCGAAAATCTGTGAATGAAATATATATATGTTTAAAGTGCTTCTTGTGGATACTTCTCTATTTTGTAACTTAATGACAATTCAGTATATTATCATTGCACACATATTATACATTGTAAAAAAGTTGTGCAACAATAATATAACGATAACTGTCGTTAAAAATTATTGGACTACGTTTGGACATCCTTAAACATCCGTAATTAGAAACTGGTCATTCTATTCTTTAGAGGAATAACTATAATTAACCAGTTTCATAATTATAAACGTTATTAAACCAATTAAGAGTGTCCATGTAAACATAATCATTAAAACAAAAATATGTATATTTCTGATGTCTATTACATAATGGACCTTCTATAATATTGTAGTGATATTGTATAATAAGCAATAAACTATAAAACATTGAAACAATCATAATCGATTATTCTCCTCATATTTGATTGTCAATTTCTTCCAACTGACTATATCATATTACTCTTGTTGTAGACGATCTTTCAAACTTAATGCATGAGGATGAAAATTGGAGTACAAGTTGATGGCTCACCTGGTTCATTAACAAATGTAATCAGTAAGCTATCTGTATCGAGTGTAAAAACATAACTCCGTGATGATATACGAGAGCATTCGGTGCTGGGAGTCACTGGGAATTCCAGTAGAGTCGCTTTCTCCCTGTTGCTGACATCTGAAACAAACATCCAAAACATCAATTCTCTTCCTTGTATTTTATTATATGCATCAAAGAAAGAGAATACGAAGTAAAACATAATCGCATGTTAAAAAGAATAATAAAAAAAAAACGATCAAGATATATGTTTCTCTCTGATCTTTTTAAAATGACATTTTCAATGATCAATAACTTCCTACATATATAAACGTCCTCTATCTTTTTAATAAACAATAATAAGGTAATTTTCGTGATATACAATGCAACAATCGTCAATATCGCGTAAACAATAGAATTCGATTGGAGCTGTCATCATAGCGTCATTATCGGTATCAGCAGTGTAACAAATGACGAGAAGACAATTCGCTCCAACAGCAGCCGAGAGGCGTGCAGACACAAACAAGAAAAAAAAAGAAAGACACAACTGAGGAAGAAGGGAAGGCGAATCAGTGAAGGATGTCGCGATATCGACCGGCGATCGATCGGGAGGTCCTCCGGAGCTACGAATTAGACTGGAAGAAGGAAAAAATTCGTCGCGTAACGCGATGGGAAGTGTGGTTATGTCGTCCGGGTCGCGGTTGGTCGCGTGATCGATCAAATCAGCCGCGTCGCCGTCGGCCGTGTCGTATGACGACGGACACCGCTGGGCGCGATTACAGCGGGTATCGTCGCGTTCATACCTGAGACAAGCTCGACGCTGAGGCCTTGCGGGTCGTAATTAATATTGAGCGCGACCGGTTTGTTGTACTTCGGCGTGGACTGTCCATTGTTTGACAGAGTCGAGACCGTCACCCGAAACGTCTTCGCCATTTTTCGCAACACCGCGTGCCAGCGCTTCCCGACGCTGTTTCTCTCTCTCCCTGTCCGTCCCCCTCCCTCTTCACACACTCTCTCTCTCTTGCTCCGCTCTCCTACTCCTCTTCTACTTCTGCCGGTGGCTCGTAACGTTCTACGTTACGCCGCCGCTCCGCTCTTCGCGCCTGCCGCACCACTCGCGTGAGAAACAAAAGCCGCCGCTGCCACCGTCGTTACCGCGAGTTATGTACGATACCTCGGACAGAAGAGAGAGAGACCAACCCCCGGCCAGGGCCGTCACTGCGCTGCGTTGCGCTACGAAATCGCGCCGATTCTCGCTGATTCTCGCTTGCCCCTGTCCCGTTTGTTCCCCGAACGCCCCGCGAGGTGCCGCGAGAATTCGCTCCGCCCCCGCCGCTTCCACCCTGGGCTCATCCAATACGTAGATGTGCAAATTCTATCATCGTTACTGACCAGTCGCCACCATTTTCGCCAGCATCGCCGTTCGAACGAAGAGATTCCCGCCAATTTTACTAATCGCAATAATAAACCAGTATTCATAATTCATTCTTATTTCAAGATTGTCTTGAGTAATGTCTTAAAATGCTAATACGACCCTCTGATTGATTCGTGACATCTTAAGATTCTATGGCTGTGTTTTAACGCAATGTTTTAAGCATCGTTTCATCCTTGTTGTTCTTAAATATTAAACAAGGACAATTGATGCTCACAAGCGCAGTGAGCGCAAAAAGCGAATGCAGCATATATAAGATAGTCTTAAATATAAGAATCGATTATAAACATTGATATGTCTGTTTTTATTTCAAAATTATCTTAAATGGTCTTAAGATGTTAAAAGTTTTTAAAATCGTTTTATTTTAAAATCATTTTAAACTAATGCCTTTTAAGATACTATTTAAGACAGCTCATTATAGATTTAAGACTGTCTTAAACATAATCTTAAATACAAGAATAGATAGATTATAAATACCAGCATATATTATAACATTTTAAGATTGTGTTTAAGATAGTCTTAAATAATAAAAGAATCTATTACAAATATTTATATGTATCTGTAATTCGTTTTACGAAGTCTAATCTAAAGTTCTACAAACTGTAATTAAATTTTACAAACTCTAATTTTACTCTAATCTAAAATAAGAAGTTGTTAACTATTTAAACGACTTTCGATAATTTTAAAGCTTCAAGAAATATATTTGTGCGAATAAAAAAAGTGAAAATATATATAATTCATAAATATGTTTGTACATTTTTTAATGAAAATATATTCGTTACTATTAATTATGTTAAATTAATAATTATTTTGATTCTCTTTGAAGTTGCAAAGATTAAAGTATCGAAGTTTCGAAGCTCCAAAACTTTAATCTTCAAAGATTTTAATGTAATATGTTCTTTTTACGAAAATATATTCGTTATTAACTATATTAAATTAATAATTGTATAATCTTAACTCTCTAAAGCTTCAAAGATTGAAGTTTCGAAACTTCGATCTTCGAAGACTTTAAAGCCGAAAGCTTCGAATGTTTGAAGTTTCGAAACTCGAATGTCAAAGTCTTCAAAGTAAATCACCAGCCCCTTTAATCTAAAACTCGCGGAATTAGAATCTCTATTGCGAACTGAAATATTGAGAGAAAAGAGAAACAAGCGCGGACATCCTGTGTACACATCAGACAAGAGATATCCTCTTATCTAGATTAATTATTTAGGTTCGGTTCTACTCCAACATAAGATTAATTTTAGTTTTAGTTAACTTACTGTTCTCGTAATTAGAAAAAGCTTTATTCTTTTCCTAATTCTTCGAATTTCTAATTAGAATCAGAAATTCTAGAATTAGAAATTCTTAAAATTAGAAAAAGAGATAAAAAAGATAAATTTTGAATTAATATTAAAGTTAATTTACATTGTAATTATAGAAACGGAATTTCTCACAAACTGAACCAAGATTAAAGTTAATCTACATTGGTAGAAATAGGCATTAAAGAAACATTTCCATTCCATAAGAATAGGCTGGAGATATACATATGTATATGATTCGCGGAATACAAAAGATGAATTCAATGCAATGATATTATCTTCGTTCCTGTTATGGCGATAACACTCGATGAATTGAGCTCCGTTATCATCGCATCCGCCTCGCTGCTACATGCGTACCGCATTGATAAGCGTCGAAAATCGCGGGGCTCGCGCACGCTCGATCAAAGTGACTTTCTAAACACGGCCGCGTTGCGCCTCGCTCAGCTTATTGAAGATTGAAGTCAAGGTATTCGAAATTGAAACTCCTCCACCGAATCTCAATCTGTCTCGATCACACGACGCTTAGAACAAACACGGTCCAGAGGGTCGTCAATGATCCTTATTTGGCACACCAGTCTGCTTAGTATTTTCCCGAATGTCTTAGGATTCAGTCAGTGACTTCTGACTTAAGTCAATTTATAATTCGTATTGGAATTCGGGATAAAATTCTATTTACAATCTTTTGTATGCAATGCAAGTAGCATTTTGTTGTTCAATAATTAAATTTTTTTTTACTACATAAATTAAAAAATTATTTTTTAATTGCTTGTAAAAAAAATGTACAGAAACATAAAGAAAAAAATGCATACTTTAAAAAAATATAATTTTTTCCTCTACAATCAGTTATTATACCAAAATTGCATTTTAAAATTAATATTATAAAATTTTAATAATTCAAAACTTAATTTTCTAGAAAATTTTGTTTTTTTTTTTAGTCGTGTCATTGTTGGAGCAAATGAAGAAATGCAACGTATATACATAAAAATACAATTTTTTAAATATATGTATATGAAAAATATCTAAAATACATATTAAGAAACGTAGTTTATATTACATATATTTTTTCATAAATTTTATTCTTTTATAAAGGAGATGCTCCAGCTTGTCCTTTACAGGAAGAAGAATGCTCTAAAAATAAACCATTATTTTTTTTAAACAAGTCAATATTCGAATGATCGATGCTGATATATTGAGGGAGAATATAAATTTTTCCGATTATAATGATGCAGTAAAATAAAAGAAAATAAAAAATGCATTTCATGAAACAATATAATTTATGCATGCGAATATAAGCATTTTTCTGCTAATAAATATATACAAATATATAGAGTGCATGTTATAAAATATACGAACATGTATCGCAAAATAAACAACATAAAATAACATGAAACAGTAAATGCTAGAATTCTGTACTGACACCTGAAACGAATTACAAATCGCCTAAAGCACACTTTGCTTGCGTTGACCAGCGATGCAATACTAACGTATTGATTTACGTGCAAAATACACTCAATTGTATTTAGACGGTCATGTGCCTATCGGTCGGAAAACCAATATACGAAACAACAAATATATGTATTGAGAACTGTATTCATCTATTATATTATTGAGACGTTATCTCTTTTATGTGAAATGATTAATGACGAATAAATCGATCTTGAAGCTTTTCATCCTGATTCCAACATTCATTCATGCTAACATTATTTATATTTCCATATTCTTTCAAAACGCAGCTTTCTAAAGGATATTCGGACTCTTAAAAAAAAAAAATCGGAATTCGAATCTTCCAACTAAAAGAGTTATATTTTTTGCAAAAAAT
>Ga0157363_1000605_pt1 | contig 27738 bp, 27 predicted proteins | sample AttsexASBM1_FD_111477 | JGI IMG/M metagenome (GOLD analysis project Ga0157363, IMG submission 111477) | Fungus gardens microbial communities from leaf cutter ant in Ribeirão Preto, State of São Paulo, Brazil - Atta sexdens ASBM1 | ecosystem: Host-associated > Fungi > Mycelium > Unclassified ... | reverse complement strand
GCAACTTCAGAGCCGATACTGTTACAGGCGATTCGTGATGCAGGACTGCGATAAGTTAGGGAGATTTAATGGCTTACTCAGTTAAAAATTCGGCGGTAGTAAAAGTTGCTGGATTATCCGTCGCAATGTTGTTAGCGGGTTGTTCGCATGATCAACACTACAAGCGCGAAGTGAATGGTAATGAAGAGTATCTTGATGCACCAGCACTGAGCCAAATGAACGTTCCTCAGGGAATGATTTTACCGCTCGAATCCGCAAACTATGCCGTTCCGCAAGGACGCTCGCAAGGGGCAGTTGGTAAGCAATTAGATATTCGCCCACCGGTCCAGGCTTTGTCTTTGCTTAACGGTAGCCGCGCGCAGTTCCAAGGCACGACCGGGTTATTACAAATTGCCAATACGGGTACCTCTTTATGGGGACAAACGGTTGCTGCGTTGCAAGCGAACAAGTTTGCGATTGCTCAACAAGATGATGCGCGTCAGCAACTGACCACCGATTGGATTACTTGGAACCGCCAAGATGAAGATCAACAATACCGCGGTCGTTATCAAGTCTCTGTCGTGGCACAAGGTTATGAGCAGACCCTGATGGTGAAACCTATCGCCTTAGAACAGAAAGGCCAAGCGGTCACCAGCAACAGCGAGATTCAGCGTTACACTGCGCAATTGCTTAACGATATCTCTGCACAACTCAATACCGCAGAGACCAATCGCCAAAATGCTGCAGCCGCTAACCGTGCGGGGAGTGTTGATGTGCAGAGTGGGGCAGATGATACTGGTCTACCTAACTTAATCGTCCGTGCACCGTTCGATGTAACCTGGCAGCGTCTGCCTAAAGCTCTTCCACTAGCGGGGATGACTATTTCTGATAGCAACCGTGCAGATGGTAGCTTACAGCTTAGTTACAGTGATCTGAGCAGCAGCCAATGGGCTGCACTGGGTGCTAAAGACCCTGAACTCGCAGAAGGGAAATATAAACTACAGGTGGGCGATCTGGACAATCGCAGTAGCCTTCAGTTTATCGATCCTAAAGGACATATCCTGACGCAATCGCAAAATGATGCGTTGGTGGCTGTCCTACAAGCCGCCTTAAATAAATAAATGTGTCTCAGGCCGGAAATTTCCGGCCTTTTTTTATTTTATTTTGGCATAATAGCGCCCAGCAAGGTAAACGATTGCGTAGTACTAAATACTATTGCTATGCAGAGTAATTTTCAGAGTCGACCATGAGTGGAGTTAACAAGATGCAAAAGCAAGCTGAGCTGTATCGCGGAAAGGCAAAAACAGTGTATAGCACCGATAATCCGGACCTGCTAATTCTGGAATTCCGCAATGATACATCAGCCGGAGACGGAGCGCGTATCGAGCAGTTTGACCGTAAAGGAATGGTCAATAACAAGTTTAACCATTTCATTATGGAAAAATTAGCACAAGCCGGTATCCCTACGCAGATGGAGGCATTACTGTCTGATACTGAAGCCCTTGTGAAAAAGCTCGATATGGTGCCGGTAGAATGTGTGGTGCGTAACCGCGCAGCAGGCTCACTCGTCAAGCGTTTAGGCGTCGAAGAAGGGATGGTCCTGAATCCACCGCTTTTTGATCTGTTTTTAAAGGATGACGCCCATCACGATCCAATGATCAATGAATCCTATTGCGTCACTTTTGGCTGGGTAAGCCCTGAACATCTCGCACGTATGCGTGAATTAACCCTTAAAGCTAACCAAGTGCTGACCGATTTATTTGATCAAGCGGGTCTGATTCTGGTCGATTTCAAACTCGAGTTTGGTTTATTTAATGGTGAGGTCGTGCTGGGTGATGAATTCTCCCCAGATGGCGCGCGTCTATGGGATAAAGAAACATTAGACAAAATGGATAAAGACCGTTTCCGCCAAAGCTTAGGTGGTGTGGTGGAAGCCTATGAAGTGGTTGCTCAACGTCTTGGTGTAACCTTAGGCTGATGATTTATGCACTCGCTACAACTCGGCGAGTGCTCTCCTTCCTCACCCATCCCCCGCAGCAACTTTAGTTTTTCTACTGGTTATCTCCGCACACTGCGATTACTATTTATTATTATACGATAATAGAAATGGAGAGGTGTGCTATGCGTTGGCAAGGACGTAGAGAAAGTGACAATGTAGAAGACCGTCGTGGAGATAGCCCAACGCCAACTGGCGGCGGCTCAGGTTTTCGTATCCCAGCAGGTAAGGGGGGGATTGTACTGTTAATCGTGGTGGTGGTCGCTGGCTACTATGGTTATGACTTAACGCCATTGCTCGGGGGTGGCGGACAAAGCTCCAGCGTAACCCAGTCACACACCCCAGCGCCCGCGAATAGCGATGATGCACAAGCCGCCAAATTTACCAAAGTGATCCTCGCGTCGACAGAAGATACTTGGGGCGAAATTTTCCAGAAGATGGGTAAGCAGTATCAAGCACCGAAATTAGTCATGTACCGTAATGCCACCCAAACGGGCTGCGGCACGGGACAATCGGTAATGGGCCCCTTCTACTGCCCAGCGGATAAGACCGTTTACATCGACCTCTCTTTTTACGATGAGATGAAGAATAAATTGGGAGCGGATGGCGACTTTGCACAAGGGTATGTGATCGCTCACGAAGTCGGCCATCACGTTCAAAACCTACTTGGTATTGAAAGTAAGGTTCGTCAACAGATGCAACAAGGGTCGCAAACCGATGCCAATCGTCTGTCTGTCAAACTTGAACTGCAAGCGGACTGCTTTGCCGGAGTATGGGGCCATTATATGCAGCAGAAAGATGTGCTAGAAACCGGCGATCTGCAAGAAGCGCTTAATGCGGCCCAAGCCATTGGTGACGATAAGCTCCAACAACAGAGCCAAGGACGTGTCGTGCCGGATAGCTTTACCCATGGAACCTCGCAGCAACGTTATAGCTGGTTTAAACGTGGATTTGATAGCGGCGAACCAGGCCAATGTAATACCTTCGCTGGATAGTGAGTATGCCGTCTGCGTTTATCGCCGAACAAATGCGTCGCAAGGGAGTGCGGCGCATTTGTGTTATTAGCGGTTCACTGTCATTTCGTGATATGGCGACCCAGCAGTGGCAATCGGCATTTCCTGGTGATTGGTTACGGGTTACGACAGTGGCTACCGGCCATGCTGACGAATACCTTGCTCAGCGTGCGCGACAGTTTCTCGGTCAGGAGTGGCTGCATGCCATTTACGATGCCTCGCAGGGCCTCCATTTAGAAACGCTTGCCGCGCTCTCCGGTACCTTAGTCGCGGGAAGTTGGCTGATTCTGTTATTACCTGAAGCAACTTCCCAACAATCTTTTATTGATATCGATAGTGTACGTTGGTCTGAGTGCGACCGGCCGATTGCAACCCCCGTGTTTTATCGCCATCTGTGGCGTCAATTACTCAGCGATCCTTCCCATCTACTATGGCGTGAAGGCGAGTCAGTACCCCAAGACTCCCCCTTAACCCTACCTGATTGGACTCCGCCAGGTGGGCAAGCGCAACAAGCGATTATCGAGGAGTTACGGCGCTCGCCTCCAGGCAACTACAGTGTAACTGCCCCACGAGGCCGCGGTAAATCCGCCTTAGGGGGAATGTTAGCCGCCTTAGAACCCCGCTGTCTAATTACTGGCCCTGCCAAAGCGGCGACTGCTGTGATGGCGCGTCATGCCGGTGAGCATTACTATTTTCAAGCACCTGACGCCATCTTAGCCGCAGAAGATGTCGGAACTTGGCAATGGTTGATTATTGATGAAGCGGCATCGCTACCGACTCCTCAGTTACATGCGTTGATCGCCCGATTTCCTCGATGTTTATTATTGACCACGACGGAAGGGTATGAAGGTACTGGACAGGGGTTCTTATTGAAGTTTGGGGCATCGGGAACGGTGACGAAGCATTATACGTTGAAGACTCCGCAGCGTTACTCGGCTCAGGATCCCCTTGAAAGCTTTATCGAACGGTTATTAGTGTTACGCGATCTGCCCTCACCGATCGGTAAACCATCACCTGCACTGTCTGTGCGGGCTTATCATCCCTCAGAGTGGTCCCAGCAGCCAACCTTAACCATCAGCACCTTCCAATTATTACAAGTGGCGCACTATCGCACTACGCCGACTGATCTACGTCGTATGATGGATGCACCAGATTGTGGTTACTGGCAAATGGTTGAGGGTGAGTACTGTTATGGCGCATTGGGATGGGTCGAGGAGGGCGAGCAACCCTCTGAGCTCGCCCAGGCAGTGTGGCGGGGCGAAAGACGGCCAAGAGGGAATCTTGTTGCGCAGTCCTTAGCAGCTCACAGCCGATTTCCAGAGGCGATGTTGTTATCAAGCCGACGTATTAGCCGACTCGCCGTCAGTCAGTCCCTACGTAGAGAAGGTATCGGGCGACGTTTAGTCGATGCCTTACGAGAACATAGCCAAGGTAAAGATTTTCTCTCTGTTAGCTTTGGGTACACCGCAGCATTATGGCAATTCTGGCAATGCTGTGGATTCCAGTTAGTGAGAATAGGGACGCAACGCGAGGCGAGTAGTGGATGTTATGCGGCAATGGCGATTTTACCGCTAACCGCGGCAGGTCATCAGTTATGTCAACGGGCTGCCGAACATTTCCAGCGAGACTGGCCTTTGCAGCAAACTCGTTACTCACCTGAGCTGTCATTAGAGGAATTTCCTTCCGGTGACCCAGCATTTTTACCAGAAGACTATCAAGAATTGGTCGGGTTCGCGCAAGCACACCGGCCCTTAAGTGTGAGTTTTCCTGCTCTACAACGAGCTATCCGACACTATCCGCACCTAACCTGTGGAGAGGCTCTACAGCACTGTATGCGTAGTCCGCATATTCCTGAGGGTTGGAGTCGTAAACAGTGGTTGGTACAATTACGCCAAGAAACGGCAGCATTTTTAACACTTTTACCTGAGAGTTTGGGGCAACCGACTTAGGTTTTATCGCCAGTGAGAGGTCATTTATGGCACATATCGATTATGTAATGGTTCAGCAAGGCAGCGGACCTCACCCACAACTTTTTGTGTTATTTCATCGCAGCGGTGACGATCCCCGTTCGATGGCTGAAATTGGTCAATGGTTTGCCAAAGACTTTCCTGCTGCGTTTGTGGTGTCGGTAGGCGCTCCCATTCCATTAATACAAGGCGGCAGCGCATGGTTTATCGATGAGGAACCTGAAGAGTCCACCACGCGTACACAACAGAAAATCGATCAGATTATGCCGCTGTTCACACAAACCATTCGTGAGTGTCAAAAGCAGTGCGGGGTGAGCCCTGAGGCGACGGCTTTGATTGGTTTTTCACAAGGTAGTGTGATGATCCTTGAAGCGCTAAAAAGTGAAGAACTGTTAGCAGGGCGAGCGATTATATTTAGTGGCCGCTACAACAGCGCTCCGACAGTGGCGTCCTTGAATACGACTATTCACCTGATTCACGGTGAAGATGATGAGCAGATTCCGTTGATTCATGCGGTGAATGCTGAGCAGTGGCTAAATGAAGCCGGGGGAGATGTAACGCTCAATATTATCGAGCAATTACCCCATGCGATTGATGAACAAGGTATTGCTGTCGCATTGAAGCATTTGAAAGAGACTATCCCACAACGTTATTTTGATGAGGCTTCGCAAGGGCAGGCGCCGGATAACGACGATGTGATCCCGATGATCTAACGAATAAGGGACTGCAGTTATTCTGCAGTCCCTAAAGGATGACCTATTTTTTCTTCGGCCAATCATCTTCTTCATCATCCCACTTATCGTTAAAATCACGATGCGGTGGTAATTTAGGCTTATTATCTAAGTATTTTTTGACATCAACGCGCTTCAAGTCTTTGTACACATTGACCAATAATCCCACCATAAACAGGATGATTAATACCCACCAATACTCTTTTACCCATTCCATGTGAGTCTCCTTAGGTCAGTAGTAACTGCATAATCCGTTGATACATCCGGCTGAGGGTTTGTAGGTCGGCAGCACTCACGCATTCATTAATTTTGTGAATCGTGGCATTAACCGGTCCTAACTCAACGACTTGCGTCCCCATTCTGGCGATGAAACGTCCATCTGAGGTTCCGCCGTTCGTGAGTAACTCTGGCTTAATTTCATTATAGTGCTGAACTGCATCAACGACAGCATCGACTAATGCCCCTTTTGCTGTCAGGAAGGGTTGACCGGATAAATTCCATTCTAAGGTATAACGAAGCTGGTGGCGATCAAGCAGGTCGGCGACGGCTTGGCGAATTTGCTGGTCGGTTAATTCGGTGCTGAAACGGAAATTAAATTGTACGTATAAGTCGCCCGGGATCACATTATTACTGCCGGTACCGGCCTGGATATTGGCGATTTGCATACTGGTCGGCGGGAAAAATTCATTGCCTTGATCCCACTCAGTTGCCGCTAATTCCTGTAGGGCAGGGAGTGCACGATGCACAGGGTTATCCGCGAGGTGAGGGTAGGCGACATGTCCTTGTACGCCATGTACGGTTAAGTTCGCGGTGATTGAGCCACGACGACCATTTTTCACGACATCACCGACACGCTCAGTGCTCGAGGGTTCGCCGACCAAGCAGTATTCCACGCGCTCTTGGCGAGCCATTAACTGTTCAACTACCTTAACCGTACCGTTGATACCACTTGCTTCTTCATCAGAAGTGATCAAAAAGGCGAGTCGTCCTGTATGGTGTGGATGTTGTTCAACAAAGCGCTCGGCGGCCACGACCATGGCGGCTAAGGAGCCTTTCATATCGGCCGCTCCGCGACCGAAGAGGAGCCCATCGCGAATCGCGGGTTCAAAGGGAGGATTAATCCATTGTCGCTCGTCGCCAACCGGCACGACGTCGGTATGACCGGCAAAAGCAAGGGTTTGACCCTGGCCGCGAGTGGCCCAAAAATTTTGGGTATCGCCAAAATGCATCGGTTCGATATGAAAACCAATCGCCTCTAGGCGTGCGATTAATAATGCTTGGCAACCCGCATCGTCAGGACTTAACGAGGGACAGCGAATCAGTTGCTGAGCAAGTTCGATAACAGGGCAAAACATCTTAACGCGCTCCCTGAATAAAGGTTGACCACGCGGCGGTATCAAAGCCTACCAGCATCTCTCCATCCGCGCGCACCAGTACTGGACGTTTAATGACAGCAGGGTGCTCTAACATGATCTGACGGGCCGCTACTGGGTCGCTAGCACTCTGCTTTTGATCTTCAGAGAGTGTACGCCAAGTGGTGCCGCGTGTGTTAAGCAATGCTTTGATGCCCAGACCTTTAATCAGTTGGTCCAGTAATGTTTCGTCTAAGCCTTGCTGACGGAAGTCATGATAAGTGGCTTCGTAATGATGTTCAGAGAGGTACTTGCGTGCCTTTCTTACGGTGTCACAGGTTTTAATACCATAGAGGGTAAGGGCCGGCGCGGTTACTTGAGTCATGAGGCAGTACTACCTAATTATTAAGTCAAAAGATCACGGTTAATCAAGGATAATGCCGCATTTAGCCCGTATTTTCTACCTTTCTGATGGGTGGGAAACCATTATCGCGAGACGTTTTTGGGGCGATAGAGAAACTGTGAACAGTATCATGAAATGACCTAATCCTTTTTATAAATAAAAATCCTTAATTAACAATATTTTGTGTTGTTTTTCACCTAAAAGAGCAAACGTTAACGTAGATTAATTCTTTACAGGGCTTTACGAATTCAGCGACTTGCAGGTAGGATTCATCACCCTCTGGATAAATTCGCCAATTTTCACCTGTGCTGATGCGGTAGAGGGGATTTGCTGTAGAAGTGGACAAACAGGAAAACTATGAAAAATACAAAAAAAACAGCGGCTGATTTACAGCACGCCAGACGTAAGTGGTTAAACTCCCATGACTCCGGATATCGCAAGGAGATGGGGAACCGTCAAGTACAGATGATAGCAATTGGCGGAGCAATTGGTACCGGGCTTTTTCTCGGCGCAGGGGCACGTTTACAACTCGCAGGCCCAGCCCTCGCACTGGTTTATTTAGTCTGTGGCATCTTCTCATTTTTCATCTTGCGTGCACTGGGAGAATTAGTCTTGCACCGCCCATCAAGCGGTAGCTTCGTCTCTTATGCCCGTGAGTTTATGGGTGAGAAAGCTTCCTACGTGGCAGGCTGGATGTACTTTGTGAACTGGGCGATGACCGGCATCGTGGATATCACTGCCGTGGCGCTTTATATGCACTACTGGGGAGCCTTCGGCGATATCCCTCAGTGGGTCATTGCATTAGGTGCGTTAGCGATTGTGGGCACCATGAATATGGTCGGGGTTAAATGGTTTGCGGAGATGGAGTTCTGGTTTTCGCTTATCAAAGTCTTGGCCATCGTGATTTTCTTAGTGGTGGGTGTAGTCTTCTTAGGAAGCGGTAAACCTCTCGACGGTAATACGACAGGGTTCCACTTGATTTCTGATAATGGAGGCTTTTTCCCACATGGGATAATGGCTGCCTTTGTCTTAGTGCAAGGGGTCGTATTCGCTTTCGCTTCAATCGAGTTAGTCGGTACGGCGGCAGGGGAGTGTAAAAATCCTAAAATCATGGTACCGAAAGCGATCAATAGTGTGATCTGGCGAATTGGTCTGTTCTATGTCGGTTCGGTGGTATTACTTGTTCTGCTACTGCCATGGAATGCCTATCAAGCGGGTCAAAGTCCGTTTGTGACTTTCTTTAGTAAATTAGGCGTACCCTATATCGGTAGTATCATGAACATCGTGGTATTAACGGCGGCATTATCAAGCCTTAACTCGGGCTTATACTCGACTGGACGTATCTTACGTTCAATGTCGATGGGCGGATCAGCACCACGCTTTATGTCGAAAATGAGTCGCCAGCAGGTGCCTTATGCCGGGATTCTTGCCACGATTGTCATCTACATCTTCGGTGTAGTACTCAACTATTATGTGCCAAGCCAAGTGTTCGAAATCGTTCTGAACTTCGCCTCATTAGGCATTATCAGTTCATGGGCCTTTATCGTGCTGTGTCAGTTACGTTTACGTAAAGCGATTCGCGAAGGTAAAGCGGAAGATATCTCCTTCAAACTCCCTGGAGCGCCGTTCACGTCTTGGTTGACGCTGTTGTTCTTGGCGAGCGTGTTAGTGCTAATGGCTTTCGATTACCCTAACGGGACTTACACTATTGCCTCAGTACCGCTAATAATTATTCTATTAATTATCGGTTGGTTTGGGGTGCGTAAGCGAGTACACGAAGTGTCGTTACGTGAGCAGCAACATCTGTCTGCGCATCACGAAGAGTAGTTAACTCGGGGATAAACCCTAAGCGGGTACAGTATAAAAACGGTATCGTCATAGACGGTGCCGTTTTTTTTACTTATGTTTTTTTCGTAAAGTCTGAATAATTAAGCCTGTAAAAAGTTATTTATCGGAATTACCGATTTAATAAAATGCGAGATATTCACCAAAGACTGATAGCTTAATTATTCATCAGTAACAAATGACTGAACTTATAGTCATGGGTATCGAAATATTATTCATTAGCAAAAAGGCCACCTTCCTTAAGGCGGCCATATGCACTAAATTGATCAATGTTTAAAAGCTATGTCATCTAATTTGAGAAACTTGATAGGATTTCGCCCGAAAGAGTGCATAGCTACTGAATATCACTAACGCCATTAAATAGTAGCCTGGCGCTAATGAAGTCCCAGTAAGGTTAATCAAGAGGCTACATATTAATGGGGCAAAACCTCCAAATACTGTCACTGCAACGTTATAACTAATAGCCATTCCGCTAGCTCGCGTATCGATAGGGAATAAATCAGCCATCATTGAGGGCAGCGTAGCGAAATAGATCGACTTTAGTAAAGCCAACCAACTGACTAATAGGACTAATAAAGTAGTGGTATGATCATTCACCACTACCCTAAAAGCAGGATAGATGGTCAACATGAGCAGTGTGAGTGAGGTCCACATTAAGGGGCGTCTTCCTATTTTCTCTGCCATCAGTCCTACCAATGGTGTTACGACAGTTAAAATAACGCCTCCTACCAAGGTCGCGGCGAATGCACTTTTACTGTCTAAATGTAAATTTTCGGTGGCAAATGCCGGAATATAATTCAACATATAATTAATACCGGTAGAAATAACCATCAATCCTATGGCAAGAAATAATGGCTTATGCTGACTAGCAATTAAAATTTTCAGAGGAGAATGAGCTGTTTTCTTTAAAGTGAAATGAACTGGCTCTTGAATATTACGGCGTATATAGAGTCCAACAGGCCCAATTAGTAGTCCGAAGATAAAAGGTATCCGCCACCCCCATTGTTGGAGATCATCTTCTGAAAGCCATTGCGTTAATCCTAAGCCGAAGGCTGAAGCAAGTAATGTACTTGCGCCCTGTGTAGCAAATTGCCAACTAGCAATAAAAGCCTTACGTTGTGGAAAATGTTCGACTAAAAAAGCGGTGGAACTTCCAAACTCTCCTCCAGCAGAGAACCCTTGAATAAGCCTCGCGAGTAAAATTAAAAGTGGAGCAGCCAGTCCTATTGTTGCATAACCGGGCATCAAAACGATCATTGCGCAGCCAATGGTCATAAGCGTTATCGATAAAAGCAGGGCATTTTTTCTGCCGTATCGATCCGCATAGCTTCCTAGAATAATGGCTCCCAGTGGTCGGATGAGAAACGATATCCCAAAACTTCCAAAAGTGAGTAACATCGAGACTGATGTATCTTGCGTTGGGAAGAACTCATTAGCGATATAACGGGCAAAAAAAGCATAAACGGCAATGTCGAACCATTCAAGGGCATTACCGACACAAGTCGCGAAGAGCGTTTTATACAAAGGTGGGGTTGTGTAGCTCGTCGCATCCATTATGAATCCCCCTGTTTTTGCTGATAACTACGATGATTGGCAACGATCTCCACCCCTTTCTCACCAAACTCCCAAAATAAGTGCGTCATTATTTTTAGCCCTTCTTTGGCAATGGACTTCAACATATGTTCATTAGCGCCATGCTGACCGCAACTCGGGTAGGAGTGAGGTATCCAAAGCGTTGGGAGTTTTAAGATATTTGCGAAGACGTCATTAGGGAGAGAACCACCAAGGTTAGGAAGTAAAGTTGCTTTTTTACCACTGCTTTTTTGTATGGATTCTAGCGCCCAATCGACTAAAGGATTATTAGGATCCAGCCTGGTGGCCGCTGAGCCTCGTAGTACATCGACTATTACATCATTGAATCCCTGTTCTACTAAGTGTTGTGTTAGGTAAGTACCGATATTCTCCCAATCAGTATCGACGACAAAACGTAACTGGCAAATCGCTGTGGCTTGACCGGGTATGGCATTCATAGCGCAATCAATCTTTCCTGCATTCATAGCCAATATTTCTAAAGTATTCCAGCCATAGAGACGTTCAACAGGAGTGAGCCCCGACTCGCCCCAATTAACGTCGATTTCTGGACTATTTGCACTAGGTCTCAACGTAATTTCTCTGAGAATTTTACGCATATTTTCAGTGATAGCAGGGGGTTTTAACCCATTAACCAGTATCTGTCCCTGACTGTTGACTAATGTACTTATCGCGTTGCAAAGACGTGTAGCGGGATTTGACAGTAATCCCCCCCAGTTACCGGAATGATAATCGCTATCTCGAGCATTAATGGATAGCTTAACGTTGACTGCACCTCGAGAGCCAAGAAATAAGGTCGGGCTAACAGCATCGACTCTTGGGCCATCCGAAGCAATAAATACATCTGCGCTTAATACGTCGCTATGCTGCTGGCAGATGGTTGCCAGTCCAGGAGAGCTGACTTCTTCACCCATTTCAAAAAGGAACTTACAATTGAAACCGAGACGACCACCGCGGAATTGGTAAATCTGTTCTAATGCCGTAATATTGATAGAATGTTGGCCTTTATTATCAGCACTGCCACGTCCATACCAACGATCATCCTCCTCAATCAATTGCCATGGTATTAATCCTTCTCGCCAACTTTCTTCTTCCCCAAACACAACATCACCGTGCCCGTAGCAAAGTATGGTTGGTAAAGACGGATCTTCGATACGTGTCGCTAATAGCATAGGCCGTGCTGGAGCCGACCTATTAGGCAGAGTTGTGATTATGAACCCGATTTTTTCTAAAGCGGGGGTAATTTCTTGTTCTAGGTAAAGTCTAATTTCATTATCACGATCATCACGTTGGCTCTCTGAACGGATGGCGATTCGCCTAGCTAAGACGTTTTTAAATTCCCCACTATCGAACCAAGTGGTTGCGGCATCCATAACTTTTTCTGCTGTCATATCTCTGTCCAATTTGTATTTTTTTATGTTGTATGAGTAATCTAAGTGAGGGGTGAGCTTTGATACAATCAACAAAAAAACAAACAAGCGTTGCTATAAAAGCAAGGCTGACCTGCACGAATAAGTAGCATGCACTTTTTAGAGGCAAATTTATGCTAACGACTGAAGTCCGATATTTCCTTGCAGTGGTTGACGCGGGTTCACTCAGTGCTGCGAGTCAGCATCTCTTTGTAGCAACCTCTGCAATTAGCCGTCAGATACAACAATTAGAAGATAAGACGGGAGTCCCTCTATTTGAGCGGCATGCTCGTGGTATGACATTGACTGAGGCTGGACGTATTTTTGAGCGCCATGTGCGCCAGAGTCAGCAAGCTATGGAAAGCACGCTCTCAGAGATGAAAGGACGTACGGCTTTACAGCGTACAACCATCAATATCGCCTGCCCCGATGGTTTAGCGTGGAATCTACTGCCTGCATTGTGTTCACAGTTTCGCCAGCAATATCCTTCGGTTAGCTTTCATCTTAAAGTGGGAAGTTCGAGTCAAATCTTAGAAAACCTTAACCGTGGAGGTTGTGACTTGGCGCTACAGTTTTGCTTGCATTCAGAACGTAGAGTACAGGTACTGGGGAGCTGGCCTGCGCCGATTATGGTGGCAATGTCTGCGAAACACCCCTTAGCAGTAAAGTCATTTAGCCTACAAGACCTAAGTAGTTATCCCATCGCCTTACCTGATCAAACCACCACAGTTCGCCAGCTTTTTGATTTATCCTGTCAATTACATGGGGTATTTATCGAACCAATGTTTACCTGCAATAATTTTTCATCTCTCTATCATTTTCTGATGCTTAATCCCTTGGCTATCACTTTTTGTAGTCAATTTACGATAAGGTCTGAGTCTAACGATCCACCATTCATCATGCGGAATTTACTCAATAACACTTTAGCTGAACGAACCCTTCAACTTCATCAGCTACCCGGACGATATCAAACGGCATCGGTAAGACTCTTTATCAATTTTTTAGAGAAGGCATTACAACAGCATTGGAATCGGTCTTCAGATGGAACTATCAGGGTGAGATAAATTCTTTCAAGCCAATACAATCCTCTTCTAATCAGCTTAAAAGTGAAAGGGGACTTAAGAGAACATCGCGGTTGACCTGTATTTTTTAGCGCTACACGGCGAAGACTCTTAGTCAAATATTCGATTGGCTCGGCTTCATTGGTTTCAATGAATAATTGAATGGTAAGTTATCGATAATACTCAGTAAGTCTCACTGCATAGCTGAATAATTCAGGCCACCTCGTTGAATGATGGCCTGATGCATCGAAGATTAACGGTTATTGACTAAAGCCGTCACCAGTTGGTTAGCCCCTTGGCTCATTGGGGTAAAATGACTACCTGGTGCACGGGCAACAGCAATAAAGACACCGACGTTACTACGCGGATCCATCACGATATAGGTCATAAAACCACCGCCGCCACCGGTTTTTTCGACCAGCGCTGGTTGGCTTCCCATCGCATCCATATGGACCCAGCCCAATCCTAAACCGCTAGCAGGACCCGCTACGTCCATACCGTTCATCCTGACTAACTGGCTACGCGGATAGACCACTCGCTGTAAAGTGCTGGCGAGGGGAGAGCGAGGCCGAATTGAACTGGATAGGAACTGCTGCATCCAACGTTCCATATCGTCAGCCGTCGAATACAGCCCACCACTGCCAATTGCCGCGAGGGTGTTATTACAAGGGCTAGCATGATCGCGTGGAATGATTAATCGACGACACTGATCGGGGGAAGGTGTGAAGGTCGTATCTTTCATTCCTAACGGACGGGTAATTAACGATTGCACTAACTGAGGATAGGGCTTTCCGCTGGCACGAGAGAGCGCATCAGCGAGGTAATCAAAGCCTAAATTCGAGTAGGCGGCAACGGTACCGGGAATTGATTTTAGCTTGGCATGCTGCAGCCACTGCCAGCGTGAGGATTTTTCCGGCCAGATAAAAACGGGGCGGTTTGCGCGCCCACCAGGCATCTCACGGGGAAGACCTGCGGTATGGGTTGCCAGATTTTGTAACTTAATAGTGTAGCCGCGAAAAGTCGGGACGGTCATCCCTTTAGGCGTGTATTTGCTTAACGGATCGGAAAGCTTGACGACACCTTGTTGGTCCAGTTTAACTAGGGTTTCGCTGGTGAACAGCTTACTGATGGATGCAAGACGGAAAACACTCTCTTTCGTTGGGCGCACACCGCTTCCTCGACGAGTCTCCCCTGCGCTGGTGAAGTAGTGTTGGTTACCATCAATCACTACCATCGTCATACTGGCCGCGGCGGTCTGTTGGTAAATTTGTTGTGCATAGCGTTGCACAATATCGGCGCTAACTTGCGGAGCGACTCTCGGGGTAGCAAAGCTGGGACTGGTTGCAGAGATAACGAGCGTTGCAACAAGGGATAATGTTAGTTTTTTCAAAGGAGAGCGGTCCATAGACAGTGAATAGAAGTCAGAACTGATAATAGCGGGTTTACAGTACGCTTATTAGAAAAAGGATGAACTATTATGTTTCTTTTTATAAGCAATAGTAATAGCTCGGTCGTTGACACCGAGCCTTTGCATTATAGCCAGTCTCGTACGATCAAAAAATCTTCGGTCAGTCTTGCCTCGGCAGAACCTGCCTCTGTTTGATAATCATATTCAAAGCGAACTAGCGGAGGCATCGACATCAAGATGGATTCAGTCCGACCACCACTTTGAATACCAAAGAGTGTACCGCGATCCCATAACAGATTGAATTCAACATAGCGCCCACGGCGGTAAAGTTGGAATTGTCTTTCGCGATCGCCGTAAGGCGTTGCCTGGCGTCGCTTAACAATCGGAAGGTAAGCGTCTAAAAACCCTAAACCAACGGCCTGCATAAAGGCGAAGCAGTGTTCGAAGTTCGGGGTGTTCAGGTCATCAAAAAAGAGTCCACCAATGCCACGTTGCTCATTACGATGACGCAAGAAGAAATATTCGTCACACCACTTTTTATAGCGTGGGTAGGCGTCCTCACCAAATGGACGGCATAGGTCTGCCGCGGTTTGATGCCAATGTTGGGCATCTTCTTCAAAACCGTAAAATGGTGTTAAATCAAAGCCACCGCCAAACCACCATACTGGCTCTGCATCGGGTTTTTCAGCAATAAAAAAACGGACATTGGCGTGGCTGGTCGGAACATAGGGATTATTAGGGTGGATGACTAACGAGACTCCCATCGCTTGAAAGCTTCGCCCGGCTAGTTCCGGACGATGAGCGGTGGCTGATGCAGGCATTTGGTCGCCATAAACATGGGAGAAATTAACGCCCGCTTGCTCGAACAGTTTACCTTGAGTGAGAACGCGGGTCCGTCCGCCACCACCTGCTTCTCGAACCCAATCATCTTCGAGAAACGAAGCATGGCCATCAAGTTCGGCTAATTGTTGACAAATCGTATCCTGTAACGACAGGAGGAACTGTTTTACTTGCTCGATTGTTTGCGTACTCATGATCTGTTTCTACAACCTTCATTGAACATTTAATGAATCAACTGACTCGGCGATTATGGCGTTGCTGTTCATTATAAAAGTTGACGATACCATCAGAAATAGCGCCAGCAATTTTTTTACGGAATGCCGTAGTGCCAAGTAGCTTCTCTTCACCTGGATTAGTAATAAACGACGTTTCTACTAACACAGAGGGGATAGAAGGGGACTTTAATACGGCAAACGCAGCTTGTTCGGTATGTTGACTGTGCAAATGGTGCACGGGACGAATCGTATCGAGAACGTGCTTGCCAAGCGTCAGACTGTTTTTGATGGTATCGGTCTGAACCAGGTCAAATAAGATTTGCTGCAAGTATTGGTCTTTTTGCTGCACTTTAACACCGCCGACGGCATCGGCATTATTTTCACGATCAGACAGATAACGCGCCATTGCACTGCTAGCCCCGCGGTTGGAGAGGGCGAAAACTGAGGCGCCACGAGCAGAGGGATCAGTATAGCCGTCAGCATGGATTGACATAAAGAGTGATGCCCCATGCTGCGACGCAATTTCGACCCGTTGATAGAGGGGGATGAAATGATCACTGTCACGCGTCAACCGCGCTTCGATATGTGGGTGACTACTTAATAATTGGCGTACCATATTGGCAATCTCTAGAACAACGTGCTTTTCCATCGAACCTTCTTCACCGACAGCCCCTGAATCGATACCACCGTGGCCGGGGTCAAGCATGACAATAAATTTTCCAGAATTACTCTTAGCTGTCGAATGACGTTGACGCGACACAGGAATCCGCGACTCTTCGGCCAGTACAGCGCGTGGGGAAAGTACTGCTAGCGCGAGACCGGAGAAGAGTAATTGGCGGCGATTGACTAATTGTTTCAGTGAGGCCAATTTTTTCATTAGATTCAAATCCGTGAAGAGTTAATGAGAATTACTATTAATAATTAGGTTATATAATAACATTAGCCATATTGCTAACATTGAAATATTTCAGGCTTTTACCGAGTATTGCCTTTTCTAACACCCTAACACACACGCATAATAGTTGGTTTTCGCCGAGAGGAGGTCAAAAAATGGAAATTCGTGTTTTTGAACAACAAGATATCGATGAAGTGATTACGCTCTGGGAGCGCTGTGACCTATTACGGCCTTGGAATGATCCTGAACTCGATATCGAACGTAAATTACGCCATGATGCTGATCTTTTTCTTGTCGTTGTCCTCTCAGGACAAATCGTAGGGAGTGTGATGGGTGGCTACGACGGTCATCGCGGCTCAGCCTACTACCTTGCTGTACATCCTGATTACCAAGGACGCGGCTTTGCTAACGCATTGATGAACCGATTAGAGAAAAAGTTAATTGCTCGAGGCTGTCCTAAGCTCAATCTCCAAATCCGTGATGATAATGATTTGGTGCTGGGATTTTATGAAAAATTAGACTACGAGATTAATGAAGTCACCAGCCTTGGAAAACGCTTGATCGAAGATCGTGAATATTAATCGCCACCGATGATGGACGATTTTGATATCGAAGCAGATGGGAGCGCGGCCCCTCTACCCTTTTTACTGTGGGCTATTTTGTTGTATCAGGCGCGTGCTTGGATATTGCTGGTGATGGCAGGCGCCTCACGGCAACAAGGTGACACGCTCTTACGCCTGTTTGTGCCGGAGACCTCGACCTTTTATATCGGCTTAGCGATGGGCTTACCGGCGTTAATTTGTATGGGGCTTAGTGGCTACCGGCAACGTTTTCCCCGTATCTGGCGAGTCTGCCGCTATACTTTGCTTGTCAGTGGGGCACTGCTCTGCGCATGGCAATTAAGTCAATGGAATAGAGTCGCTTTAGAAAGTTCGCCGCTGTTACTGCTATTAACCTTATTTGATCTGTTAACCGAAGCTGCGCTACTGTCAATGAGTCGCCTAAAACGGTGTTTCATCCAATAAAAAACGCGTTACAGTAAACTTTTTCAGCGAAGATCACTCCTAGTAGCATTGATCTACTATGCAAGAGGAATAGAAATGAAAGCGTTACCCTGTGCACTGTTTGCCAGTGCGGTACTGCTCAGCGGCTGTGCGGGTTCCAGCCACCAGACTGAGACATCAAGCAGCAGCGTCCATTGGTGGAATCCTTTAAGCTATAGCTGGTCGTCCGCACTGCCTTGGAACTGGTTTGGCGCTTCAATCGCCGTGAGCGAGCAAGGGGTGGGAAAAATCACCCGCTCAACGCCCTTTAACGCTGAGGCGATTAGTCAAGGTATTGGTAGCGACTATCGGATCCGCCAAGGAATGGGAACGCGTAATGGGCAGATAGAAAGTTATATCCAAGCGATGAAAGATCAACAGGTCGCGATGACGTTCTACGGCGATGGGTCGGTTAATAAAATCAGTGTCTCGGATAGCGAAGTAGGCACCCCTAAAGGTATCGCATTTGGTGCACCGTTCTCAGCACTTTTCCAAAAAGCCTATGGCAACTGCCAACCGGGCCGTGATAGCCAGCATGTGCAATGTAAAGTGCCGAACAGTCAACATCTTGATGTTATCTATCAAGGCGAGTTTAGTGGACCATCGGGCATCATGCCTGCTGACGCCACACTCAAACAGTGGACACTCTCTGAGATTATTTGGCACGCCTAGCCGTTATATATTTTTTAGCAATTACACAGCAGTAATCGGTATATAAAACCATTACTGCTTTTTTATGCTTATAAATACACTGATTACTTCTAGATTGACTGAGGTTGAGATTGGAATTTTCAGGTATGAAGAGAGGTTACAAATCATCGGTGGTAGGCCTACTGTTGCTTGCTGCACCGTCTGCCTATCCAGCTCAGTTACTCAATAGCTCTTACGATGTATCACGCGAGCTATATGAACAATTGAATCCAGTGTTTATTCAACAATGGGATACGCAGCATCCGGAAGATAAACTGACTATCCGTCAATCGCATGGTGGCTCTTCTAAACAAGCCCTTGCTATCTTGCAAGGGATGCGTGCCGATGTGGTGACCTTCAATCAAGTGCCTGATGTTCAGATACTGCATGACCGAGGGGCACTGATCCCAGACGATTGGCAGCAACGCCTAGCCAATAATAGCTCACCTTACTACTCGACCATGGCGCTAGTCGTTCGTCGTGGTAATCCCCTCCATATCGCAGCGTGGCAGGATTTAGTTAAGCCAGGCGTGAAGCTTATCTACCCGAATCCAAAAACTTCCGGAAACGGCCGATATGCTTGGTTGGCGGCATGGGGGGCATTATCTGTCGCTTATGGGCATGATGATGCCGCTGTACGTAAAGCAATGCGTCAATGGGTAAACAATACGCAGGTTGCCGACATTGGTGGGCGTGGGGCAACCCAAAGCTTTGTGAATCAGAAATTGGGCGATGTGTTGATTACTTTCGAAGCTGAGGCACGTACGTTGCAACAGCATTATCCTGACCAGCACTACCAAGTCATCATCCCGCAGACTAATATTAAAGCGGAATTTCCGGTGACGTGGATTGATCGCAATACTGACCGCGCTCATTCAACCGATGTCGCAAAAGCTTACCTAAATTTTCTTTACCAACCTGAGGCGCAAAATATTTTAACGCGTTTTTATTACCGTACTTACCACGCGACACCGAGCGTTGTGGCGCAACAACATTTCACACCCGTTCATTTTTTTACGGTTGAACAGCAGTTTGGCTCATGGCAAAAAGCCATGCAGTCTCACTTCGCACCGCAAGGGGAGTTCGATACATTGCAGGCAGCAGGGTCATCACTATGATTTTTTCACGTCAACGTCGCGTTTTACCAGGATTTGGCTTGAGTCTTGGGACAAGCTTATTCTTTACCTGTTTAATTTTACTATTGCCGGTCAGCGCGTTATTGATGCAGTTATCGCAGATGACTTGGGCGGAATATTGGCGAGTCATCAGTGATCCACAATTAGTCGCGGCTTATAAAATTACGCTATTATCGGCCGCAATAGCGTCACTTTTTAACGCCGTATTTGGAACATTAATGGCATGGGTACTCACGCGCTACCGTTTCCCCGGCCGGACATTTCTCGATGGCTTAATGGATCTCCCTTTTGCGCTACCGACTGCCGTTGCCGGTTTAACACTTGCGGGATTATTCTCGTCGAATGGGTGGTATGGTCATTGGCTGGCAGAGCACGGTATTAAGGTGACTTACACTTGGTTAGGGATTGCCGTCGCGATGGCTTTTACTAGTATTCCCTTTGTGATCCGTACTGTTCAGCCAGTGTTGGAAGAGCTAGGACCAGAATATGAAGAAGCTGCGGAAACCCTAGGCGCACGCCCTAGTCAGGCCTTTTTCAAGGTCATTTTGCCAGAAATTGCCCCATCACTGCTTGCCGGTACCGCGCTCTCTTTTACGCGTAGTTTGGGGGAGTTTGGTGCCGTTATCTTTATTGCCGGTAATATTGCGTGGAAGACAGAAGTCATCTCGTTACTGATCTTTGTTCGCCAACAAGAATTTGATTTCCCAGCCTCTAGCGCTATCGCCTCGGTGATTATGGGGGCATCGTTAATCCTGCTATTCACGATCAATACATTACAGAGCCGTTACGGGCGTCGTTTAGGGGGTAAATAATGGCTGTTTCATCACGCCCTTGGACGAAGTGGATACTGATCGGTTTAGCGTTGCTCAGTGCCGCACTCTTTTTGTTAGTGCCGCTCGTCTATATTTTTTGGCAGGCCCTCAGTGAAGGGGTAGGGGTTGCCCTGCATAATTTGCGTGACGGCGATATGTTGCATGCCATTTGGCTAACGGTGTTGATTGCGCTGATTACCGTGCCCGTCAATCTACTTTTCGGGACTTTACTGGCGTGGTTAGTCAGCCGCTTCAATTTCCCAGGTCGGCAGTTTTTACTGACCTTGTACGATATCCCCTTTGCTATTTCGCCAGTAGTGGTTGGCTTGCTATATCTCCTGTTTTGGGGAATAAATGGCCCGGCAGGCAGCTGGCTGGATGCCCATAATATCCAAGTGATGTTTACCTGGCCGGGGATGGTATTAGTCACTATTTTCGTTACCTGTCCTTTTGTAATTCGGGAGTTAGTCCCCGTAATGCTCAGTCAGGGGAGTCAAGAGGATGAGGCAGCGATCTTGCTGGGCGCGAATGGTTGGCAAATGTTTCGTCGTGTCACGCTACCGAATATCCGTTGGGCGTTACTTTACGGCGTGGTACTAACCAATGCGCGAGCGATCGGCGAGTTTGGCGCGGTATCAGTCGTTTCAGGCGCGATACGCGGCGAAACCTACACGCTTCCTTTACAAGTAGAACTTCTCAACCAAGATTATAATACTGTCGGGGCTTTCACGGCTGCGGCGTTACTCGCCATGATGGCGATGGTCACCTTATGTTTAAAAAGTGTACTGCAATGGCGCTTAGAACGTCAGCAGCACGGCGCACAGGCAGGCGAAAATGAGCATTAATATTAACCAGATTTCTAAATCCTTTGGTCAAACTCAAGTATTGAATAATATCAGTCTTGATATTCCATCCGGTGAGATGGTGGCATTACTGGGGCCGTCTGGATCAGGAAAAACCACGCTGTTGCGTATTATTGCTGGATTAGAAAATCAGAATGCAGGAGAAATCCTGTTCCACGGCCGTGACGTCAGCCAAGTTCATGCCCGGGACCGTCAGGTCGGCTTTGTTTTCCAACATTATGCGCTGTTCCGCCATATGAACGTCTTCGATAATATTGCTTTCGGGCTGACCGTGATGCCGCGTAAAACGCGGCCAAGTAAAGCGGTAATCCGTGAAAAGGTGATGAAGCTTTTGGAGATGGTACAGCTGAAGGAGTTCGCTAAACGCTATCCTGCACAACTGTCTGGTGGTCAAAAGCAGCGGGTGGCTTTAGCTCGAGCTTTAGCGGTCGAACCTGCAATATTATTACTTGATGAGCCTTTCGGGGCCTTAGATGCGCAGGTACGCAAAGAGCTACGTCGTTGGCTACGTCAGTTGCATGAAGAACTTAAATTTACCAGTGTCTTTGTCACCCATGACCAAGAAGAGGCTATGGATGTGGCCGATCACATCGTGGTGATGAGCCAAGGAAATATTGAGCAACACGGTACTCCGCAGCAAGTTTGGCAGCAGCCAGAAAGCCGCTTTGTGTTGGAGTTTTTAGGGGAGATTAACCGCCTACCTGCAACGGTATCCGGGCAATCTTTACAGGTAGGACAGCAGCAGTGGCAACTTAGCCAACCTTATGCAGCACAGGGACCTATCGACCTCTTTCTCCGTCCTTGGGAGCTGACCTGGTCAGCGCAGCCCGATGCACTGCATCGCTTACCGGCGACAGTACTCGAAGTAACGCCACGCGGCCATTTTTGGCAACTGAGTTTGGACGTGGAGGGGATTGACGTAGATCCTCTCTCGGCTGTCAGTCAAACCTTGGTCGCCCCTGAGCGAGGCACCACGGTTTACCTTAATCTGGCGCAAGCGCGAGTGTATCAACAAGACAATCTCTTAGCGCCACTTGCCTTTGATTAAACGTACTGATAATTTCAAGGTCAGCATTGCCATCAGCCTAGGTATTTACCTAGGCTGATGGCGTTTGAGCGATAGGACAAAAATGTGACCACCCTAGAAAGTACGATAGGTAATACTCCCTTAGTTAAATTACAGCGTCTGCCTTCCGCCGGGGCAGGTGAGGTATGGGTAAAACTCGAAGGTAATAATCCCGCAGGGTCGGTCAAAGATCGCGCCGCGTGGTCGATGGTACGAAAGGCTGAACAACGTGGGCTGATTAAACCGGGCGATACTTTAATTGAAGCCACCAGTGGTAATACTGGTATTGCGCTGGCGATGATTTGTGCAGTATTGGGCTATAAGCTGAAACTATTGATGCCCGATAATATGAGTACCGAACGCCAAGCGGCAATGCAGGCCTATGGGGCAGAATTAATTCTGGTCGACCAAGCTCAGGGAATGGAGTATGCGCGAGATTATGCACAAATTTTAGCGGCACAAGGTGTGGGGATCGTTCTCGATCAATTTAATAACCCCGATAATGCGTTAGCGCATTACCAGACCACAGGTCCCGAAATTTGGCAACAGACTGAAGGTCGGATTACCCACTTTGTTTCCAGTATGGGGACAACGGGCACTATCAGCGGCACCGGTCGTTATCTTAAGCAGCAAAATACCGCGATCCAAGTCGTTGGTTTACAACCAGAGGCCGGAAGTCAGATTGCCGGTATCCGCCATTGGCAAGAGGCTTACCAGCCGACAATTTATCAGCCACAATGGGTCGATGACATTGTGATGATGACGCAAGAGCGGGCGGAGAATTCGACACGCGCGCTGGCACAGCAAGAAGGGATCTTCTGTGGGATAAGTTCTGGGGCCGCGGTATCGGCGGCGTTAAGTCTTGCCGACGCGCATCCTGAGCGGGTAGTGGTCGCCATAGTCTGTGATCGCGGTGACCGTTATCTTTCAACGGGGGTATTCAATGGGACGGCCGTTAAAGCGTAATAATTGTGTAAAACTAACAGAATCTCTCACCAAAAGACGTCATGATAAGCAAAGTGAGTTAGAGGCCTGAATATGAAAATTTTATTAGTTGAAGACGATCAAGAGTTAGGACAGATGCTCAGCCAGTACTTGGTGGGTGAAGGGATGAATACCGATGTCATTACCCATGGCAAACGGGCTTTAGAAGCGATCAATCAGTCGCATTATGACGCGATGATCTTGGATATTATGCTCCCCGATATCAGTGGTATTGAAGTGTTACGTCAGGTACGCCAGCACCATCGATTACCTATCATTATGCTTACCGCGAAGGGCGAAAATATCGACCGAGTGATAGGTTTAGAGATGGGGGCGGATGATTATATGCCTAAGCCCTGTTATCCTCGAGAGCTGGTCGCGCGCTTACGTTCGGTAATGCGTCGTTTTGAAGAGATCCCTGTCGCACCTAACGATAACCAACCGCTGGTCTTAAAAGAACTTGTGCTCAATCCAGCGATGCGTTCAGTGACCTGGCAAAAGCAACCGATCGACCTGACGGCATCTGAGTTTAACCTGCTCGAACTATTATTAGTGGCAGGGGACCGCGTGGTATCCAAAGATGAATTGTCAGAGAAAGCCTTAGGTCGTACGCGCGAAGCTTACGACCGCAGCGTCGATGTACATATTAGTAATATTCGTCAGAAGATCGCAAAAACCACTAACGACCAAGTCTTTATCGAAACCGTACGCAGTATTGGTTACAAAATTCGATGAATCAACGTTATCCAAGGCGATTATTCACCAAGATGTTGGTGGCTTTTCTATTTGTCTTTCTGTTGATAAGCCAAGTCATCTGGTTAGGATTTTCGCTCTTTACCCATGAAGATGGCTCGCCATTCGCCAGACAACAGCGTAGTTTACAGCAAGTTCAACTGGCATCGATAAGAGAATTATTGGCGCATTCAGCCGGGCCTGAAGGGGTAAAAGCGTTGGTCGATAGCTGGGAACCTGAAGCTAGGCCGCAGCTAACGATCTCCCCGGATGTCAGTACTGAGACTGATCTCAACGCAGAAGGGCGTGGTGTTCCAACGGTTATCAGCCAGCGAAGTAGAGATAATACGGGGCAGCCTTATCTTATTAAGTTGGATTACAGTGGATTAGAGCGGTTCGATGAGAGGAATCACCGTTCGTGGCATGATTCATTACATATTCCAACTCCGATCATGTTTTTCGCTCCTTTTCTTGGCATCTTCTTCAGCTTACTTTTAGCATGGAATATGACTCGCCCAATAAGACAATTACGGGAAGGCTTTGCCCAAGTTTCACGTGGGAATCTCTCTGTGCGATTATTCCCCGCCATGAAACGGCGGTATGACGAGTTATCGATTGTGGCGAAAGACTTTGACGCGATGGTTGAACGTATTGATGTGCTAGTCAAAGCTCGCGAAGCACTACTGCATGATATCTCTCATGAGCTACGTACGCCGTTAGCGAGGGTACAGCTTGCGGTAGGATTAGCTCGACAAAGTGAGCTGAATATTCCCCAATCGCTCGATCGTATCGATCTTGAAACCGAGCGGCTTGATAAGATGATTGGTGAACTACTGACCTTATCGCGCGCGGAACATGACGGAATTGATATTGACCAGTATTTCGATTTTATCGCGCTACTGGAAGCGATATTGGTTGATGTGCGTTACGAAGCTCAGCAGCCGCAAGTTGATGTAGTTGCTCACTATGATAGCCTCAAGTCAGTAACGGTTCGCGGAAATGCAGAGCTTATTCGGCGTGCCATAGAGAACGTGCTTCGTAATGCTTTACGTTATTCATCGCAGGGGCAGGTGATTGTGGTGAAACTAGAGGTTGATCGCGATACGTTACTGCTAACGATTTGTGATAATGGGCCGGGCGTGGCTGAGGAGAAAATATCGAGTATTTTTGATCCTTTCGTTCGCTTACAATCCTCGCTCTCTGGCAAGGGTTATGGATTAGGCTTAGCAATAGTGCGTAAAGTGATCACCGCCCATCATGGGCAAGTATCGGCATCGAACCGTCAAGAAGGTGGATTGAAAATCTCAATACGCTTACCACGTTGGCCAGAGTAAAAAAAAGCTCATCCTAGGATGAGCTTTTTTGTGACTATTTTTGGATTCGCATAATCGGTGTTTCGCCGACCGTAACATGACCTGAGAGTTTTGATAAAGACTTAATTTCGTCCATATTCGAAATAACCACTGGCGTTAGGGTTGATTTCGCTTTTTCCTCGAGAAAGGCAAGATCGAATTCGATGATTGGGTCACCTTTCTTCACTTTTTGTCCTTCCTCTGCAAGGCGCTTGAAGCCTTCGCCTTTTAACTCAACCGTATCAATACCGAAGTGTACGAACAGTTCAATGCCGTTATCCGACTCGATAGAGAAGGCGTGGTTGGTTTCGAAAATTTTACCAATAGTGCCTTCAACTGGCGCAACAATTTGGTTACCATTTGGACGAATAGCAATACCATCGCCAACGATTTTTTCCGCGAAAACTACGTCCGGTACATCTTCGATATTGACAATTTCGCCTGAAAGCGGCGCAACAATTTCAATGTTGCTTGAATCGCTATCCGATTTGTCGCCAAAAAGTTTAGAAAACAATCCCATGATCTTCTCCTAAGCAATAACGTCGAAACACTTATGATAAGTTAGCAAAGTGTTTTTTCTTTAATGAACTTATCAACAATATTCGTTAACTCTTCAGCGGTAGGCTGAGCAAGGGCTTCAGTAGCTAAAGCTTTAACGTCTTCGTAGTTAGTGTTACGAATAATTTTTTTAATTCTAGGGATAGAAATAGAACTCATACTAAACTCATCTAGTCCCATGCCTAATAATAATAGTGTAGCACGTTCATCGCCAGCTAACTCACCACACATCCCCGTCCATTTTCCAACAGCGTGAGATGCGTCAATAACTTGCTTGATTAACAACAGTACTGAAGGACTCATTGGGTTATATAAATGGGAGATACGGTCATTACCGCGGTCGACTGCCAAGGTGTACTGCGTTAGATCATTAGTACCGATACTGAAGAAATCGACTTCTTTCGCTAAGTGATGGGCAATTGCCGCTGAAGCAGGCGTTTCGACCATAATACCGACTTCAATCCCTTGGTCGAATGCTTTCCCTTCTTCGGTCAACTGTGCTTTCAACGTATCCAGTTCTGCTTTTAAGATACGGACTTCTTCCACGGAGATAATCATCGGGAACATGATGCGAAGCTTACCGAACGCTGAGGCGCGTAGTATCGCTCGGAGCTGTGCGTGAAGAATTTCTTTGCGATCCATACCAATACGAATCGCGCGCCATCCTAAGAAGGGGTTATCTTCTTTAGGAAGGTTCATATAAGGCAGATCTTTATCACCGCCGATATCCATGGTACGGATAATGACAGCTTGCGCTCCGACGGCTTCAGCAACGGCCTTATAGGCTTCAAATTGTTCTTGTTCGGAGGGAAGCGATTCACGGTCCATAAACAAGAATTCTGTACGATAGAGTCCAACGCCTTCAGCGCCATTACGCTCAGCACCGGCCACGTCACGTACCGTACCAATGTTGGCACAGACCTCGACATGATGACCATCTAGCGTGATTGCCGGAAGATCTTTGAGTTTGGCCATCTCGTGCTTTTCATCTAACCATGACGTTTGGATTTCACGAAGTTCAGTGATTTCCTCTTCAGAAGGATTAATCAGCACTTGATTATTAACGGCATCAAGAATCAGAAAATCGCCATTTTTTACCGATTGGGTAATATTACCAATACCGACAATGGCAGGTAGCTCCAAAGAGCGCGCCATAATCGAGGTATGTGAGGTTCTACCACCTAAATCGGTGATAAAGCCTAATACCTTCTCAAGATTAAGCTGTGCGGTTTCGGAAGGTGTCAGGTCTTTTGCTACCAAAATTGATTCTTCAGCAATCGCGCTGAGGTCAACAATGGTCAGACCAAGAATATTTTGCAGTAGACGCTTACCGATATCACGTACATCTGCTGCACGTTCTTTAAGGTATTCATCGTCTAATTCTTCTAAAGCCGAGGCTTGGTCTTCGATAACAGCATGAACCGCTGCATCAGCAGTTTGGTGATTTTTACGGATAAGATCGATGATTTCTTGTTCGAGTTCTTCATCTTCCAGCAGCATAATATGCCCTTCGAAGATAGCCTCTTTCTCCGTACCAAAGGTTTCGCCTGCTTTTGTTTTAATAGTCTCTAACTGCGCTGAGGCTTTCTGGCGGCTTTCAAGAAAACGATTAATTTCTTGATCAACTTGGCTTGGATCGATTTTATGGCTATTGATGACAATGTCATCTTCTTTCAGAAGGAGTGCTTTACCGAATGCAATACCGGGTGACGCAGGGATACCAGAAATCATAATCTTACCTTTAAATCAACGATGCTTAAGTGTAAATACTGGAAGTAAGCGCCCAAGTGTAGCGGCT
>Ga0157363_1000601_pt1 | contig 27845 bp, 25 predicted proteins | sample AttsexASBM1_FD_111477 | JGI IMG/M metagenome (GOLD analysis project Ga0157363, IMG submission 111477) | Fungus gardens microbial communities from leaf cutter ant in Ribeirão Preto, State of São Paulo, Brazil - Atta sexdens ASBM1 | ecosystem: Host-associated > Fungi > Mycelium > Unclassified ... | reverse complement strand
TGCCAGAAATGAGCGAAGAGGAAGGCTATAAAGTTGCCGACCTGGAAGTTGAATACGGCGAAATGGATGGTTACAGCGCAGAATCTCGTGCCGGGGAATTATTACTGGGCGTGGGTATTCCGGTGGAACAGCATTACGGTCCGATGAGCGAAATCGCACCAGGTTGGAAACTGCGTGTGCTGTTGGCGCAGGCATTATTCTCAAACCCAGATATTTTGCTGCTCGATGAACCGACGAACAACCTGGATATTGATACCATTCGTTGGCTGGAGCAGGTGCTAAACGAACGTAACAGTACCATGATTATCATTTCGCATGACCGTCACTTCCTGAATATGGTGTGTACGCACATGGCGGATCTGGATTACGGCGAACTGCGCGTGTATCCAGGAAATTATGACGAATATATGACCGCGGCGACGCAAGCGCGTGAACGTTTAATTTCTGATAACGCGAAGAAGAAAGCGCAAATTGCAGACCTGCAATCATTCGTTAGCCGTTTTAGCGCCAACGCCTCTAAATCGCGTCAGGCGACTTCGCGTGCCAAGCAGATTGATAAAATTAAGCTGGATGAAGTGAAAGCCTCCAGTCGTCAGAACCCTTATATCCGTTTTGATCAGGATAAGAAGCTGTTCCGTAATGCGCTGGAAGTTGAGGCACTGACGAAAGGATTCGATAACGGACCGCTGTTCAGCAAGCTTAATCTGATGGTTGAAGTTGGCGAGAAAGTGGCCATTCTCGGTGCCAACGGTATCGGTAAAACCACGTTGCTGAAAACATTGGTCGGCGAATTAACGCCTGACAGCGGCACTGTGAAATGGTCCGAGAATGCGCTGATTGGTTATTATGCGCAGGATCACGCAGAAGATTTCGCCGATGACCTGAGTGTTTTCGACTGGATGAGTCAGTGGAAGCAGGAAGGTGACGACGAGCAAGCGGTGCGCAGTATTCTGGGCCGTCTGCTGTTTGGTCATGATGAAATCAAGAAGCCTGCTAAAGTGCTCTCTGGTGGTGAGAAAGGCCGCATGCTGTTTGGCAAGCTGATGATGCAGAAGCCGAACATCTTGATCATGGATGAACCGACCAACCACCTCGATATGGAATCGATTGAGTCGCTTAACCTGGCACTTGAAGGTTACGAAGGCACGCTGATTTTCGTTTCGCATGACCGTGAGTTTGTCAGTTCACTGGCAACCCGCGTGATGGAGATGAAGGGCGATCGCATTATCGACTTCACCGGCAACTACGAAGATTATCTGCGCAGTCAGGGTATTGTTTAAATCATTACATACTCATAGCTTCGTCCGCCGCATTCCTGCGGTGGGCGCTTTACTTTGGTTCGCCAGTTCGCCAGTTCGCCAGTTCGCCAGTTCGCTGGGAAGTCATGCACCTTCAGGCATAAATGGTGGGCCGCTCCGTAAAGACGGCGTGAATACATCCCTGTAGCCTCGGTCGCCGCATCCCTGCGGCGAACGCTTTACTCCGGACCCACCATTCCTGCCTTTATCAATATTCGTGCTCTCTGTTGGTTAATTTAGCCTGCGCGAACAACGATTGGATTTAAATAGCCACACCAAAGTTTAAAGGGAAGATAAGGTTCGCCCGAAGAGCAAAGCGTCTGGGCCACGGATGGCCCAGCCGATCGGCATGGATGCCGGTTTCCTTTGCGATCGGGCGGACCTTATCTGACCCTGCGCCTAACCTTCAGCGAAAACAACCAAACCCACCATCATCCATTCAGACGCGGCCGCTGAATTTTTAGTGACTTTGCGATAGGTCGAACCTTATCTGAGCCGACTCCTGGCCTTCAGCACCTTACTTATTTCTCGCCGCACACCTCGCAATGCCTATCCTGCATCACTTTCATGTTGCGGAATTCTGCACTCATCGCATCGTAGATCAACAAGCGTGCACGGGCAGGTTGCCCCAACGCGGTCAGCACTTTTATGGCCTCTAAAGATTGCATCGCGCCAATCACGCCCACTAATGGCGCCAGCACGCCAGCTTCCACGCAACTTAATGTCTGATCGCCAAACAAGCGGCTAATGCAGCGATAACAGGGTTCGCCCGGCTGCCAGGTAAATACGCTGAGCTGACCTTCCATACGAATGGCCGCGCCGGAAATCAGCGGCACCTTGTGCTGGTAACACAAACGATTGATCTGCTCACGCGCACCAACGTTATCCGTGCAATCGAGCACCGCATCATGGCGCGCGATTAGAGCACTGAGTTGGGCATCATCCAGCTGTGCATCAATCGCTTCGAGCTGGCAATGCGGGTTAATTGCCGCGAGCTGCCGACGCGCAGATTCCACTTTGGGCTGGCCAAGTGTGGCATCGCTGTGCAGAATCTGGCGCTGCAGATTGCTTAAGCTGACGGTGTCGAAATCCAGCAAGGTAAGATGGCCCACGCCGGCCGAAGCCAGATAGGGTGCGGCGGCACAGCCAAGCCCGCCGAGACCGACGATCAACACCCGCGAGGCTTTGAGCTTCTCCTGACCGTCAAAATCAAAATCCCGCAGCACGATCTGACGGTTGTAACGCAGCATCTCTTCATGGCTCAGTTCGACGCTCATTAGCCCTCCAGCAGGCTATTGAAAACTTCAACCTCAACCCATTCGCCAGGTTCCACATCCGCACGATCGCGATCCAGCACGATAAAGCAGTCGGCCTGGGCGAAAGAGCTAAACACGTGCGAACCCTGGGCGCCGGTGCTGCGTACTTCCAGTACGCCGTCTTCACCACGACTGAGAATGCCGCGCTGGAAGTCGAGGCGTCCTGGCGATTTCTTCAAACGCTGAGTCGCACGAGCGCGTTGGCGCAGCGGCATAATGCGCGTGGTCTGCCCGGTGAGGGTGGCCAGCAACGGCTGCACCAGCTGATAGAAGGTCACGGCGGCAGAAACCGGATTGCCGGGCAGCCCGCAGAACCAGCTGTTGGCTAAGCGGCCAAAGGCGAACGGTTTGCCCGGCTTCATCGCCAGCTTCCAGAAGGTAATCACGCCTAACTCTTCCAGTATCGCTTTAGTGAAATCCGCTTCGCCGACGGAGACGCCGCCGGTGCTGATCACGACATCCGCCTGACGATCGGCTTCGCTGAATGCCTGTCGTAGCGCTTCGGGATCGTCTGGAATCACACCGAGATCGATCACTTCGCAGCCCAGTTTGTTGAGCATCAGCGATACGGTGAAACGGTTAGTGTCGTAGATTTGCCCATCAACCAAAGGTTGGCCAACCGCCTGCAGCTCATCGCCGGTGGAGAAAATCGCCACGCGCAGTTTGCGCAGCACGCTGACTTCGGCAATCCCCAGTGAAGCCAGCAGCGGCAACTCGGCGGCACCGAGACGCACACCGGCATCCAGAACCTGCTTGCCCGCCTGAATATCTTCGCCGATGCGACGAATGTTTTGGCCGTCGCGCACTTCAGCGGTGATGACGATACCGCCCTCACGCTGCTCGGTTTGCTCCTGCATCACCACGGCATCGCAGCCTGCCGGAATCGGCGCACCGGTCATAATACGAATCACGCTGCCAGCGGGCCAATCACCGTTAAACGGCGCGCCGGCAAAAGCTTTACCGGCGACCGGGAATTCGCGGTCCGGCACGATATCGCTGAGACGTACGGCATAACCATCCATCGCGGAGTTATCAAACGGCGGTACATCCAGTGGAGACGTAACCGGTTTGGCGGTGATGCGACCTGCAGCCTCATACAGCGAGACGCTGAGGCAATCGCTAATGGGCGTGAGCTGTTGCAGCATTTTTTGCTGCGCGTCTTCGAGGGAGATTAATCCTGCGGTGAAAGGTTCCATGTCAGTCTCTGCGTGATGAATTTCAGTTGCTGCCTATTATGGTGACATTTGTCTGCCGAGTCACATGTGACTAAAAAAGCATAATCCACAATAAAAGGTTATGACCGGAGATACACTTTCTGCTTTACAAGCCGGGAGTGCCTTTCTATAGTCGAAAATTGCCTAAAAAAGATGAAAACCATTCTAAATCAGTGTTTTTGGTTCTGATTTGCTGACAGGGTACCGGTTATGGCTAAAGCAGTTATCGCAATTCACGGCGGTGCGGGCGCAATCACGCGTGCCGCTATGAGCGCCGAAAAAGAGCAGCACTATCGTCAGCAATTGCACGCAATCGTTACCGCAGGGCAGCAGATTCTGGCCGCAGGCGGCAGCGCGCTGGATGCGGTGACCGAGGCGGTGCGGCTGCTGGAAGAGTGCCCACTATTTAACGCAGGCAAAGGCGCGGTGTTTACCCATCAGGGCACTCACGAACTGGATGCCAGCATTATGGATGGCCGCACCCTGGATGTCGGTGCGGTGGCGAGCGTCAGCCAGATTCGTAACCCGATTCTGGCGGCGCGTAAAGTGATGGAAAACAGCCCGCACGTGCTGTTTATCGGTGCGGGAGCAGAAGCCTTTGCCGCAGAACAGGGGTTGGAACAGGTTGCGCCGGATTTCTTCTCCACGCCTGAACGCTGGGAACAGCTACAGCGTGCGCTGAGCAGCCAGCAGATGGTGCTCGATCATGACGGCGCTGCGCAAAGCCACAGCGACGATCCGCTCGATCCCGATCGCAAATTCGGCACCGTGGGTGCGGTGGCGCTCGATCTTCAGGGTAATCTGGCGGCCGCCACTTCAACCGGCGGTATGACTAACAAGCAGGTCGGGCGCGTTGGCGATTCGCCGCTCGTCGGCGCGGGCTGCTACGCTAATAATGAGACCGTGGCGGTTTCCTGCACCGGCACCGGTGAAGTGTTTATTCGTACTCTGGCAGCGTATGACGTTTCTGCACAGATGGAGTACGGCGGCCGTAGCCTGCAGCAAGCCACTGCCAACGTGATTCATGACAAAGTCCAGGAGCTGGAAGGCAGCGGTGGGCTGATTGCCGTCGACAGGCACGGCAATGTGGTGCTGCCCTTTAACAGTGAAGGGATGTATCGGGGATTCGCCTATGTGGGTGGCGAAGTCGAGGTAGCGATTTACCGCGATAGCTAAGGAGCAGGCATGACGCAGCAGCAGTTTGCACCCGAGCAGGTTTTGGCGGTGCGTGACCTCAACGTACGGTTTGAGCATGAAGGGCGAATCACCGAAGCGGTGCGTAACCTTTCACTGGATTTGCATCGTGGGGAAACGCTGGCACTGGTGGGCGAATCCGGTTCGGGCAAATCGGTCACCTCGCTGGCGCTGATGCGCTTGATTCAGCAGGCGGGCGGCGATGTCAGTGGCGAGATCCAACTGCGTCGACGTAACGGCGAGGTGCTGGATGTGATGCGCGCCACCACCAGCCAGATGCGCAAAGTGCGCGGTGCCGATATGGCGATGATTTTCCAGGAGCCGATGACCTCGCTTAACCCGGTGTTTACCGTGGGCGAGCAGATCGCCGAATCCATCCGTTTACATCAGGGCAAAAGCCACCAACAAGCGCAGACCGAAGCACGGCGCATGCTGGATCTGGTGCGCATACCTGAAGCCCACAATGTGTTATCGCGTTTTCCGCATCAACTCTCCGGCGGCATGCGTCAACGCGTAATGATTGCCATGGCGCTGTCATGCAAACCGGCTTTGCTGATTGCCGATGAGCCTACTACCGCGCTGGACGTCACCATTCAGGCGCAAATTCTGCAGCTGATCCGCGTGCTGCAAAAAGAGATGCAGATGGGGGTGATTTTTATCACTCATGACATGGGTGTGGTGGCGGAGATGGCCGATCGCGTGCAGGTGATGTATCGCGGAGATGTGGTTGAGCGTGCGCCGGTGCAGCAGCTGTTTGATGCGCCGCAACAGCCTTACACCCGCGCCTTGCTGGCGGCAGTACCGAGGTTGGGAGCGATGAGCGGCCAGCCGCTGCCCGCTAAATTCCCCTTACTGCACACCAATGGCCGAGAAGAGATCGCCACACCGCAGGATACGGTGCGCAGCGATGAGCCGCCGATCTTGCAGGTACGCGATCTGGTGACGCGCTTTGATATTCGTGGTGGGTTATTGAATCGCGTGAAGCGCCGTGTGCATGCGGTGGAGAAGGTCAGCTTTGATCTGCACGCTGGCGAGACGCTGGCGCTGGTCGGCGAATCCGGCTGCGGAAAATCCACCACCGGTCGATCGCTGCTGCGCCTGGTTGCCAGCCAGGGCGGCACGATTACTTTTAATGGTCAGCGTATTGATGCGTTGCAGGGCAACGCGCTGGCTTCGCTGCGGCGCGACATTCAGTTCATTTTTCAGGACCCTTACGCCTCCCTCGATCCGCGTCTGACGGTGGGTTTCTCGATTATGGAACCGCTGCTGGTGCATAAAACCATGGATCGGCGCCAGGCGGAAAAGCGCGTAGCCTGGCTGCTGGAGCGCGTCGGTTTGCTGCCGGAGCATGCGCAACGCTATCCACACGAGTTCTCAGGCGGCCAGCGCCAGCGCATCTGCATCGCTCGCGCATTGGCGCTGAACCCTAAAGTGGTGATTGCCGATGAGTCAGTCTCGGCGCTGGATGTCTCGATTCAGGCGCAAATTATCAATCTGATGCTCGACTTGCAGCGCGAGTTTGGTATCGCCTTCTTATTTATTTCTCACGATATGGCGGTGGTAGAACGCATCAGCCATCGCGTGGCCGTGATGTATCTCGGACAGATTGTGGAAATGGGGCCGCGCCAGGCGGTGTTTGAGCAGCCGCGCCATCCTTACACGAAAAAACTGATGGCCGCGGTGCCGGTCGCCGATCCGGCGCACCGTCATCGCGAGCGGGCGTTAATGGTGGATGAGATCCCCAGCCCGATCCGCCCCTTGGGTGATGAGCCAGAAGTGGCACCGTTACTGGAAGTGGCACCGGGGCATTTTGTTGCCCGCCACGCCATTAGCGGTGCCTGAGCAGCAAGCAACCGCGTCATCCACGGATGTCGCGCATGACAGGGATTACAGGAGAACGATAACAATGCACCATATTATGCGAAAAGGGGTTATCACTGCCGGGTTGTTGAGTTCAGCGTTGGCAATGCCAGCGTGGGCAGCGAAGGACGCGGTGATTGCTGTGGCGTCAACCTTTACCACTATGGATCCGTACGACGCCAATGACACATTGTCGCAGTCGGTGGCCAAGGCGTTCTATCAGGGACTGTTCGGCTTTGATAAGGACATGAAGCTGCAAAACGTGCTGGCGGAAAGCTATCAGGCGAGCAGCGACGGCTTAACTTACACTATCAAACTGCGCTCGGGCGTGAAGTTCCAGGATGGCACCGATTTCAACGCGGAAGCGGTCAAGGCCAACATCGACCGTGCCAGCAACCCGGATAATCATCTCAAGCGTTACAACCTGTTCAAGTATGTCGCCAGCACCGAAGCGGTGGATCCGACCACGGTGAAGATTACGCTGAAGCAGCCGTTCTCGGCCTTCATCAACAATTTGGCGCACCCGGCGGCAGTGATGATTTCGCCCACCGCGCTGAAGAAATACGGCAAGGACATTGGCTTCCATCCGGTGGGTACCGGTCCGTATGAGTTCGTTACCTGGAATCAGACCGACTTCGTCAAAGTGAAGAAGTGGGATGGCTACTGGAAGAAAGGCTATCCGAAGCTGGACAGCATCACTTTCCGCCCGGTAGTAGACAATAACACCCGTGCGGCGATGTTGCAGACCGGCGAAGCGACTTTTGCTTTCCCGGTGCCGTTTGAGCAGGCCAAACTACTGCAGGGCAACAGCAAGCTCGATGTGGTCACCACGCCATCGATTATGCAGCGTTACATCAGCCTCAACGTGACGCAGAAGCCGTTTGATAATCCAAAAGTGCGTGAAGCACTGGAATACGCCATCAATCGTGAGGCGTTAGTCAAAGTGGCGTTTGCCGGTTATGCCACGCCAGCCACCGGTATCGTGCCACCGGCGATTGATTTCGCGCAGAAATACCCGGCGATCAAATATGACCCGGCCAAAGCGCGTGAGCTGTTGAAAGAAGCCGGCTTCCCGAACGGTTTCGAAACCACCTTGTGGTCATCTCACAACCACAGCACCGCGCAGAAAGTGTTGCAGTTCACTCAGCAGCAGCTGGCGCAGGTCGGTGTGAAGGTTAAAGTCACGGCGATGGATGCCGGTCAGCGTGCCGCAGAAGTCGAGAGTAAAGGGCAGAAAGAGAGCGGTGTGCGCATGTTCTACACTGGCTGGTCAGCTTCGACCGGTGAAGCAGATTGGGCACTGACGCCGCTGTTTGCCACCACCTCCTGGCCGCCAGCCATCTTTAACACGGCGTTCTACAGCAATCCGCAGGTGGATAAAGATCTGAGCGATGCACTGAAAACCACCGATCGTGAGCAGAAAGCCAAACTGTACAAAGACGCTCAGGATCGTATCTGGAACGACCATCCGTGGATTCCGCTGGTGGTTGAGCAGTTGCTCTCCGCGAACAATAAAAACCTCACCGGTTTTTATGTCATGCCCGACACCTCATTCAATTTTGATGAGGCGGATCTGAAGTAACAGGCGCGGCCAGCCTTGCGAGGCTGGCCGCTGCTGCGCAGGATTTTGCATGCTCAACTATTTTCTCAAACGACTATTGGGGTTGATCCCCACGCTGCTGATTGTCGCGGTGCTGGTGTTCCTGTTTGTCCACCTGTTGCCGGGCGATCCGGCGCGCCTGATTGCGGGGCCGGAAGCGGATGCCTCGGTGGTGGCGCTGGTGCGTCAGGAACTCGGTCTCGATCAGCCGCTGATCCAGCAGTTCTGGCACTTTATTCTCAATGCGTTGCAGGGGGATTTTGCCCAGTCGATGGTGTCGAAACGTCCGGTCTCAGAAGAGATAGCCGCGCGCTTCTTCCCGACGCTGTGGCTGACGCTCACCAGCATGGTGTGGGCGGTGATTTTCGGTATGACCATCGGCATTACCTCCGCTGTCTGGCGCAACCGCTGGCCCGATCGCATCGGCATGACGCTGGCCGTATCTGGCATCTCTTTTCCCGCTTTCGCCTTAGGCATGCTGCTGATGCAGGTGTTCTCTGTTGAGCTGGGTTGGCTGCCAACGGTCGGTGCCGATAGCTGGAAACACTATATTCTGCCGTCCATCACCCTGGGTGCGGCGGTCGCGGCGGTAATGGCACGCTTTACCCGCGCTTCGTTTGTCGAAGTCATGCAGGAAGATTACATGCGTACCGCGCGCGCCAAAGGGGTTCGTGAGTCGCTGGTGGTGGTCAAACACGGCCTGCGCAATGCGATGATTCCGGTGGTGACCATGATGGGCCTGCAGTTTGGTTTCCTGCTCGGTGGCTCAATTGTGGTGGAAGTGGTGTTCAACTGGCCCGGTTTAGGCCGTCTGTTGGTGGATTCTGTTGAGATGCGCGATTACCCGGTGATTCAGGCCGAGGTGCTGCTGTTCTCGCTGGAGTTCATTTTGATCAATTTGATTGTCGATATGCTGTATGCGGCGATCAACCCGGCCATCCGTTACAGGTAAGGAGTCGCACTTGAAGAACTGGCGACGCGCAGCGGCATTGAAAACCATGCCGATGATGACGGAAACCCGGGTACGTACGCCGTGGCGCGAATTCTGGCGCCGCTTTCGCCATCAACATGTGGCGATGGTGGCGGGCTTATTTGTGCTGCTGTTGATTGTGGTGGCGTTCATCGCCCCGTTTATCGCTCCGTTTGATGCTGAAAACTATTTTGACTACGACCGACTGAATGACGGACCGTCAATGATGCACTGGTTTGGCGTGGATTCGCTGGGGCGTGACATTTTTAGTCGCGTGCTGGTCGGCACACGCATCTCACTGATTGCGGGTTTCTTCTCGGTGGCGATCGGTGCGCTGATTGGTACGCTGCTGGGGTTGCTGGCCGGTTATTACGAAGGCTGGTGGGATCGGATTACCATGCGTATCTGTGACGTGCTGTTTGCTTTCCCCGGTATTCTGCTGGCGATTGCGGTGGTGGCGATCATGGGCAGCGGTATGAGCAACGTGATTGTGGCGGTGGCGATTTTCAGTATCCCAGCATTTGCTCGCCTGGTACGTGGCAACACGCTGGTGCTGAAACACCAAACCTTTATTGAATCAGCCCGCAGCATCGGCGCGTCCGACTGGACGATTATCATGCGCCACATTCTGCCCGGTACGGTATCGTCGATTGTGGTCTATTTCACCATGCGCATCGGGACGTCGATCATCACGGCAGCGAGTTTGTCTTTCCTGGGTTTGGGCGCTCAGCCACCCACGCCGGAGTGGGGCGCGATGCTGAACGAGGCGCGTGCCGATATGGTGATAGCCCCGCATGTGGCGATCTTCCCCAGTCTGGCGATATTCCTGACGGTGCTGGCCTTCAATCTGTTGGGCGATGGACTGCGGGATGCGTTGGATCCGAAGTTAAAGACCTGAAATACCAAATCGGTGCGCGTAAGTGCGCACCCTGTGAAATACCACTTCGTACATTGGTTCGTCATAAATGCGCACTCTGCGAAATCCCACTTTCGCACATTAGATCGCCATTAATGCGCACCCTACAAACCTGCACTTGTTCCTGTAGGGTCGCCATTCATGGCGACCAGGTTTATGTCGACTCAGAAAGTTTCCCAATTATCGTTGCTCTGCACACCGGCAGCCGGAAGGGCACGCGGTGGTGCTGCGACAGGGGCTTTCACCGTGTTTGCCACTGGTGCCATCATTGCACGCGTCCCGGTTTTAAAGCGCGCCACCGCCGAAGACAGGCTGCTGGCCTGCTGCTCCAGCGAAGCCGAGGCGTTAGCGGATTCCTGCACCAGTGTGGCGTTCTGCTGCGTTACGCGATCCATCTCGTTCACTGCCACACCAATCTGATCGATGCCGCGACTCTGCTCGTCAGAGGCCGACGCAATTTCGCCCATGATATCGGTCACGCGCGTTACCGCGCTGACGATCTCCTGCATGGTATCGCCGGCGCTGCTCACCTGTTGTGAACCTAAATTAACGCGCTGCACGGAGCCCTCAATCAGTAGCTTAATCTCTTTCGCTGCCTGTGCACTGCGCTGCGCCAGGCTACGGACTTCACCCGCGACCACCGCAAAGCCACGACCTTGTTCACCGGCGCGAGCGGCCTCAACGGCAGCATTCAGCGCCAGAATATTGGTCTGGAAAGCAATGCCATCGATTACGCTGGTGATGTCGGCGATTTTCTTCGAACTGTCGGCGATGTCGCGCATGGTTTTTACGACGCCATCCACCACGTTGCCGCCTCGGTCAGCCGTTTCCGATGCGTTTTTCGCCAACTGGGTCGCCTGACGTGCGTTATCGGCATTCTGTTTAACGGTGGCGGTCAGCTCCTCCATGCTGGCGGCGGTCTCTTCCAGCGAGGCGGCCTGTTGTTCCGTGCGGGAGGAGAGATCGTTGTTACCGTTGGCGATCGCGCTGGCACTGCCGAAAATGGCATCGGCACTGTCGCGCACATTGTTAATAGTGCCCAACAGTGCTTGCTGCATATGGTTGAGGCTCGCGGCAATGGCGGCCATTTCACTGTGTCCTTCAATCTTCAAACTGGCGGAGAGGTCGCCTTCGGCGAAGCGCTCCATCTGCTGCTGCACTTGCTTCATCGGCGCTAACAGGATGCGGCGAACCAGCAGCCAAACCACCAGCAACAACAGCACCACAATCAGTGCCATCACAGCGACCATCACCAGCATATGCTGATAAGTGCTATCGTTATCTGCAGCGCGTGTATTGATTAACTGAACGTTGTCACCGCGCCACTGCTTGTAGGCCGCTTCCAAATCATCCTGCGCTTGCTGTGCATCCAGCTCGCCATAAGCGGCGTAGTTGTTGGCTTTCAGAAAGGTCGCGGATTGATTCAGCAGTTCGTAATAGTTCGCGAATTTGCTTTCGATAAGCTCGGCGGCTGCCGCACTTTGCCCCGCAATCCGTGGGACACTTTTGTAGCGGTCAAAGTGCTGTTTCGCTTCATCAAGCGAGGCGCCCGCGGAAACCAGCAGCTTGTTGATGGCAGCGCGTGAAGCATCATCGGTCTGATTCTTCAGGATGCGAATCGCCACGCGGTTGATGATAACGCGCGTTTTCACCAGCGTTTGCCAGCTATCGGAGAACTCACGTTGTTGATGCGACAGCTGGTTACTGGCGGTGAAATTATGCTGGCCAGCGATCAGGGAAGATAAAAACAGTGAGCCTGATATGGCCTGCATAGCGGTGAATACCAACAGCATCAATATGATGGCAGTCACAATTTTCATTTTCGTTAACATGATTTTCCCTGAGCAAAGTAGGCTAGTAGAGAAGTTATCGGTGTAAAAACACATTGCTTAAGAGCCGCAAAAAAATAATTGCAGTAAGTGATAATGTCGTGCAGGAGAAATGCAGTGAAACCCTTTGATTACGAACAAGACTTTAAGAATATCGATTTCCGACAGCGGCCAGACCTTTATCAGGTTGGGCGCGGTGAGCAGGGGGTTTTAATGGTGGAGCCTTACAAGAGCGAAATTCTGCCATTCTGGCGCTTCCGAACCGTGGAACTGGCTCAGGAATCTTCCGTTCAGATCATGCAGTTGTTTGAGGAGTATCGTGCACAGGACGACTTTGTCGGCATGGATATGGCGCGAAAATTTATTCAGATGGGATATACCCGCGCACGTCGCTATAGCAATCACAAAGGCGGGCGTAAATATGATGCAGACGGCAACGAGTTGCCGCGTACCACAGAAAAAGAAAAGGCCGCTGCGGCGGCCATCTTCAAATCATGCTGGGATCGGCTAAGAGCGGACACCGATTATCTGGCGCGCAAACGTGCGCACCAGCAGCAGCACGGTTAAACGCGCGTACCCCATAAATCGTACTCATCGGCGTGTTCAACTTTAACACGCACCACATCACCGACTTTCACCTGACGGTCGCCATTCAGATACACCGCACCGTCGATCTCAGGTGCATCGGCCATGCTGCGACCCACCGCGCCTTCTTCATCCACTTCATCGATAATCACCAACACTTCACGGCCGATTTTCTCCTGCAAACGTTCGCTGGAGATTTTCTGCTGCAGCTGCATGAAGCGATCGAAACGTTCCTGCTTCACGTCGTCTGGCACCTGATCCGGCAGTTGGTTGGCCGTCGCGCCTTCAACGGGGCTGTACTGGAAGCAGCCAACGCGATCCAGACGTGCTTCTTTCAGGAAGTCGAGCAGCATCTGGAAATCTTCTTCGGTTTCGCCGGGGAAGCCGACGATAAAGGTCGAACGCAGCGTCAGTTCCGGGCAAATTTCGCGCCAGCGTTTGATGCGCTCCAGCGTGCGTTCAACCGCGCCTGGACGCTTCATCAACTTCAGGATGCGCGGGCTGGCGTGCTGCAACGGAATATCAAGATAAGGCAGAATTTTCCCTTCGGCCATTAACGGAATCACGTCATCCACATGCGGGTAAGGGTAGACATAGTGCAGACGCACCCACACGCCGAGTTTCGCCAGCTGTTCGCACAGGCTAACCATGCTGGTTTTCACCGGGGATCCGTTCCAGAAACCGGTGCGGTGCTTCACATCCACGCCGTAAGCCGAGGTGTCTTGCGAGATCACCAGCAGCTCTTTGACGCCAGCTTCCACCAAACGTTTGGCTTCATCCAGCACCGAACCAATCGGACGGCTATCAAGATCACCACGCATGGATGGGATAATGCAGAAGGTGCAGCGATGGTTGCAGCCTTCAGAAATTTTCAGGTAAGCGTAGTGGCGTGGCGTCAGCTTCACGCCTTGCTCTGGCACTAAGCTCAGGAACGGGTTGTGTTCCGGCTTTGGCACATAGGTGTGAACGTGCGACAGCACTTGCTCGTAGCTGTGCGGGCCGGTGATTTCCAGTACCTTAGGATGTACTTCGCGGATCTGATCCACTTTGGCACCCAGGCAACCGGTGACGATCACTTTGCCATTCTCGTTCAGCGCTTCACCGATCGCTTCCAGTGATTCCTGTACGGCGCTATCAATAAATCCACAGGTGTTAACGATGACGATCTCCGCATCATCGTAGCGTGGCACCACATCGTAGCCTTCAGTACGCAGTTCCGTCAGGATGCGTTCTGAGTCGACGAGGTTTTTTGGGCAGCCGAGTGAGACGAAGCCTACGCGCGGCGGATTTTTGACATGGCTCATAAGGATAATAATTCATCATAATTAGTGTGGATAGGCGGGGGATTGTACAGAGGTTGCGAGGGAAAATGTATAGGTGATGTAAGAATCTCCTTAACCACGTAATGGGCGTTTCCCGCTATGCTTAATGGAGCCGTTATCCGTTCAAATCGTCGCCGATAAGGCTGACGACTGCGAACCGTTAACGGTGATCCGAGTTGTGTAATCCAGCCTGTTTTGCTTAAATGTTCGGTTGGTGATTGTAAGTTATTCACCGCACTGAAGAATTTGAACGCGTGCTGACGGTGCAGATCGTACCGCCAGCGCAGATGCGGATAAAGTGAGAGCAGACAAATGCAAGAGATCGTTAAAGGTTTTCTGAATTTCCAACAGAATGTGTTCCCTGAAAGGAAGGATCTTTTCAAAAGTCTGGCGTCAAACCAGAATCCCAAAGCCCTGTTTATCTCCTGCTCAGACAGCCGTCTGGTGCCTGAACTGGTCACCCAATCCGAGCCAGGCCAGCTGTTCGTGATCCGAAACGCCGGTAATATTGTGCCGCCGTTTGGTCCCGAACCGGGTGGTGTGTCCGCCACGATTGAGTACGCGGTCGTTGCGCTGGGTGTGACTGAGATCATCATTTGCGGTCACTCCAACTGTGGTGCCATGAACGCCATCGCGTCTAATGCGGATTTAGAAAGCATGCCCGCGGTCGATCACTGGTTGCACTACGCCCATGCGGCGAAAGCCGTGGTGGGAGAGCGTAACTATGAAGCTGTTGGAACCCGTCTCAATGAAATGGTCAAAGAGAACGTGATTGCTCAGCTGAACAATATCAAAACACACCCTTCGGTAGCGGTGGCGCTGCGTAAAGGCAAAGTGCGTCTGCATGGGTGGGTTTATGATATTGAGAGCGGCGGCATTATTGCCCTGACCAAAGGCGGCGAAAGGTTCATTTCGTTGTCTGAGAATCCTGAGACCTGCTTCGAGTGATTCCCTAACCACCTGCAATGCAGGTGGTTTCTTCTCCCATTCTGTGAAAATTTCCCGCCAAAGCGCAGCGTGCGCTCTACACTTGAGAAGCGATTTACCTCTTATAAGGGCTTTCTCATGCGATTTCGTCTTTATATTCCTGCTTTAACGCTGGCTATGCTGGCGGTAGGTTGTACCTCTCATGTCGCGGATAAACAGCAGTTTTCCGGATTTCTTGGCGATTACAGCCAGTTAAAATCTGAACAGTCACCGAGCGGTAAACCGACATTGCGCTGGATCTCGCCGGATTATCACAGCGCGGATTACACCAATGTTGTGTTCGAACCCGTGGTTTACTATCCCGCCGCGCGACCGACTGAACGCATCAGCCAGCAAACATTGGATCAAATCCGTCAGTACACCGATAGTCAGTTAAAACGCGCGGTCGCAGAACGTAAATCGGTGGTGGGCAAGCCTGGTGCACATACGCTCAAGGTGAAAAGCGCCATCACCGCCGTGACGGCAGAAAACGAAGGGATGCAGTTCTACGAAGTGGTGCCGATCGCGGCAGTTGTAGCGAGCACCATGGCGGCCACTGGCCACCGTACGCAAAACAGTGCGCTGTTCCTCGAGGTGGAAGCGGTCGATGCGCAGACCGGTAAGCCAATGATCAAAGTTGTGCGCAAAGCCTTTGGTAAATCCCTGCCGAACAACAGTACGCCAATTACGCTCAACGATCTTCGTCCGGGCATCGACGAAATGATTCGTGATGTTGTGGCCTTCTCCGCGCCTTAATCCCGTCGCCCGGCGCTATGTCGGGCTTAATGTTTTGTAAATCCTGCACATCCTTTCTTACGGGCTGACTACCCTTAACGGCAGACCGTGATAAAGGAGAATCCCATGCGTTTACTGCCTGTCGCGCTGTTGCTTGGCGCATTGAGTTATGCCTATTCGACTCTGGCTGCTGATGTTCAGGTTCAGGTAATACAGGACAAACTTGATCATCCGTGGTCAGTGGCTTTTCTGCCTGACAATCAAACGTTGTTAATAACCGAACGCTCCGGGCAACTCCGCAGTTGGCAGCCGGGAAAAGGCTTGTCGCAACCCATTAGCGGTGTACCCAAAGTGTGGGCAAATCGTCAGGGCGGCTTGCTGGATGTGGTGCTGGCACCGGATTTCGCCCAGAGCCGCCGCGTGTGGCTCAGTTACACCACGGCAGATGACGAGGGGCGAGCGGGCGGTGTGGTCGGCTATGGTCGACTCAGCGACGATAATCGCCAGTTGAGCGACTTCAAAGTGGTGCTGGAGCAGACCCCCAAGCTCTCCAGCGGCGCCAACATGGGAACCCGGCTGGCATTTGATGGTCAGGGCTATCTCTACATTGCGTTTGGCGACAACTTTTCCAGTTTGAGTGCCCAACAGCTCGATAAGCTCTCAGGTAAAATCGTGCGCTTGACGCAGAACGGCGATATCCCGTCAGACAATCCGTTTGTACAGCGTAAAGACGCGCGTGGAGAAATCTGGTCTTACGGTATGCGGAATCCACAGGGATTAGCTTTCAATCCGTGGACGCAGCAAATGTGGGAAAGTGAACACGGCCCGCGCGGCGGCGATGAAGTGAACATTCCGCAGAAAGGCAAAAATTACGGCTGGCCATTGGCCACTTACGGCATTGATTACAGCGGACAGAAAGTGCCAGAAGCGCAGGGCACACACGTGGCAGGCACGGAACAACCGCAGTTCTGGTGGAAAGTGTCACCGGCTATCAGCGGGATGGCGTTCTACAACAGTGCGCGTTTCCCACAGTGGAAAAACTCGCTATTTATCGGCGCACTGAAGGAAAAAAGCCTGATTCGCCTGCGGGTGAACGGTGAAAAGGTGGTTGAAGAGCAGCGACTGCTGGAGGATCGTGGTGAACGTATTCGCGACGTGCGTCAGGGGCCGGATGGTTATCTCTATGTGCTCACCGATGAAGCCAATGGCAAGCTACTGAAAGTAGGGCTGGCGGAACCCGCCAGCGCCTCGCGCGGTTAACTTAACGCACCCAGTTACAGACTTCCCAACCGCGCTGCTGTGCTTGCTCCAGCAGCAGCGCATTAGGGTTAATCACCCAGGCGTGATCGGCGTGGGTGAGCAGAGGTAAATCGTTCATGGAGTCGCTGTATGCCCATGTACGATCAAAACGTTGATCCTGTTGCAAAGCTTTCCAGTCGCTCAGGCGGGTGACTTTCCCTTCACGATAGGTGGCGGTGCCGTAAATCTGGCCGCTGTAACGCTCGTCTACCACTTCAACGCCAATCGCCAGTGCACCGTGTACACCCAGACGTTGCGCAATCGGTACCGCCAGATGATCGCCGCTGGCGGTAATGATCATCACGGTGTCGCCACGTTGCTGATGCCAGTTAATGCGTTCCCGTGCGGCGGGGAAGACACGTGGCAGAATATCGCGATGGATGAAACGCCGTACCCAACCCTCAACCGTCAGGGTCGCCATGCCGGCGAGCGGGGAAAGCGTGGTGCTCATGTACTCTTCAATTGACAGGGTGCCAGCATGGTATTTCTCCATTAAGGCTTGTTCCTGAGAGATGAGTGCTTCGGGGGCAAATCCCTGTGAAACCAGCCAGCGCAGCCACAGGCTGGTACTGTCTTCACAAATCAGGGTTTCGTCCAGATCGAAAACGGCTAAGTCCATCGTGGTTCTCCTCGGGCTGATTGGCATCAGGTTAGCGGAATTTTGTGACTGGCTTAACCGTTCTGCGAAAAATCGGAATTTCTCTCACTTTTTCCACTACGGCTGAACAGTAAAAGTGGCAGCGCATCGGGGATGGTGCCAGGGTTACTCTAATAAACTCTATAAAACTTTACGGTTGGACGGTTTTGTTCGCAGGTGGTAAGCGTGTAGCTTTTATTAAGACATGTCTTACCTGCTAGAAAACCATGATTTAACAAGGACAATCTGGTCACGCTCATGAGAAAAAACTCCGTCATTTCTGCCTTGCGGCCGCTGGCTGCCACTTCATTATTTGTGCTGTTCCTTCCCGTCACCACTCAGGCTGAACAGGCGCCTGCTGCACCGCAAATTGAGGCCAAAGCCTGGATTTTGATGGACTACAACAGCGGCAAGGTATTGGCTGAGTCCAATGCCGACCAGCGTTTGGACCCCGCCAGCCTGACCAAAATGATGACCAGCTATGTGGTCGGCCAGGCGCTAAAAGCCGGCAAGATCCACAACGATGACCTGGTCACTATCGGACAAGATGCGTGGGCAACCGGCAACCCGAAACTGCGCGGGTCATCGCTGATGTTCCTCAAACCCGGTGACCGTATTCCGGTTTCTGAACTCAATAAAGGCGTGGTGATTCAGTCAGGCAATGATGCTTGCATCGCGCTGGCCGATTATGTCGCCGGAAGCCAGGACTCGTTTATCGGTCTGATGAACAACTACGTTAAGGCGTTTGGATTACAGAATACCCACTTTATGACCGTGCACGGGCTGGATGCTGATGGGCAATACAGTACCGCGCGCGATATGGCGATTATCGGCCAGCGTCTGATCAGCGATGTACCTGAAGAGTATGCGTTAAACAGTGAGAAAGAGTTCACCTTTAATCACATCAAGCAGATGAATCGTAACCGCCTGTTGTGGAGCAGTAACCTGAAGGTGGATGGGATTAAAACCGGACACACTTCGGGCGCGGGTAATAACCTGGTCGCGTCCGCCGTGGACGGAGACATGCGTTTGATCTCGGTGGTACTGGGCACGCAAACCGATGCGATTCGCTTCCGTGAAAGTGAGAAGCTCCTCACGTGGGGTTTCCGTTTCTACGAAACCGTGACACCGATTAAAAGCGATAAGCCTTTTGCCCAGCAGCGCGTGTGGTTTGGTGAGCAGAGTCAGGTCAATCTCGGTGTCGCGAAAGACGCAGCGATCACCGTGCCGAAAGGGCAGATGAAAAACCTCAAGGCGAGTTTCACCCTGAATTCACCGCAGCTGGAAGCGCCACTGGAGAAGAATCAGGTGGTGGGGACTATTGATTTCCAGCTGGATGGCAAAACCGTGGATCAGCGCCCGCTGGTGGTGATGGAAGCGGTGCCGGAGGGCGGATTTATTGGCCGTATCTGGGATTTCATTATGATGAAATTTAACGGCTGGTTTGGGAAGTGGTTTAGCTAATCAGCATAAGGGCGACCCGAACGGGCCGCCCTTAGCCTTACCCGCGCACCCAGCCTTTCTTAATCGGCGTAGCGAACAGCGTGCGATACACCTGATGGGTGAACGCCAGCATGCGGTCGCCATATAGCTGCCACGCCATATGCGAAGCCAGACACGCCAGCAGACCCACCAAAAATCCGCCCAGCATATCCATTGGCCAATGCACGCCCAGATAGACGCGCGACCAGGCAATGGTGCTGCCGACCGCCAGTAAAATCACCCCTGACCACAGTCGGTGCCAGAAGATGAACGCCAGCGCAAAAGTAAAGATGGTGGTGCCATGATCGCTGGGATAAGAGTCATCGGCGGCGTGTGCGAGGAATTGGTGCCCTAAGCCAATGGCAAACGGGCGCGGATGCGGCAACAGTTGGCCCACGCACCATGAAATGCTTAATGCATAAATCAGCGCCATGCCGGTTTTCAGTACCAGCGCGCGTTGAGATTGCACCTGATCGCGCGGTCCCCAAAACCATAAGGCCACAATCAGCAGCGGGACAATGGCAATCACATCTTTGGCGATAAAGGTCGCCAGATTAATCAACCATGGCGGTGAATCCGTCGTGGCGTTGATCCATAGAAACAGGCTATGGTTGAGCGCTTCCATCACGTTTGCTTTTCCTCATCTTGTCTACCCAAAAAGAAACACCAGCAAAAATCAGCACCTGGCTCAGCCACACCCACCAGCCAGCCCACAAGTTGTGAGAGAAAAAGTGGGCACCGCGCATCACCTGTCCGTATCCCATCAGTAAGCCCACCGCGATACTGAACAACAGCGCCAGTACGGCGCGGCGCGGACGCTCGGGCCACCACAGGAAGAACAGCGCCATCAGGGCAAAGCCGCTGGAAGCGTGACCGCCTGGGAAACATTGCCCCGGACCGCTATTGACCGGAGTGGGATCCAGCAGCACAAAACTGGCTGCCTTACCGCCAAACATCGCCAAATCCCACGGACAGGAGTGCGCGCTGTGCGCTTTCAGGATGCCCACCACTAATGGCCCCATACCAAACAGCAGGGCCACCAGCACGCGACGACCATCGCGCTTCTGCACACCGCGCAGCAACATCAATACCGCACCGGCGATGATCGCATCCTTGAACAAGCGATGATTGATCAGATCCAGCCAGCGGTTGTGTTGCCACGGAAACGTCTGAGTCTGTGGGTCAAACCACTGCTGGCTGATAGCGATATCCAGGCTTTCGTGGCGCGACCACCACATAAACACCAGTGCTGAAATTGCCAGTAAAATAAAGTTGATAGCGTAAAAGCGACCAGACAAACAATAAATAGTCGGGCTCTTAATCTTATCGTGGGTTGTTGGAGTGTTTAACTTTGATGAAAGTTGCATGAATATTGGAAAATAGCGAAACCAGAGTGGCAGGGTCGCAATTTACGCTTAGGAGAACCTTAAGCAGCAGGAAATGCAGGCATAAAAAAACCCGCAAGTCAGTGACCGGCGGGCTCCACAATTTGGGGATTTCAAAGAAAAGCAGTGGCACTTATTCAGACTGCGCCCCAAATAGAAAGTTCTGAACGCAGTAAAAATATTTTTAAAAAGGCAAAAGCGGCCAAATTATCACAATAAGCGTGCCGGCGAGCGTCAGCAAAACGTTAGCAATCGCATAAGTTCCTGCATAGCCGAGTGCCGGAATGCTACTGCGTGCGGTATCGCTGATAATCTCCATGGCCGGGGCACAGGTGCGAGCGCCCATGATGGCACCAAACAGCAGCGCGCGGTTCATACGCAGCACGTAGGCACCAAACAGATAGCAAATTACCACCGGGATCATACTCACCAGCAGACCGCTGAGCAACATCAAGGCGCCCGCGCTGCCAAGGCCATGCTGCAGGCCACTACCGGCGCTCAGGCCGACACCCGCCATAAACACCATCAGACCAAACTCTTTTACCATGGTCAGCGCCCCTTGCGGAATGTAGCCAAAGGTCGGATGGTTGGCGCGCAGGAAGCCGAGCATGATACCCGCGAACAGCAAACCGGCGGCGTTACCGATGCCAAAGCTGAAATTGCTGAACTGGAAGGTGATCATGCCGATCATCAACCCGATGATAAAGAAGGCGCAGAAGGCCAGCAGATCGGTCATCTGACTGTGAATCGCAATAAAGCCGATGCGATCCGCCAGGTTTTTCACACGGCGCGCTTCACCGCTCACCTGCAGTACATCGCCTTTGTTCAGCATGATGCTGTCATCAATCGGCATCTCAATCTGACTACGAATCACCCGGTTAAGGAAACAACCATGATCGGTGAGTTTCAGATGGCTCAGGCGTTTATTCACCGCATTGTGGTTCTTCACTACAATCTCTTCGGTGACGATGCGCATGTCGAGCAAATCGCGGTCGAACACCTCTTTGCCGTTACGGAAGCTGGCATCGAGGCGTGCATGCGCGTCGGGATAGCCCACCAGCGAGATCTCATCGCCGAGTTGCAGCATCGCATCCCCATCCGGGCTGGCGAGAATACCGTTACGGCGCAGGCGTTCAATGTAGCAGCCGGTCTGGCGATGAATGCCCAGCTCGCGCAGATTTTTACCGCCGCTCCATTCCACTAGTTCCGGGCCAACGCGATAGGCGCGGATCACAGGCAGGAAGACTTTGCGCTGGCTGTCAGCATCCAGACCACGTTCCCGTGCAATCTGCTGCGCGCAGGTGGGTAAGTCCTGATGTTGCAGACGAGGCAGATAGCGAGCGCCAAAGATCAGGCTGACCAGACCAATCAAATAGGTGAGGGCGTAACCGAGGCTGAGGTTATCCTGCATCATGCTGAGCTGATGGTTGTCACTGATGCTTTGTCGCAGCGTGTCACCCGCGCCAACCAGTACCGGCGTGGAGGTCATGGAACCGGCCAGCATGCCTGCCGTGAGACCAATATCCCAGCCGAACACTTTGCCGAGTCCCAACGCAACGAGCAGGGCGCTGACCACCATAACAATGGCAAGAAGGAAGTAGTTTTTACCGTCGCGGAAAAAGATCGAGAAAAAGTTAGGTCCAGCTTCAACACCGACACAAAAAATAAACAACATAAAGCCGAGACTGAGTGCATCGGTATTTATCGCAAAGTGCTGCTGACCTAAAATCAATGAAACAACGAGGACACCAATGGAATTTCCTAGCTGTACCGAGCCGAGACGTAATTTGCCTAAGCACAGCCCCAGGGCTAAGACGACAAATAATAACAGAACGTCATTTCCGCTTAACAATTCTGCGACGTTAATGTTCACGGTTTAACTTCTTCTTTACCTGTAACAAGTTGATGAAAGGGCCTTTTTTCGCTATCTTGTGGCAGCTGTGAATGTCCTTGCCGCCAGGAAGGTGCAGACCATTATTTAAAACGGCGTCATTCTAATCATAAATAACTTCCTCAGCTATCAGCAGTTTTTAATCCTTCTGCCAGCGGCTGTTTCTTTTTATTTCCACTTGTGCGCATCAGGGCAGTAAACGTTTCAATATTGTTAACAACAAAGTTGAGGATGGTTATGTTGCAGCGCAATAATCGCTGGCCAGCATCGGTTCTGGGTATGATGCTTTATACGCTGGTGTTTATTTTTGCACACCATTTTTGGGCCGTTGCCGCGGAACAAGCGATGCGCGGACAGCCTGAATTATTGCTGTTTTTATTGCCGGGCATGTTAATGGCGCTGTTGCAGCCAGATAGTCCCCTGGTCACTACATTGTGGGTCGCCGTGGTGGGCACGCTTTTGGGTATGGCCTGGATGTGGCTCACCGTCACGCAGATGCACAGTTGGCTGCTGATTGTTGCATGGAGTTTAAGTGCGCTGTTTTGGGCTGGATGCGGGGCGTTACTGATCCGCCTGATGAGGATTATGCTGGCGATGCGTGCCGAATAGCACGATCAAAAACGGGCCCACAGGCCCGTTTGCTTAGGCTTCAACACCCAGATTTTCTTTGGTCCATGCCGCAAATTCGGTGTAACCACCGATGTGCTGGTCATCAAGGAAAATCTGCGGCACGGTGGCCACCGGTTTGCCGGCACGTGCTTCCAGGTCGGCCTTGGTGATGCCGGTCGCCTGAATATCGACGTACTGATAGTTGAAATCATCGCGCTCGCTGGTCAGCTTGGTGGCTAACTCTTTCGCACGTACGCAGTATGGGCAGCTTGAACGGCCAAAAATCACTGCAATCATTGCTTCTCTCCTTCCGCTGCTGTTTTGTGACCAGTTTCACAGAACAGCGTGAATAATGGCTAACATCATGCCCGCCCATCCTGCTTAAGCAAAGAAGAAAATGCCTGTTACTCTAATGGCCGCAATCTATGCCCATCATACTTCACTGCGCAGACACGTTTTACTCCAGCTAAGTCGCTGGGGAGAGCTGTGCCTTGCTGCAGAGCGAAATATTCGGGTCTAAAATGCGACTAACAAATTGAGCAACTGAGGAAATCGCCCATGCGTAATCTGGCCACGTTGCCGAAACCGGTTCTGCTGTTGGAAGTGCTTGGCGTGCTCGCGGTGATTGGTGCGCTATTACTGGTTAATAACTGGATTGCGGCACCTGATTTTATGGCGCAGAAGTCGCTGGCGACGCTGCTTTTTTTCCTTGGCATTGCGCTGATGCTGCCTGCCGCCTGGCTGATGATGTGGCGTACCGCGCAAGCGATGGCACCGCAGTTGTTCAATCACAACCACAAAAAGAAGTAACCGGAGAGGATTATGACGCCTACCATCGATTTACTGTGCAGCCACCGTTCCATTCGCGCCTTTACCGAGCAGGGCATTGATGATGCTCAGCGCAGCGCGATCATTGCTGCAGCACAAGCGGCCTCGACCTCCAGTTTTTTACAATGCTCCTCGATTATTCGCATTACCGACCAGGAAAAGCGTGATCAGCTGGTGCAACTCACCGGCGGGCAGCCATGGGTGAGTGCCGCCGCTGAGTTTTGGGTGTTTTGTGCCGACTTTAATCGTCATCAGCAGATTTGCCCGGATGCGCATCTCGGACGCGCCGAGCAACTGCTGTTGGGTTGTGTCGATACCGCATTAATGGCACAAAACGCCATGGTCGCGGCGGAATCGCTGGGGCTGGGTGGTGTGTTTATTGGTGGCATCCGTAATAGCATCGCGCAAGTCACCGATTTGCTGGAACTGCCGAAATTTGTGCTGCCACTGTTTGGCTTCTGCATCGGCCATCCAGCCTCTGCACCCGATGTGAAACCGCGTATGCCAGCGGCAATGTTGGTGCATGAAAATCGTTATCAGCCTGTCGATAAAAGTGTGCTGGCCCAGTACGATAATCAAATCACCGCTTATTATCAGCAGCGCGACAGTAACCAGCGCTCTGAAACCTGGAGCGAACTGATTCAACGCCTGATCATCAAAGAAACGCGTCCGTTTATGCTGGATTATCTGCATCAACAGGGCTGGGCAACACGCTAAGCACAAGGAATTCTGCAATGAAAATGGCCATTCTCACACGCGATGGAACGCTATATTCGTGTAAGCGTCTGCGTGACGCCGCGGAAGAGCGTGGCCATCAGGTGCAGATGATCGATCCGCTCTCCTGCTACATGAACATCAACTCCGATTCGCCCGCGGTGCATTATCGTGGCGAACCGCTGGGCCACTTTGATGCCGTTATCCCGCGTATTGGCACGGCGACCACCTTTTACGGCACGGCGGTGCTGCGCCAGTTCGAGATGTTGGGCAGCTATCCGCTGAATGAATCGGTGGCCATCACCCGGGCGCGTGACAAACTGCGATCGCTGCAGCTGCTGGCGCGCGAAGGCATTGATATGCCGATCACCGGGTTCGCCTCTTCGCCTGATGATACCCAGGATGTGATCGCCATGGTCGGTGGCGCGCCGCTGGTGGTGAAACTGGTGGAGGGCACGCAGGGGATTGGCGTGGTGCTGGCGGAAACGCGCCAGGCGGCTGAGAGCGTGATTGATGCCTTTCGTGGCCTTAACGCCCACATTCTGGTGCAAGAGTTTATCAAAGAGGCACAGGGGCGAGATATTCGCTGCCTGGTGATCGGCAATGAAGTGGTGGCGTCGATTGAGCGTGAAGCGAAAGAGGGGGATTTCCGCTCAAATCTTCATCGTGGCGGTAAAGCGCACGCGGTGACCATCACCGAAAAAGAGCGCGAAATCGCCGTGAAAGCCGCATCCACGCTCGGGCTGGAAATCGCAGGGGTGGATATTTTACGCGCCAATCGCGGCCCACTGGTGATGGAGGTCAATGCCTCGCCAGGGCTTGAGGGCATCGAAGGCACCACCGGCCTCGACATCGCTTCCATGATGATTCATTGGGTAGAAGCGCATGCTTGCCCCGGCTATCGTCTTAAAACCGGGGGCTAGGCGCGCTTTTACGTGGTTTTCGTGGCATCAGATAGACTTTTTCCGTAAGCTAAGGCGCTTATTTCTTCACCCCACAGGACATAACGATGGATTCACTGGTCGTTCCTGACATCGACATCCTGCGTCGCTGGCTGGATCAACAAAATATCACCTGGTTCGAATGCGATGCCTGTCAGGCACTGCACCTGCCGCACATGCAGAATTTTGACGGGGTGTTTGATGCAAAAATCGACCTGGTGGACAACGTCATCCTCTTCTCGGCTCTCGCGGAAGTGAAACCCACAGCGCTGATTCCTTTGGTCGGCGATTTATCGCAGATCAATGCCAGTTCGCTTACGGTGAAAGCCTTTATCGATATTCAGGATGACAATCTGCCCAAGCTGATTGTCTGCCAGTCGATCAGTACCACTGCCGGCTTAACCTTCGGCCAATTCTCGCACTTTATGAAGCAAAGTGAAGAGGGCGTTTCCATGGTGATCATGGAAGCTTTTGCCAACAATCTTTTGATGGTGGGCGAAGAAGAAGAGGAACGACAGCCCAGTTCCAGCAGTCACGCCATGCTGCACTAACTTCCCGCCTCGCTAACTGCCGCTTTTTGCGGCAGTTTTCATTTTAGCTGCACCACTTTTTATTCTGCATTTTGCCCTTTATTGCCAGATATTAGTCGTGCTTTATGCCACTAGTGCCAAAGCCCATAGCAGAAACATGCATCACTTATCGCAAAAAGGCGTTTTTTACGCTGGGATCTGGCACGCCTGAATCAGGGGGGCTATTCTTGCGGGGCTGCTTGAGACATGCAACCTCAGCACAGGTATAGGTTTTTGCTATTAAACTCCCGCTGAATATTGATTCATTGTGTGTCTGTGATTAAACAGAAAACGCAACGTCCGGATCGCGTGTATGCAGCGTTGTGATGACCCCCTCAGGAGGAAGTAAAACATGATCAACCAACGTAAAAAATGGTTGCCAGGTGTGGTTGCAGGTGTACTGATGGCGACGGCCGTTAGTGCTCAGGCAGAGGATAAAACGCTGCACGTCTATAACTGGTCCGATTATATTTCGGCCGACACCGTGCCGAATTTTGAAAAGCAGACCGGTATCAAAGTGGTCTACGACGTATTCGATTCCAACGAAGTGTTGGAAGGTAAGCTGATGGCGGGTTCTACCGGCTACGACGTTGTGGTGCCATCTTCCAGCTTCCTTGCTCGCCAGTTACAGTCCGGCGTTTTCCAGGAGCTGGATAAGAGCAAACTGCCAAACTATAAAAACCTCGATCCTGATTTGATGGCGAAAGTCGCGCAGCACGATCCGGGTAACAAATATGCGATTCCGTATCTGTGGGGTACCACCGGTATCGGCTATAACATCGATAAGGTAAAAGCCGCGCTGGGTACTGATGCGCCAGTCAACAGCTGGGATCTGGTGCTGAAACCAGAAAACCTGGAAAAACTGAAAAGCTGTGGTGTTTCCTTCCTTGATGCACCAGAAGAGATTTTCGCCACCGTGCTGAACTACCTCGGCAAAGATCCGAACAGTTCAGACGCCAAAGATTACACCGGCGCCGCGACCGATCTGCTGCTGAAGCTGCGTCCTAATATCCGCTACTTCCACTCGTCTCAGTACATTAACGACCTGGCGAATGGCAACATCTGTGTGGCGATCGGTTGGTCTGGCGATATCCTGCAGGCGAAAGATCGTGCAGCCAAAGCCAACAACGGCGTGCACCTGGGTTACAGCGTGCCGAAAGAGGGCGCTCTGGCCTTCTTCGACATGATGGCGATTCCGAAAGACGCGAAAAACCTCGACGCAGCCTATCAGTGGCTGAACTACATCATGGATCCAAAAGTGATCGCGGATGTCTCTAACAAGATGAACTACGCCAACGGCAACAAGGCGTCACTGCCATTGATTAATGCGGATGTGCGCAACAATCCGGGCATCTTCCCAACGCCGGATGCGATGGCCAAGCTGTTTGTGCTCAAAGTCCAGGATCCGAAACTGGATCGTGCGCGCACCCGTGCATGGACTAAAGTAAAAAGTGGTAAGTAGTTCGTTCTAAACGGATTCGTTACCTGAAGACGACAACAGAGGTGCGGTGATGGCCTCTGTTGTGCCATTTTAGCGGCTGGCTGTGCCGCGCTACACCGCTTAGCGCCGGAGAAATGTTAGTGAACGACGCGATTCCCCGCCCCCCAAATAAAACGGCTAAGGCGTTAACGCCGCTGCTGGAAATTCGCAACCTGACCAAATCTTTTGACGGCCAGCACGCCGT
>Ga0157363_1000600_pt1 | contig 27852 bp, 3 predicted proteins | sample AttsexASBM1_FD_111477 | JGI IMG/M metagenome (GOLD analysis project Ga0157363, IMG submission 111477) | Fungus gardens microbial communities from leaf cutter ant in Ribeirão Preto, State of São Paulo, Brazil - Atta sexdens ASBM1 | ecosystem: Host-associated > Fungi > Mycelium > Unclassified ... | reverse complement strand
TATGTATCTTTTAAAATTCATTCTAATATCATAAGAATTGCCTTATCGCAATTATTTTATAATAAGTAGTAATAAATAGCATTAGATTCCAAAAAAAAAATCGTTATGCTTAGTTGAGATTAAATGTGTCCGCGATATTTGTTTAATCAATATGTTATAATCCAGGACTCAGTAAAATAATCAATACGATTTATTTAAAATAAACAATAAAAAATAAGTTTCAAAAACTTATTTAAAATATAAAATCGTAAGAATCGGTAAAGTAATTGATACGACTTATTTGAAATAAAAAATATAAAATAGGTTCCAAGAACTTATTTCAAATATTAAATAAGAAATAGGTCACAAGAAATTATTTAAAATATAAAATAAAAAATAAGACCCGAAAATACATTAATTTATTTAAAATATAGAATAACTTTTATTTTAAATAAGTTTTCGAAGGCAATTTTTTATTTTAAAGAAACTTAATTAAAAAAAAAAAAAGAAATATATAGTTTAAATAATAATATGTATGTTTCAATTAGTAAACACAAAATATTTTAATGATTTTCAATAAGAAGGCTTATTAAATTTTGACTTATTGATTATATTGCATGTACACGAGCCTATTTTTCTATTTTTAATGATTTTATTTATTTGAATATATGAATATACATTTGTTGCAACTGCGATCCACAATGAAATTAGATCCCTGCAATCGATTATCGATCAGAAATCAAACGGTGCTACTGGTTGTCTTCTACAATTGAGTCACCCGTATCTACTTATGATGTTAGACGAGAAACTATTCTGTGTAGACATACTAAATATAGTCAACCAGATCTCAGTAGTGATTTAATTAGTGATTTAATATTGTTTTCGCCTATCCTGTAGCATTCCGCATCCTTTCCAATAACATTTATAATGTTTCAGTTTTTTTATAACTATAGTCTATAATTAATTTTTATAGTATTAATCCCTTCGCGAACCACAGGTGGAAAATTGAAACGGATCATATGTGGGTATATTTTGTACCCCACACATAAATATATAATTTATATAACTATTCATCGTCATTTTTACTGAAGGATCGATAATATAACTGATACAACTTATTTAAAATAAAAAATGAAAAAATAAGTTCCAAAAACTTATTAAAAATATTAAATAAGAAATAGGAATCAGAAGAAGTTATTTAAAATAATAAATATTAAATAATATTTTAATTTTTTCTTTATTTAAAGTACATATATTTTAAATAAATGTATTTGAAATAAAATCGAGCTCTGATTATAACGATTTTATTGCGTAAATTTATTACAAAAATGTTTAAAAACTTGTCAAATCTTACAAATGATGCCATCCCGAAAAGATTTATTTGTTTTAAGTGTATCGAAATAGAATAGTATACACGTGTATATGTAAAAAAAATGTTACCATTCATAATTTAATTGTTTTTGTAGCTAATTAATTTTTATTGTAATTTTATAATTAATTATCATTGATTTTTAATTGTTAATAATTGTAAATAAACTTGAATATAAAATTGCATCATGATCCACAATCAGATCCTAAAACTAGACGGTGGATCATCAATTATAATTTCATTATAATTGATGAAACACAAGGTGTTTCATTTTAAGTGATATGACCGATTATTTCGCGAATCGATGATTTTATTGAAAAATTTTTCGAACGAAAGTTGAATGGCTTGAAGGGAGACATATAATGGAAATATGGACTTGACCTTGTCAAAATCGGGTCAAGGTCATTAATATTTTTAAATGAAAATCCCTTTTTTTACATATTTTTCTAGCTATTATCTCAAGAGCTTTCCAAAATATTATAATAAAGTTACTTTTCGTTAAGTACTTTTTTTTTATTAAGTTATAAGGCAAGACCAATCACTGATCCAACCGATTAAGACAATTTGACATTTCTCGTAATAAAAAAAATTCTTCTTATCTGCATTGCAAACAAGTTGAGTTTCATATTTTGAAATTCTCGATAAATTAAAAAAAAATTGAGTTAGAAAGAATTTGAGTTACAACACTGAGAAAAAAGTATTGGATATTTGTGACTATAATTGCATAATAAAATAATTAAATTGATTAAAGTTCTGTTTTTATAATTATTATTGCTACAATATTAGTAATAAGTAATATAGTTATAATCTAAATTTATAATTCTATAAATAAAAAGTATACATATAATTGGCTAAAATGATTATTAAAAACGAATAATATAAATCATGCCAAAAATAGAGCACTTAACTAAATTATTTTTTCATATAATTATATAAAGTTTGTTTGAGTTGATTTATGACTACTATTTATGACTACAAATAAGCAAGTATAATAAAATAATTATGATTAGAGCTCCGTTTTCATAGTTACTATCGCATAGTTACTATCGCAATGTTGATAATAATAATATTTATAATTCTATATACAAAAAAATATATACAATATCAAGTCTGTTTTTTATTGTTGCACTTTTTGAACTAGTATATATATACATAGAGCAATAAGAAACAGACCTATAATTGGCATCCAACAATGACTATGAATGAGTATGAATCATGTTACAAAAATAAAACATTTAATTATAATTATTTTACTATGTAATTCTAAGAGATTTGTTCGCATTGTTATTCGATTATAATTGTTGATAATAATACAATATTAATAACAATAATATATACAAAATAATAACTATATAATATACAAAAAAATATACATAGTTGGCAAAAATGAATAGTATGAAGTATGAATCATACTATAAAAATGGAGCACCTAATCAAATAATTTTATCATACACTTATAAGAGATTTGTTTGCATTGCTTGAAATCCTCAAAAAACATGTTTGCACTTAAATAAATATATATTCGCGTGTTAAAGAGAAAGAAATCGAAGATTCTGAATGCAAAAAGTGCAAGCAACGCGAGTATAGACCCAAGTATAGTCACACAAATACCACAAATACCACTTTTCTCTCAACAGTCTGTAAGTTAGAAAGAGAGAACGATAAACGATTTGCTATAAAAACGATATGTCGTAAAAAACGATACGTCAGGTAAAATATTTATCGTCAACCAGAAGAAAGTTGATTCTCGACGATGAGGAGGATAAGCGTAACTCGCGATGACGAAGTCGGATCCCTCGTATCCTCGTGGAACATCAGTTACCTCCGGGCGTTCCTGATGCTCCCCTCAGGTCGTTCAGGGCCTCTCTCCACAGTCCACAGGACGGATCGATCGCAGGTGCGTCACTTAACCTCAAAGTAACGCCGGTACACGCGCGCGTGCACGCTCTTCAATCATGCGGTCCCGCCCCGGCGCGGCGTTGCGGATAACGCGATCGCGCGGATTACCACGCGCGGGTTACACCCACCTGCTATTACACGTCCTTTTCTTCTCCCCAGTGCGATGGTTCTCCCGTACCTGTCCACTCGTACCCGTCGCCGTCACCAAGCACCCTTTATCCGATGAGCACCACCCAGTAACCGGCAGCAGCTCGTTGGCGACTATGTAATCTCGCAGTAACAGTAGCAATAACGGCAGCACTCCACGTTCGTCGTTGTCGTCGTCGTCTCTTCTTCTGTCACCTAACCGCGCACATAAACGCATACACGGCACGCGAAGCACTACCTTCCGCGCTGGAGTACGGTAAGCGCGGAGGCAACAACCTCGGCGATTCTTCCGTGATCGTCGTTACTTCCCCTCGGTGCCGGCGGTCGGTCGGGTTCCTTCCCGCGCGGCGGTCGCGACCTCGTGATGAAGTATGCCGATATACGAGGCAAAGCAAGTGAATGACGAGAAATTACACGCTTTTAATCGTCGCTTCTAACCGTCGCGGCTCGATAAACTCAAATAACGATTGCTCGCCGTCGATCGCAAGTTTTCTTTAGTCCGTCAGGCGGGCGGCACGCGTCGGTCTTCCTCCTCTAACGTCACCAGCGGTACGAAAGGGGGAGACGAAGCGGAAGAAGAGGGACGACGGAGACGAGGAGAGAGTGAGAGAGAGAGAGAGAGAGAGAGAGAGAGAGAGAGAGAGAGAGGGAGGGAGAGGGACTGGCGCCGCTGCTAAGCTCACACACGCGGTCACGCTCGAGCGACGACCGTCCCCGCCTTTTAGCACCGACGCTGCCGCCGTCCACTGCCGCCGACGAGTCTCTCGTCTATGCCACTCGCTCGCCCGCTAACCAGGCGAACGTAGTCGATCGCGCCTTCCTCGATCCTCCCCGACCGTCGACCGCGTCCTGCCTACCTAATTCTATTCTACCACCGCGCTCCTTTCGTCTCCCTTCGGTACCGGCGCAATTCTCGTCCTCTCCATCTACATTCTCTCTTCTGCTCTCCACTGTGTTACCTCCTCCCTTCCGTTACTTACGCGCACTTCCGCACCGGCTTCTTTCTTTCTCTTTCTTTCTTTCTTTCTTTCTTTCTTTCTTTTTTTCTTTCTTTCTTTTATCGACGAGTTACTCCCTTTTTTCCTCTTTTTTCACTATATGCGACGTTGTTCGTTCGAAAGCGAGAAATCGCTTCGCACTTAAATCTCGCGTGGCTGTTCTTTAATTGATAACCGCGCTGAGTAGATAATCACGTAGACGGAAATGGCAGAATGAACAGATGTCATGGATGCGGGAACAATGTGGCAGCCTTGGCAGCCGGTAGGCCGCGACGACTGGTCTCATCGCAAATCTAGTGCCATCTTGCGGTATGATGTCCAACCGTCATTTTGTCATGAGCTTGTAGTATCCCGTGATGTAACGTCAAGTGTGAAATTTGCCTAATCCAGGAGGCCAAAAGCGTTTTATTTATCTTGCATCTAATTATAATTAATTTTGAAAGACTCAATTTATTTCTTCTGCACTTGAGACGACTTCGCTTATGTTAATAATTTTGTTTCCTAACGGAAATTATTATTCTCTTAAAAAACTTTTCCTTGGCAAGTATAGGCAAGAAAACAGAAGCATTTTATCAGTTTGAAAATGTGAATATTGTAAATATGTATGATAAATTTTCATTTTATGATTATTATTTTAATTTATGAATTATTCTCTTATGAATATTTTATAATTCCTATAAAATGATTATTATTTTCATTGTTATTTCGTATTTTTTTAGCTTTTAAGCAGTAAAGGAAACTTTTGAATTTTTGAACTTTTGAATAATATATGAATATTGATAACTATTTTTATGCAGTTACAATCCTAAAGGAAAAATATTAGATTAATGGAAAATTATCATTAGAACGATTAATAGATATAATAGTCAATATTTGATTTAAATAGTTTTAAAATTATTTTTAATTGATTTTTATAACATATAATATGTTTTTGTAAGGACTGATCTAAATATCTAACAATGTAAAAAAATAAAATAAATTTTAAAAGAAAAAACAGAATGTTGATCCGATTCTCCTATTTTGGAGACTATTTAATAGCACAAATCTTTGTGATTTTTTTCTTTGTATTATATTACACACGGTCCTATATGCGGTCTTATTGCATATATATTAATTATATTAGTATAATTTATATTAATATAATTATATTAGTATAATTATTTAATATTTTACAACTTTACACAGAAAGTATATTATGAGGAAAAATCAGTAAACAGGACTGGTACATTTGTGCACCAAGCGAAACCGTTTTTCTTTCTTTTTCTCGTTAAATCATTGCATAAAGTGCGCAGAAAACTGCTTTTTTTTATCATGACGATTTTTATCATCATCAAGTTACTACAAGTTTAGATCAGGAATTTATTTCAGTATTTTAGAATAGCAAATTCTTATTTCACAAACATTCAAAAATCTAAATGCTGCTTGCTAAATCTAAATTGCAAATAGACTTAATATACACGCTTTAATGTATTTAAACAAAACAAAATGTTATGATATCAAAATGACATCAAAATGGTTCTAAAATGATTAAAACTTTTCAATTAGTCATCATTTTAATATCATTTTAATTTTTTGATGATATTGTAACATGTTGTTTGGATAATAAATCTTCCTCTCTTAAACTATAATTTAGCAAAAATTTTATTATTTTCGATGTTTTATATATCCGGTCGTAAACAACAGCATAAATCGGATATCTATGATGTGCATAAAACATCGAAATTAATAAAATTTTTCTTTTTCCTGCATAAAAATCTTTATCGTGTATTATTTATCTATGAAAAAAAGATACTTAAAATTTGTGAGAAATATATTTATTATTATATATTTTATTATATATTTTCACTGAAATAAATATTTAAATATAGCCAAATAAAATTGTGTTCTTAGTAATTTTAGTCATCTATTAGTGATCTATTAGCACAATGTATAAATTATCTATTTTACTTTTTTGTAATTAATGAGATATATGTATTTTACAGAAATGTATATTTCGTTATCATAATCAAATGTTTTCATAACTAATAAAAATCGAAGGAAATGTATGTAATAAATATTTGCTTCGCAATACAATTCGACATTTTTCTCTCAGTAACATGACGTGGTACAGAATGATTCTCATAAAGCATACATGGTCTACGTAACATGATATATAGGATGGTTCTGTTTATAAGAGTACTAAAATATGATTATCAACAAATTAATAATTAACGAGATATTTAATATTTCATTCAATATATACATATCAGAATAAAATATAAAATATCTCTTAAATTATTGATTTTTTAAATATCTTAATACTTTTATATACAGAATAATTAGAAGAATCATATTATGTAAAAAATCATATAATTCAACTTAAAAAAGTGGGGATGACCTTTGTATTTTTTTAGTTTCTCCACCTAGAAAAAACAAAGTAACAAAACTGTTGTTGTTCCTCTCAAAACTGTTCCACTTTCGTCTGAAATGTTTTCTTCTTCTATTTTCCATATTTTTCGAGTTATTGGTCACACTTTATAAGCCACCCTGTATATACATACATAGTTATCTGCAGAATGTAATTAAATTTTGTTGTAAATTAATTATAAACGGAAAAGGACATGAACAAATAAATTACAATTTTATTTTGTTTTAAAATAACGAGTTTGTACTTAACTAACCTTCGGCTGATAGTAATAGGAAGTAGCAAAAAATCAATAAAACTGATAATAGAAATCAAAAGCGCATATACATATAATAAAATGAAGTATGTCTATTTGCTTGCCCGCATAGTTGGATCTTAAATGAACTTTATCTCGTTAAATACTTAACTTAATCTTGAGTAAGCGAACTTTATTCGTTAAATGTTTAAAGTAAATTTAATCGTGTACAATTCATGATATTTTCGCACGAGAAGTGTTGTCTGTATTTAATCTTCAAATTGCGCAATTGAAATAGTAGTAGCGTATTTAATTTTATGCAGCGGCAAAAATCAGTAGTCGAAAAGATTAATTTGCACGAAAAGCTGCACTGAAAAATATACCAAATTTTAATAAATATTTATTTGAATAGTATTAACTAAAGACAAGAGAGAAGAAGAAGAAAATCCTAAAGTAAAACCCAATTATCGTCGTATAAAAATCTCTGACTTGATTAAACGAAATAAAAAAATTCTTTTATAGAATAAAATTCTTTTATAGAAGTAAGGTAGATACAAAATTAGGAGAGCTGGTGCAGTAGACTTTATACTAAAATCGAAAAAGTTAAAAATTTACTTTTTTTTTATTTTAGTATAAAGATGTACCATCTGCTAATTTTTGTGTCTATTTCAATTTTGTAAAAAGATTTTTTGATTTGTTTAATCAATTTGAAAAGTTTTATATGACTGTAATATCAATAATTTAAAATAATTATTCCAATATTTTCTTAAGACTTGATTTCTAACTAAATCTAAAATTTTTTCTCAATGTAAAGTATCTAAAAATTTAGCTAGAAATAGATATAAAAATAATTTTGTTTGGATTATCAAAATAATTATGTAAAACGCTTAAATTGATTGTTGAAATGTTAAAACTTGTAATATTGTTATCGATATTTAGTGTTCTATGTAATTATTTTGATGGTTCAACAAAATTATTTTCAGATTTGTATCTAGCTAAATTTTTTTTAATGCTTCAGCAAAATCGTTTTTTTTTGTACGTTTAATGCATCGAGTCGGCTATATATTTCCCTCGCAAATTACAAATCCAGCTTTGTAACGCTGCGCCGTGACTTCTTTTCTATTGACGAGGAGTACGCAAGTTCGCCACGACAAGTTCGCGGGAGAGAAGAAAGTGAGTAAACCGGACTGGAATGGGAGTAATTCCGGTTATCTTTGGAAAAAAGTAGTAAAGTTGCCGTCCCATGTAACAGTCGCCAAAAGTTACGCAACGTCACGATGCGTGCAGTCGTTGGTATAAATCGACGACGGTTATAGTGGCGGCAGTCAGCGAAAGCGATCTGTTGCTCACTGGTCTCCTTACAGTAAACGGGATGCTGGCCGTTCGTACGTTGTTCCAACGGAACTCGATTTTTCTCACAGCCTTAGAATTTTTCATCCCGATTCTCGTATCTTGTGATTACGAAATTCGAACCGGCCAGTTCTTTTCCTTCTTCTTTGGCATGTAAACACATTTCTTCTTGTTTTTCTGCAACATTCTCTCATAATGAACTATTCGATATCGTAATATTTCTAATGTACACGGAAAAAATATATCTAAACATTTAACTAGATGTAGATAAAAAAAATAACTTTTTTAACGATATTTGATATGTTTTTGTAAAAAAGTCAATTAGCGATGTATGCCAGATTGGTTCTTCCTTTTCTCGTGTATATATATATATATATATATATATATATATATATATATGAAAGTTATTTTTTGAATAATTGTATAAACTGTAACGAATTACTTTTCAGAATAACTTGTAACGATAACTGACTTGTACCCTATAGCTCTAAGAAAAATCGTAAATTACATCACTCACATACTGACAACATCATAATCAATCTCTAGATGAAAGAAAAAACAGTTTTTTGAGGTATAAATAGAGGCTCATGGAAGCGTTAAAAAAAACTATTGACAGTTCCTCCGTATATCTCACGATATCTCAGTTCCGTATATCTCAGTTCGATTCAATTAGATGAAGAATTCGGGTGCTTAATTAAGCATTCAATCTTGTGAAAAATGACTAATCTTCGAGAGGTCACTTATCTAGATTTAAACCCACTTAGACAGACTAACTCTTCAAGAGCTCCAGCCCTTCCTCATTTTCGGGAGTCTACTCCAAATTGGAAATTCCACACATGTCAAATTCACATGTGTGGAGTCTTCCACCATTCCACATATAGATCGCCGCCTCTGGGCATGCGTGTGTGCACGTACATTTTATTTATAACAATCAATTACACTATGTATCGATAGTCACAAACTAGAAATTATGACTTCAGTGGAAAATTTATTATCTTAGAAAAACTCTGTATTTGAATTTTAAATCCTTTATAAAATGTAAAAAAATAAAATATTCAAATTTAAAAAAATACACTTTATAGTGGATGAACAATATACATTCATGATTTCTGATCAGAATTTCAAGATAACTTTTTTACAAAAAAGTTAAATATTGTAAAAAAGCTATGTTTTGCACATTAAATCTCAATTATTTCGGAAAACTAACATGTTAATGAAATTTAATTCAAGGCATCGTTTTTAGCATCCAAAAATCTACAAGAAATACCTTGTTTGGTTTAAAATAATTAAAGAAAAATTTTTTTTTGTAGTTCTAATATAGTCTCCATAAAAAGACTACAATATGGTATATATGCAAGTATATATAATGTTTATTAGTAATTCAAGATTGAATTATTTAAAAGCAATGAAGACCGTAATAGACATTTTTCTAGTATTGATTGTGTTTCTCACATTGGTCTGAAATAAATATTTATTACATTTTTTTTTTGTAAATTAGTGTTATCAAAATAATTATGTAGGATTCAAGCACAACGAGCAATACTGCAAAAAGTTTTGATATTCTAGCAACCAGATTGAATGTTTTACATAACAACCTGATTCTAACGAAGTTATTTTAAATCTGTATTTAGTTGAAGTTTAGATACTTTAGTAAAATTGTTCTTTTAGTGTATAATTATATATTTGTATAATTATATATTTTGGATTATTAAATTTTGCCTATTCTTTTTATCTGTTTTCTTTATTTCTTTTTTGCACATTAAAACTGTTCATTAAGAGAAATCGACTTTTATTTCTAAATCGAATCAAAATCGAACAAAAACACTTTGAATACCTTTTCATTCATGATTTAATTCACGCTGATTCTAAAAGGAATACCATTAGATCTGTTTTTTATTTCTGCACTTTTTAGACGGTGTAATAAATTGAAATGAAATGTATTTATTTCACTTCTAATTATTATTAATTATACACCGTGTATACCAGTCAGAGCGTGCAGGAATAAAAAACAGACCTCGTATATTACGTGCATTTCAAATTAAATCATATGTATACGAATGCGACGTGATTGCACGGCGTTCAAATCTCAACATTTTCTTGCGCTTTCATTTTTAAGATATTTCGGCTACACTTTTTGCAGATTTGACTCACATTCTCGTCGTGACTAGTCTGTCTTACGCAATATTGAGTTACATGGTCGTTTGACAATATGAGATAACATTCGCTGGGAACTTGTCTACTATGAAAATTAACGTAAAATGATGTACATATCGTTTTCCATTAAATTTTGTTTTCCAGCTGATGAAAGATGACGTTTCATTTCGATGCGAAGAGTGGCATTCTTAACTGTCAATATTTTTGTCATGACATCATGAATAATAAAATTTTAATAATTTCAAGGAACGCTTTTGCTTAAAAGTGCGTCACTGTGTACACAATGTGTTTACACAATGATGATCAATATGAGATTTGTATAAATGTTCAATCGTCTGTACACATGCTAAAACGTGCATTCGTACTACTCGTTCCTTAGAATCACATTAATGATGTTTGCATGACAATCTACTTACGAAGATGACATATTGCTTATTTTACATTTTTTTGTTTTCTTTCCAAGATTTGCCGAAGTCCATTTTTAATATTCAGAATTTTTTAGTAGTCAAAACAGATACATACATGTAACGTACATGTATAACATTTTACGTATAATTTCTTTCTTTCTCTCTTTTTCTCTTTCTTTCTTATTATTTAATTAAAGACACAAAGAGAGTTATTAACTTATAATTGGATATTTTTAATATTTTTTTATTAATTATTGAACAGAAATGAAATATTGTGTGCTCGATATTATGACGAAAGGATGGCGTAATCATATGTTGGCAAATATTATCTCTTGCAGATTTTTATTGAAACAACTTGTGAAATTTATATGTTTATTTGTCTATACTGTTAAAAAAACAGAAATTTGCTTATGTTACATAATGGAAGCAAATTTCAAGCAGGTACATTAAAAATATTGAATGTTGTCAATAAAAATGAAGTTATAAATAACTTATTTAACGTTTACTTACATTAAATTTCATGAAAAATCTACATAAAATTTAATAGAAAAATGTACTAAACTTTGTAGAATTTTATGAAAAGTACACTAAATTTCATATACATATACACAAATATACTTTTCAGTTGTAGATATATTAAATTTAATTTAGTATCATAAAATTGAACTTAATTTATGTAAATTAAAAGTACATTAAAATTAAAAGCACATTAAATTTTATGACATTTTTAACAGTGTATATAAATCCATATTCGTCATTTGTAAATAATATGAGTACAAAACATGTGTATCTGCTTATATAAATCCATCGGATTTATAAACAATATATATAAACAATATATATATAAATACAAAATGTTTATTTTTCTATAATATAAATCCATATTCATTACAAACGAGCTTTTTTGTTCATTACTTTTCGAAAAATCAACGATTTGAATAGTCAGTAGTATATTATCAGTAGTATATTAATGTGCGATATGTGTTGACGAATCAGTTTCAAAGTTCAGTATTGGGTACATATCTAATATAATATCGTGACCTTATGTGTATGTTTTATTTATTTCCAAGAATTAGATGTTAGTTCTTTTTCTTCAAAATTATCATATAATTTTCAAGGATTTTTATATAAATAAAGTGTTTTATATAAACAAACGCTGAAAGTATTTATAACAATAGATGAACTCATTTCTATGCAAAACTATTCTATGTATTACATCCTTTACAGAGAACTCAATAAATTTGGAGATATACTGAAATTAATATAATGAGCGGTAATGTATGTCTATACAATATATATATATATATATATATATATGTTATATATATATATATTTAGACGATTTTCTTAATTATTTTTGCAATTGTTTTTTTAATTATTTTGCTTTTTAATTAGTTTATATTCTAGTAGTAGTTATTCCTTAATATTCCAACAAAAATTGCAACGAAAAAAAATTCTAAAAAAGTAATGGAAAAAAAAAGCATAAACATAGTTTTGCTTTTTATGATATTTCTGTTTGAGTTCTTTCTTTAAATATAGTCGTTGATTGGATTTATTTGATTATGCAATTTATTAGATTTATATTTTATTGTTAGTCTTCAACAATTTTAAAACTTAACAACCGTTGTCAGCGAGACTATAATGCATTCATTTTATACTTCTCGGACACGATATTTCACAGATGTTGCGTGATTGTTGTCTACATTACCTCTTGTCGTAATGCCACTAATTTTTTTCCAAGTATTTATCTGTCTACTGTGTAGTCTAACACTTGTATTTTCTGTAGCGTGCTCTTGGAATTTTTTCAAGCTGCTATGCGCAGATTGATAAATGCATTTAGAATTTTTTTCTTGATATTTAAATATTTATTTAATAATTATCGACTAAACTATTTTTAATGACGATTTTTATAAGATTTATGTATACTGTATTTATTTGCAATTAAAAATCTTACGCGACATTACTTAATTATTTTATGTTTCTCGGACACGATATTTTATCGATGTTACGTAATGGTAATCTGCATTAACTTTTAATGTAATATCATTAATATTTTCTAAGTATTTATTCATTTATTACATGTAGTATAATTTGACCACATGTACTTTTTATGACGTTATCTATTTTTTATTCTAGACGCTATTAATGAGCAGAAAAACAAATGTAAATTGCAGCTTCGAGAGATGCAGTATATAAAAACATTATAAAAACTTACTAGAATGTCTTAATTTATTTTACGTAATGTATTTTACGTCACACTTTATGAATTTACAACATTGCATCTAAATGATGAAAGAATCGTGTCTAAATATAGTCAAAGTGTTCGATTATTAGTAGTTACGTTGGCACTTACATTTTTTAAATAATTCTTATACAGTTACGGAAAATGAGTTCTAACTTTAATTCGAAAATTATTTAAAAGCAATAGAAGAAAAGTGAAAGAACTGGATAAATCGAATATTGTCCGCAATTAATTTTCAGATAAGTTAATATTTATTATTGTTAGAAAACAATACATGCACCATTTATGATTTATAATAAATCCCATGATTTATGATAAATTACTGATGCTTTAAAAATATTAATACAGATATATATAATACATAATATTTTTTTGATGGTACAATTGGTTAAAATTTTGAATTATATAATAACTTACATTATATTTTCTTTGATTTTGGAATTAATTTAGATGAAATTAGATTCACCTTTATATTTTGTTTTTGAGAATAGATAGATGTAATATTTGATAAAATATTGTATAACGAATGTTATACAATAAAAATGTTCATTATTACTCGATTCGTATGAAATGTAAATAAATATTGTTATTTTATAATAAAATTTTGGCAAATTTAGTTTTTTATATATTTTTGATTGAAAAAATTATATAAAATATATATGGAATATTGAGAAGTATTAATTTGATAATATTAAATGTTTACAAAAATATAAAAATAAATATTTTTTGGACACTCGTATGAAATACAAGAGATCCAGGTTCGACTCCCGGCTGAGATAATACTTTTCGCAATAAATTTATGTATAGTTTTCAGCACATTAACATCTTTTTAATATGATGCCTGATTGAGTATCAAAAATTATTAAAAATTGCTAGTCAAGTTAATTTAATTTATAATATTATTACAATGATTTAATTGCGTTAATAAGTTCAGAAAACCAATTCGGTGCGCGATTCGAATAATTACAAAATATACATGTACATATTATATTTTATATATAAAATTCACAATGAATTATTTAGCATTAAAAAACATTAAAGATCCAGCTTTGACCGATATTTAATTCCTAGTTATATTATATGTACGGTCTAAAAATAAGGTTCTTATTGAAAAATAAATATATTACAGCAAAATACAAAAAAATTATTAACGATTATTTGAGATTTTTCGCACAGAACCTTTATAAAATTGCATCAGTTATATAAGGAAAAACATGTCAGAATAAATCGTTTTTGTAAAAATTTTAGAACGTCAAATTTATGTTAAATTACGATAATATTAACGTCAAATTATGATCATAACATAATGCTTGCGAATGCTATTTACTTACTGAATAAACATTTGAAATATAATATGCACATATATAGATTCTAAGAAATGAATATTTATCTATAATTTTTTTATATTTAACAAACATGTTGACAAATCTTTAGCATTTTATATAACAGAGATTAATTTATAACGATTTACAATTACGGTTTTACGAATTATGATACAAACTTTATGATCGTTTACTTTAATAGAAATTTTTTCTGTATGTTAAATTATTTATATAATAATGTTGCAAATATAATTAAATTGTTTTAATAAAAAATTACTCTTTTATACATATTTTTTTTAAATAAAAAATTACTTTTTACAAAAATAGTAAATCGATTTTTAAAATATGCATCGAAGTAAATAATTTAAATGTAATTCAATTTTTCACTTTTATAAAGTAAATTTAGGAAAAATAATTCTGTCTTTGGAAAACCCTTGTTTCGTGCTCTATCATGTTGGAAGATCTTTCTTCTACAAATTGCTTGATGACATACCGTATAGTCCGATAGCGATACTTTTTATCTCGATTAAAATCCTCATATTATATACTTTGTTTTGGATTACTAAATACTTTGGTAATGAAATATGTATACGATTTTATGGAATTGTTGTAAAACTGTTAAAGCATGTTTTGAATCAGAAATGCATTTAAGAAAGTTGTTAAAAATAATATAAAGCATATTTAAAAAGATTTATTTGGCTAATATAATACTTTCTTTAATTCTTCAGTACTTATTAATATGTACGAAATAATTTTTTTGTTATTTTTTGTTCTTATAAAGAAAACAGTAATAAAAATCATTATTAAAATACAATGTAATATATTGAGATTATATAAAGTATATCCTTTTTACATATACAATTGATTCTTATTATAAATTTCATAACTCTTAATTTCTACTTTCTAAATTTTGTAGATAATGTTGCAAGTGATGTTAAAGTAATATTAAAGATTTTTTTCTGTTTTATGTTATTTTTTTTATGTATAAGAATATAAAAACGCATTTATGAAATAATGTTGTAAAATAAATTTTAAACGTATATTTTGAAACATGCATAGATATTAAACGACGTAAATTTCAAAACACGCAAAGAATATGCGAGTCAAGTCATATGCGAATTGTCCGGAAAGTTCGTGCCGCAAAAGATTTAAATTTAATAAATGTATACTAAAATTTAAATCTGCGTTTTAATTTTCTTTCAAAATCGGCACGAACTTTCCGGACAATCCAATATATATAGAAGCGGTAGATATACTTTTTATAAAATACAAAGACAAATATGTACTTTCAAAAATAAATTAAAATTAAAGACGCCGTTTATTTCTTCTTTTTATTGATAAAAATTATTAAGAATTATAAATTAAATTTGATATTATTCTATTCTGTATATCATAAAAGTTTATTTTTATCTGAGAAATTATTTTGTTTATTTTATATAGTTTTTCCTTTATTATCTAATTTTTATGTTAGATTTTTTGTTCACTCTTTTCCTGTATTCTTTTAAATGCTAAAATTTCACTATAAATTGGTGAGAATAAATTTCCTTTTAAGAAATCCAGGAAAAGTAAAATTATCACGATATGCGTACCACGGCATTAGTAGAGTATAATTTGTTACAGTTCGTAAAATTTAATACGTGATGCGAATTTAATTTATACTTAGTATAAATTAAAGTGAGATACTTGCTATCAAGATCAAAACGTACATGTAACAATTTAAGAAATAATTGCTATCAATGCTTAGTATATTTTATTTTTGTAACAAGATCAATTCCAATAAATCTTTTGTGTAGTGTTATAATTAAAGCTTAATTGACATTATATAATTAAAGCTTAATAGACATTTCACGTTCTAGTCGTGTAATAAAATTGCATGCTTTTTCGGGTTCAGTATCGATTTCTTATCATTAACGCACGGAATGAATCGCGGCAAAAAAAACTTAATCTACGGATGATGTATCTCGTACACAATGCATATGAGTTATTTATACGGAACGCGGCCACGATTACATATAAACTCGGTGGTTGCTTTAAGTTGCGTCTTGCTAGAGACTTTCACTATTCGTGTACTTTCACCATTGAAAATTAGCACCGTCTATTTCGCCCATTCTCAGGAGAGGTGCGCGCAATTAGGTTATCCCTGTTTTGAGCAAGAATTCAGTTATACTACGATTCGGCAGATTGCCCGCTCGTCTGACGAGCGTTTTAACAGCTGGTATTTTTTTACTGTTAACCAGCTGATGTACTTACGAATATTCGCAGAAGCGAATTTCTCCTTAATATTTAGCTGATTATTATAGAGAATGACGTTATTATCACATTTTGATTTCACATTTTAATTACACGTTTTTCTGTATAATTGTATAATTTTTTATTACTACTATTTTAATTTATCTGTTATTGATTATTATTAAATTAGGTTTACATAATAATTATTATTGGACTGAGGTTATATGTATTTTAATCAAATTTGCGTTAAAAAAATATAATATACGTTTTAAAGATGTCATTAAGGCGTCATATGAGCTAATTTTGAAAAATGTATACTGAACTATCTAGTTAATGTTTAATTGTACCCAAATACATCTTATATTTTGAAATATAAAAATTATTATAAAAAGAAAAAATTATCAATTTTTAATTTAATACGGAACAAAAAAAATTGATAACAGAAAAATAATTATATTAGACAATTAATTTTTCTAGAAGAGAAATATAAAATTTTTTCTATTATCAGTAGTGTGTCTGTCAGTTAAATAAAATATAAATTGTATGTCAATATTATTACACAATATTCGTTACCTATTATTGGTAGCAGGTACATGCATTAATTTCTACTAGAGAGAAGTTTGAAAATAAACATGTCCGTTTTAAATAATCTCCATGCATTAGTGCTTCTAGGTTGTGTTCCAAAATTCACTGCCAGCACTAAAAATCTACAGTTTACATATCATGTACTATAGATTTTCAGCATTTGTGAATTTTGGAATATAGATTATGTATAATGCAGTCCATTAATTCGCTGCGTCATAGTAACAGTCTGACTTATCGATCTCATTTCTAATAAAGTAACACATAGCTTCTACAAAGTATAAAAAAAGCCTTACATGCACTTTTATTTAATTAATATTCTAATTATATCTTACAGATATGATAATAAGAGACTTTTTTCCTACCTGTTCTGAATTTGTTTAACAATATCGATGAATTGACGTGTGCTTGATGTAACACTGTTAAAATTATATGTTTTACATTTTTTAATATCTATTTTAGGCTTCAATTATTGTAATTTTTAATTATTATCTTTATAATGTATTATTACACAATTATATTTTATAAGCATAACAATGATATAGAAGCAAACAATGTAGAACAGAATAAAATTGAAAACCACCTGTCGGAAATATCTGTTGGTTACATATTCTCTATGTGTTCTCTATGTGCATGCTTTTGCGCGAGCTACAGTCGATTCATTTTACCTACAGATGATCGAAAAGAATATTTTAAAAAATATCAACAGTAGAGAGTTCGAAATCCAAGAAGAATATTTTGCAAAAGATATGATGTATATTTTAAGATATTATTTTAAATATTAAATTCGAGCGCGATTCAATTGTATTATAATATTCTATTGCAATATTATAATACAATATTTACGATAAATGATATTATGTAGAATATATCGAAAAATAATTCAATCTGAAGATGTATTTTTATAATAATATAATAAAATTTAATTTATTATTAAAGTTTTATTTTGATAGAAAAAAGTTTTAGATATTAAAAATTGGACAGTATTACATATTTTTTTAAAACTCGAATAATTTTATATGTCAGCAAAATCATTTAAATAGTAATTATAAATTTTTATAATAATATAATTTATAATTTTTATAATTTAACAGTAATTATAAATTTTTAAGTTGATGAGAGAAAACCATAAAAATTAGATTTTTATAAGTTAAAAAAAAAAACATTTATAATTTGATCGAAATTAGAAGTCTACTGGTCAAAGCTGGATCTTTAATGTTTTTTAAATAAATTTTTATGTGAATTTATATACTAAATATGTAGATTTTTTTTTAATTTGAATTGCGCTCCGAAATGATTTTTCAAACTTATAAACGCAATCAAATGCATTACTATAGTGCATAATATGACAAATTAAATTGATAAGCAATTTGATGCTCAATCTAGCATCTTATTAGAAAAATATTAATGTTAATTATAAAAATATAAAAAATTAATTATAAAATGTAAAACTGTAAATAAATTTATTGCAAAAAAATATTATTTTGACCAGAAGTCGAACTCGAATCTCTTGTATTTTGTACAAGCAAGTACTAAATTTTTAGCCTACTGAAGCACTAACTGGGCTGAGGTACCAACCTCGGTTAATAAAGATTAGGATATTTGTTCGGAATACAAGAGATCCGGATTCGACTCCCGGCCGAGATAATATAATATTTTTCGCAATAAATTTATTTACAGTTTTTTAGTACATTAATATCTTTCTAATCTAGGATATCAAATTGAGTATCAAATTATTAAATTGCTTATTTAATTTGTGATATTATAGTAGTTTGATAGTGTATAAGTTCAAAAAATCATTTTGGCGTTCATATAACTATTAAAACGCATTAAAGATCCAGCTTTGACCGATACAAGCTTCTAGTTTATCAATTGTGTTCTCACATGTACTGTCTAAAATAAGATTCTTATTATTTGTAATTTGTTAAATAAAATCATTTGATTATATTTTATATTATTTAAAATATTATATTTTATTGAAAAAATGTGATGAAAAAAAATTTTTTTTTTTAAGTTGTACATTAAACGTTCTTGTAAAAAAAGAATAATGTTATCATAATTCTAAAATTCTAAAATTAATTCTAAAATTAATATATGTATATATTTTATCACATGTCTTTATGTATTTAAGTATTAATTAGAATATTTAACGAAATACGTAAAGTAAAAACAGAGTATTCTCTGAGAGGATAAGAGTTTAGACGAAAATAAAATATTTTAATTCTAAAAATTTAATCTTGCAAAATAATAATAAATAAATTGTTTCAGATAATAAATATGCATGTAAATCCTTTTAATCAACAAATTCTCTGTTTTTATCTTATTAGTTATATTGATTTTATGTATATTATCGTTGGTTAGAGGTTAGACAATTCACAGCAATATTTTAATTATAATAATGCTTTGGAAACATTAAAATAATAATAATAATTTCTTACTATCCATACAGCACAGAATTTGCAGCAATATCGCTGGAAAATCTCTGCAACGTGCAACAACGTTGCTGCAATTTTTGTGCAATTTTTGTTTTGTGCTGTAGGGATAAATATTCTGCTCCTATAAAATAAATATTGTATTTTCTTCTTTATTCTCTTGATATGAAATACGGCAAGAGTTCGTTACTATTCTATTTTTGAAAGAGAGAAATATGAGCAAAACTGAAATTATAATTCTTGAGAAATCTGTATAAATATTCATAAAAATTATCTTTTTAAAGATTTCCTCTTTCCGGAAAGGGCAATCTATCGGAGAAGTTTCGGCATCTTAACTCTTCTGGGAAGAGTAACACATTTTTTTAATCATTTTTTTTATCATTTCAACGCTTTATCCAGTTTCTGTTTTTGCTTCTTGTCAAACTAGCCAACGCATAAATTAGTAAACACATATTCGCACACATATACTCGTTCACACATAATATATATAATAAGCGCCAAAAAAACTTTACACGTAAAAAAACTGCGAAGCACTTAGAAAGAATGTTATTAAGCCAGCCTCATAAAAAAAAAGGCACTTCTCCTTTCATTTTTCATTTCTTTTTTTAATATCTTCTATCTATTTGCTGCTTTTATTCGAATGAGAACAGCGACTGTGATGCAATGTGGCTTTAAATAACGATAATTCAAATTTACGCTCGATGTATAATTGAAGTCTTTTTAAATTAGAAGCTTCTTTCATTATTCATCAAAGCCTCGATTGTCGATGAACACGCGATTTCTGAGGCCGCTGTCCGAGATATAACCAGTGGCCATTTTATACTGGTTTGCATATATTACATCTTTTTCATTGTCGTTTTCCTTGATGTCACCTTGATTTTTAAATATGTTTTCCTTTTCATTTTTTTGCTTATCTACAGCATTTTTAAAATTCTTCTTCTTGTACGCTGTAATATAGAAGTTGCGGAAGAGGAAATAGAATATTACAGCGTGCATGCCTATCCACCAAACGAAAGCCTTCGGATAATTGCAATCGATGAAAAGTAATTGGAATGCATGGATCATTACAAGGACGAACTGGATCATTTGCAAAGTGGTCAAATATTTCTTCCACCACAGATATGGCTGTATCTGTGGTCCGAGCGCCGCCAGGAGGTAATACGAATACATTATGATGTGTACAAAGGTATTCAGAAAACCGAAGAAAGTGCTGTGACCACCTGCAAGAAATAAAGACATGTTACGATCGGAGAGACAATACTGTTTCTTAATGCTAATTTTATTCACAAATTGTGAATATATATAATATCTTCTAAAATCTATTCCCAACTAATATAATTAAACTAATATAATTAAAAAAAATACATTTAATAAACGTCAGAAATTGTATAGTAAACATATAAACTAAAAAATAAATGTTTAAAATTTAATATAGTATTAAAATCAAATATTTTAAAATAAAAATAGAAAAACTTTTATAAAACATTTATAATGTTTAAAATATCGATATGTAAGACAGTTTAATTTAATAAAAGTAAATATTATATAATTTAATAAATATAATTTAGTAAATATTTAATGTTAATAACATCTATTTAACGTTTTTATTATAAAAATCGCTTCGATTAAATTTTTTTTGAATATAATTTGTCTGCTTGGGTATATTTAAAATATTGTATTTTTATTTTCTCTGATGATAGTAAAATACGGTTTTTTCTTTCAGCCTTGAAAGTTATTTATTCGAATGTAGCTTGAGCATTCGATTTCGATAATGTATTATTGTTTTAAAGTTTAATAAGATTTTTATGTAAAAATAATCTCACAAATGTCAAAATAAGGTTTGTTTTCTATGGTTAAACTAATGTACACTTACACACTTTTGGAACTTGAAGTGAGATAGATATATGTTTGATATTTGTTGATAGTAAGAAAGAGAGTGCTAGTGCAGTCTAGTGCAGGAAACAGATCAATAATATAATGACTATAAGTGTCAATAAAGTTTACAATTATTTGAACGCTATTGCACTTCAATTTCCAATATTAAATAAATTCCATACTGTTATTAACACAAATACTTTATTAGAATAATTGATGCCGTTTTTGTATATGGATTCTAATTATACACATTCTAAATTGAAATTAGTGAGACAACATTCACCGAACTATCTGTAATTTAAAACGAGACTCAAATTACAGAGAAGTCTATACATCATTCTCTTTTACAAAATCTTCAAGATGCATGATGAGATTATTATATCTCCGACATGCATTGCACGCAGACGTCACGCCACAGACTAAGGTTTATTTTTAAGTTAATTTAAAAAAAAGGATTATTATCAACTCATTAGCTATTGCAATTAATACATTTCTGCCTCAATATAAAATTATAACGACAAAAAAAAATATTAAATAACAAGTCGAAATAACAAAGGTATAAAACATTTTGATAATAAATATAAAAAAAAACTAATTTCTATATCCTTTCTATGTATTTAATATGAATTTATATTCGTTTTTTTTACTTTATTCTTTTCTTTCAAAGTTAAAAATACCTGTTTTCTAGGAATTAGCAACTTAAACAGATAATTTACGTTTACAAAATGTTTAATTAATTTAAACATTTTAAACACTTTAATGTGAAACAATTTAATAGATTATTAAATATACATATATTTAATTTTAATAAATACATTTGTAGATACATTAACTATAATACGTATATTTATTTAATGTGAATTTAATGTTTTTACTACAAAAAACATTTTAATTAAACGTTTTTAATTTTTTAAATGTAAATTGTCTGCTTGAATTGCTAAATCTTTGGAAAAACCTTAGGCTATATGTATATTAAATGTTACTATCAAAGAAAATGAAATGTATATTTCAAATAGACTGATAAAAAAATCTGAAATTTATCATGCATGAATATGTATAAATATGCATAAATGTACATAAATATGTATGTTTTTATAACGTTTATTAAATAGTAATAAAACGTATTAAATTTTAAATGTTTATTTTTCTTTTTATACGTTTATTATATTAGTTCTAGGTTATTAAATATTTTTAAAATAATGTAACTGTATTGCTTGAATCAGTATAATGACAAAAGAATAAACAAGTTTTTAGTTATAATAATTATAATAAATGCCAAATTAATATCGCTAAATTTTAATTTACATTTTACATATTTACAGAATAAAATATGATTTTTTTATATTGATAATAATAAAATTTCACATAAACTCGAAAATTTGAAAAAGATTAATATTAATCGATTATGTTTCGTAAATAGAAGATAAAAACTGCATATATTTACCAGGGGTAAATTTAACTCCGAACCAAACTGACATAGGCATGCAGCCGTGATGGATGACATGGAGAGTGGTAATGTGGTCGTTCTTTTTTCTCAACACAAAGAAAATTGTGTCCGTGAGCTCCATGAACTTTGAGATGTAATACCACCAGCAACCTCGTGCCGTTCGCAGTGCAATCGGGTCGTTTGAATAATCAACCGGTTGACACCTGAAGGAATATCGTCCTCCCCAGCCTCCGATCATACTCTGCGCATATGAAAGAAAACATAAAATATCTTGATAAATTGTTTTTGGATGAATAAACTTGCTGGGCAACTTACTTCTTTGAACAACCATGTGGAGAATATTACTTGAAAGAGATTGTACCATATCATCACTTTTCTGAGATTAAAAGGTTTTCGATTTTCCATCATTTTTGGCCCCAAAACTTTAACGAAATAGGCGTAGAACAAGCAGATCGCTAATGTGGAGAAAGGGCCGCTCATCATCGGCCAATCATTGACTCTCGGATCGCTTTTGTTGATCATCAGATCTTGATAACCATCGTAAATCATTTGAATTAATTGCGCCATCTAAAATCAAAGTAGTATTTTTGTCACTGTTATGTTAATTCAATCTTATTACAGCAAAGTTATTTGTAATGATGATATAATACGCTTTATATCATTCTATCTAGTTACAAAATTAATGATATTTTATACTAAAGAAAAACAGTGTTGTTACAGTTCAATTGACATTATTATATAAGAAATTATGGTCGATTATTATAAATATCGTTCGAGATAAACTGTATTTATTGCTTGAGCAACGCGATTTAAGTGTATGGTTTAAGTAACACGCGCAACGCATGTTGCAAAACTAGGAAATATACAAACATTAGAGTACATTTTTTTATATTACATAGTTGATTACATCGTCGATGAGTTGTTTTGTTAAATATGATGTTTACTATAGATAATTAAAGCAGATCTAAAATATTTCGAATATCAAATTTTAGAAGAACTGATTGTAGTCGAATAATTAAAATAAGAATTTAAATATAAGAAATGCGCTATATGCTCTAATTTTAAATTACAAATTTTGTAAATTGTATTAAATCAAAAAAAGAAAGAAAGAGAAAGAGTATCTGCGTGCCCGCAAAGATTTCAATTAAATTTTAGTTTTAAATTTTTTATTTATCACACTTAATAATATAAAAAGAAAAGTAAGAATTTGCTCGTGTTACGCAAAGCAAACTGTACAAAAATTCAGTCGAGCTCATAAAAAGATATAAAAATAAATTTATAATCAGTACATTTATTAAAATCTAACAGTACGTTTTGTGACACAGGTCCTTCTTCAACAAGTATTAAAAATATAAAATGTATAAAGATTATAAGAAATGTACAAAGTTTATCTTAACATGATTATATAAATATAATTAAATCAAATGTAATGATGAAATTCTTGAAGGTTTTGTTTGAATGATTTGAAGAACAGTAATACAAATTGAAAAATTAATTTCGGTTAATGTCAAAATTAATTGATATTAAAAAATATCAATTTGATATGAAAAACCTTTGAAAAATAGATATTTGGTGAAAGAGAAATTTTTTAAATCAGTTGCGTTTGAAATATTTGATTGAAATTCTGATAAAATTAGTTGTTCTTTTTTATCCATAATATAGAAAGAACAATAAATTGAAGCCTTACAATACAAATTAATTACACACTGTTATGATTTTTCTTTGGTAAATGTTATTCTTTCGAGATATGTTGCGAAACGCGCAAAACGGATTGTGCACCTTGACGTATTCTCGATTTGAATCACGATGCGATTTGATCGCACGCTCTGTCTGTAGTACTGGAAGTTTTAAAGATTTATGGATATTGCCACATTCCTCCTCGGAAGATTAATCCTTTCACTGATCAAAATAGATCGGAAAAGCACCAGAGATTTTTTTCATTCGGAAACCCGTCTTTGTAGCTTTCCATGTAGCTCTCCCCTCTTATCCTCGTAATCTTAACCAGTAGCGAATAAGGATCTTATTTTTCAGCCTTGAGAAAATGCTGACGTCAAAGACAGCGTTGTACTTTATTCGACTTTTATAATTCGTTGCGGTAGTTAGGAGATAAATTTATAATAAACATGACTCTTTTATTTAAGCGATCCAGAAGCATGCATAAATTATGCATGTAGAAGATTCTATCATTTTTGTAAAAAATTTTCTGCCATAGAAATAGAACGGAAAAAAATCTATTTGCATGGGAAAGAAAATAAGAAATGCAAAAATAATTCATGGAAGTTGAGGATGCTTCATTATATTCATTTTTGGTTATAATAAGAATTGCTATCGTTTCGATGATTATTATTTTATAGCATAGTATTTCAAAATGATTATTGTGAATAATATCATCTAATTATGCACATGCTCTGTGAATATGTAAACGATTCCATCTCAATGTTATATAATGTTCACCGGATGACATTTTGATGCATTAAATATGTCAATATTTGATTTTCGTTTCTATGACATAAAAGCCGACATTAAACATATAATGATTCTGCAAAACAATATTATGAAAAGTACTGATTGGCTATTTGTATTATAGTAATATTTTTCAAGGTATGTCAAATAAGTATTCTGCTAATTATAAATTCTTTGAACAAACTTGAATAGATTTCTTTTGGATAAAAATATTAAAACATCAATAATCTTAGCGATGATAAAGACTTTTTTTAAGTTTGAAGATGACACAGTTGAACACACACATAAATGATATTTAATTATCAGGTTTTTAATCATAGTAATGTTATTTAAAAAAATGAAAAATTATAATACAGTAATATTTTTGTTGATATTCCCAAAAAGAAATCAGTTTCGAAAATAAAAAACAGAGAGAGAGAGAGAGAGAGAGAGAGAGAGAGAGAGAGAAAGAGAGAGAGAGAGAGTCATTTCTGATAAAGAAACAACTATTATAATGCTGTAACTAATTATTTACTATGAAGAAATAACTTTGACTGGTAAATTATAACTATACAACGCTAAAAATTTAATACCCGTTGAGAAAGACAATTCTTGCAACTTCATTGTAACAAGATCGAATAAGAAAGGGACATGGAAATTGCCAAATATATTTATGAATTGGAAACTCATGTTCTTTATGATCTAGCAATTCGGTGTAGAGCGATTGGTATTTGCATTTATTTTGAAATTAGTTAATTTGATTCCCTTTGTGATGATCGAATCGATCATCACAAAGGGAACCAAATCGACGTCACATTTTAAACAGCGTAGCGTAGCGTTTCCTCTCTCGATCTCGCATTCTCAATTCGGCGTTGCTCTTCTCTTACATCGCCATCCCGATCTCTCTGATTAAATTATGGAAACAATATTCGCTCCCTGATTCGCGATTTCTACAAAAACAAAATCCATTACCTTGATGAAAAACAATGAACGAACGCGACATGGTGCGACTCGCTCAAACCGCCCGCGCGTGAATTTCGCAACCCGTTTGTTGCAGAAAGAAAACGTGGCCGTTTCATTAAAGATTACATGCGATTAAGAACTCGTTCTCACCGCGGAAAAATGCGGTCCCTCATACGCGTTCACAGTCGTACGATACGCGTCTTGTAATCCCGCTTCTTCGTTCCGACGTGTTAATAACAACTAATTTGCACTTGCAGCAACGCGCCGATTAATCTCAAACGCAGTTTTTAAAATGCATTACCTTTACACTGAGATATAAAATTGTTACTAAAAGAAATAGAAGTACTGAATAATTTAGTCTGAATTATTATATACTATATACATATGTACATGCATGTATATCATATTTGTAGTCATTCGAATTGCGCGCCGAATTGGTTTTTCGATTTATAAAATTATAAATACAATTAATATTAAATTATAAATACAATTAAATTATGTAGCAATATCACTAATTAAATTGACAAGCAATTTTAATAATTTGATACTTAATCAAAAAGTTGTTAACTTGACTAAATGTGTTTAGTGATTATTCCGTTCAAGTATATTTTATACATTTAAATTAAATTTTATAATTAAATTTAAATTAAATTTTATACATTTAAATTACGTGAAAAATGTCAACATGTTATTTGTTTAACCCGAATGTGGCTGAATCATAATAACCCGAGACATTTTTAAACATCTGTATTTTCTTATATATTTCGTAGATTTTATCTAACCGCCCTGTAGCTGGAACTAAGACTTTCTAAAATCATTGTTGACATTGCGAAAATAGATAAAAAAAATATTTGGATTATCATGATCCACTTCAATGTCCGTGTAACATTTTAGGAAGTCTTAGCAATGACATCGGGTTAAATTAACATACATTTATTTAAATTATTGACCGTGGTACTGCTGTATTAGTTGAATAATTAATTTGTTTTTTAAACAGCAATTTTTTTTCTTAATGCGGATATGATGTTCATGCGGATATTAATATATGGTTGATAATGACGACAAAAAACGTGGAAATTTCTAATTAATTTCTTGATGCGTAGATAATTGGAATTAAGCAGCATGTGTATTTTCCTAGATCGGAGAGTACTTGATTCTCTATCGAGAACTAAAATGTACCTTTTCTTTGCTTGGATATTAACTGTAATCAATCACGAGCGCATATATAATAATTTTCTTCCTTTCTTATATTTCATAATTTAATTTTATAATTTTTTTCTTTTCTTATATTTCAAAAGTATATTACCGAAGGGGTATGTGTGTGTGTGTGTGTGTGTGTGTGTGTGTGTGTGTGTGTGTGTGTGTGTGTGTGTGTG
>Ga0157363_1000599_pt1 | contig 27971 bp, 9 predicted proteins | sample AttsexASBM1_FD_111477 | JGI IMG/M metagenome (GOLD analysis project Ga0157363, IMG submission 111477) | Fungus gardens microbial communities from leaf cutter ant in Ribeirão Preto, State of São Paulo, Brazil - Atta sexdens ASBM1 | ecosystem: Host-associated > Fungi > Mycelium > Unclassified ... | reverse complement strand
CTCTCTGTTTTTCATAGTAAAGATGTGCCCGTGGGAGGAGACTCGCCTTCTTCTTCTGAGATGGGATGACGAGAATATGCTCTGCAGATGTTTTCAGGAAGAAGAGAAGCCGGTGTTAGCAAGATGCTAGTGCTCATGCCAAGAGAGGCTGCCAATAGCCACTATCCCAGATTCCATGCAAGTGCTAGCTGACTCCTCACGCTGGCAAGGAAAGAAATGACATAAGGGGAGGTCCTAACTGAATGAATTGAGGTTGAGTAAAAGCCATTCGCTTGAGAACAATTCTGCGATTGGAACTCGATCTGGGATTGGGATCTTAGGGCACTGAGAACCTACTGTATAGTACATTCAAGAGTACTCCTCATAAAAAATGTACAGAAAAAAAAAGGCACACCCTATTCAAGGCCCTGATGGTCACTCCCCCCGCGCTCTACTACAGGAAAGCTAGCCTGGTTGATCCACTACACGCTAAGAAGCAAGTCCCGACTAACTAAGAAAATCCGGGTTAGACTGAAAGTGACCAGAAATTGCAATCTTCTTTCACAGACTACAGACTAGCGATAGTTAAAAAGAGCGAAGCGTAGCCGTGTTTAAGCCGAAGGCGATAGTGATTCCCGTGTTTACTGAGCTATATCTCTATCTATTAGTTAGCCGGCTTAAAGAGTTTAGACTCACGATACCGAGAAAGCAAGCCGATCATAGACGGAGGTTTAAGCTTGAAGTGAAGTGTCCGCCCTAAGGTGAATCAGATGTTCGAACGAGACTGTTCAGGAACATGGATTGTGGGTATACCTGCACAATAGCTTTCTCTACGAGCCTACAAGCTTAGCTTTGGTTTAGCTTCCAACTAAGGCTAAGGGCCTATGATAGGGTTCTCTGTTATGAGAACAAAGAGTTTGACTGTTATGATTGAAATTGAACGAATATTCATTTAGTGAATTGGTGAATATAACTTCCATCGACTAAGATTCTAGCACTCAGCTGTGCCATTTCTTTATTCCTTCAATGCGCTAAGCTGGAACCCGGGCTTTCAGAGTGCGGTAATCCAGTCTGTCTTTAACAACGGAAGGTTCTTGTCTCAATCCAATCTATACTTTGCTACCTTCGCTACTCCTTTCTTCCGGCTTGAAGCGCCTCTTAGAATGACGTAAATAGAGCTCGTTCCTCTGCCGAGGGCCTTTACGTTAGCTCATCTTCCGCGGATACCCTTCCCGGCCTGAAAAGACAGCTGGTCAAAGATCATATATTTAAAAAAGAAAGGCTGGTCGGTCACAAGACATATCTTTCCATCTATAATGTTCTTTCTAATCGATGCCATTGCTTTCCTTATTCCGTATTTTAGTCTTGCCCTCATCAAGACGGCTATACGGAAGAGTTGGAACTCATGAATCTCTTTGGAAAGAAAGCGGTTTTTCTCATGGCTGGCCTATGATGATATATAATCCCAAGGAAAGTTTCCTACTTTCAGGTTGGTTTCTTAAAGACCAGCTTTTAGTGTGCCTTGTTTTTCTTGATGGAATAGAGGTTTAATAGGACTCCCCCGATGCTGCTACGCTTCCTTACCGCCTCGGAAAGTAACCCCGAGGTAAATCAGTCCAGTTCTTGTCAGTTTTATTTATACGATTAGACACCTTTAATAGTTTTCACCCCTAGCCTCTGAGGAACTGCTTCTGGCTACTCAAGATATTGAATTTAGTATGTGAAGTTCCGTTTGCTTGCTCTCCCTAAGCTCTTCGAATCAAGATGGCTCTGGTTGCAATCTCGTATCCAATAGAAGGGCTTGCTTTGTTGGGTTGGTTGGCACAAGTGCTGGAAAAAGTGCTTTCAGAGTCCTTGGTTGAGCTACCATTACAGTTGATTGGCATTCTCGTGCTTGGACTGAGTCTAGCATTCCTGTGCAATTCCCTTCAAAACTTTTTTGCCCCTAGGCTACTTTGAGATGTCCCCGCTCCTCTACTAGTGTTGGAGCTGCTACATTCAGGTCTTCGATTGGCAGGGAACTGCTTCAAGAAAGGCAGTTCCACCCAACCCTCATCCTGTTTTTTTAGTCTGCAAGGTATGTTGGATTGAGCTTTTGCCTTGCTTCCCGTTGCTACCTTCTTGTCTAGGTGAACCTATGATCGCCCCTCTATCAAGACGCGTAGGCACCTCTATTAGAAATGGCTTTCTTCATTTGGTTGTTCCGCGGGATCGGGATGTCTTTTCGGTGACGTATAATAGAGACAGCTTGTGCATCTTTGCTTAAGATAAGAATCTAGGGAAGGTTCATAGCGCTTCTTTCCTCTCCTTTCCGTCGAGATACAACATACCCTCTCGCTTCGCTCGAGCTACTTCTTTCCTCTCCTTCCGTCGAGCGTCTCCGAACCTCTCACTGGAGGAGTTGGGTCTTAGAAGGCCGGTCCTCATGTCTATGATTACATTGAAGTAGTCCGGTACGCGTAGGTAAATCAATCCTATAGCTTGACTTCAGTTACATCTACTAACCCGTTACTCTTTGCCGATGAAATCCTTCTTTCTTATTGTTCCTACGGAGCTATAGGGGAGAGGAATTACTTTGGAATGAATATAGTAGCAAGGTAGCAAGCTACAGCTTTTTCATAGATCATAGAATTTATTACAGCTTTGGAATAGAGTTCTGACTGGGCATCTCTGAGAAGCTTGTCTCAGAAGGTAGCATGGCCCGTAGCACCTGTTTCTTGATTTTGCTCTTGCATGACCACCTCATGAGCTTGGCCTTGCATCTCGACATCACTGAGTTCTCATCACGAATCTTAACCTTCTTTGTTGACCGATCACTTTCCAGCCGGTTAGCTTTAGTTTTTCTCTGAGAGAGCAATCGCGAGAGAGCGTTCTCCCATTTCCACACCTTATCTTGCTTTCGTTTTGCCTTAGAGAAAAAGAAGAATTCCTTCTCTAATACCTGAATTCAATTCACTCTGACTTTATCAGAACCTCGCATTTACGGCTTTCGGGGCTAAGGTTGCCGGCGCATCTGATATCTGATTCTGCTTTCGAGGCAAGTGATTGAAACTAACCTCTTCAAATTGCTCGCCTAGTCCTCGAGTAGCTGTGGTATGGTCGTACTTTTTGAAATTCCCTTCTTCATGCTTTAGTCGGCTAAGTGTCCCTCGTCACCAGCGGGAAGGAATTGACTTCACTCAGCGAGTGGACTTTCTTTCATATCTTATTATTCCTTTTGGAATAATACAAGGTCCTTTCGATTCGATTGAGTGCAAGATGGTAGCGCGATCATTTCTACCGCTTCACAGGCTCAGGCAAAGAACGGCGCCAATCCAATCCAATACAATTGTCTTATTCAAAGTGAGTGGGTTGAACTCTTATTCTATTTCTATGGATATGGAATTAAGCTTAAGCTTTTCCCTTAGCCAATGATGGATTTCGAGTTCTACTCATTCAATTAAAGAATGTAAAGTACCTATTATCTTTCACCTTTCTTGGCATTCTATTTTTGCTTCTATCCAACTTTTCCCTATGAGAACTCGCTTGCTATCTAAAGGCTGCGATAACTTGACTTATCAAACGTCTCGAATTGAGGATAGTCGACCCGTGCATCCTTTTAAGCTAACGTGTGAAGAAAGAAAGCTCTGTACCGTGGGCTCTTATCTGATATGATAATGGATTCCTGTTATCTTTCCCTTTTATATATTGAAGAGGAAGAGGCAAGGAATTCTTTTCTATATCTTAGGGGGAGCTTTGAAGCTGAGCTATTTTCCCCTCTATCAAAATGATTCTAGAATAGCCTTCTTCTGCGGCAGCTCACTCTTTTAGGTGCACGAATAAGAAGACCAAGAAAGAGGGTCAGACTATACTTGTGAACTACCCGGTTCAGCTAAAGAAGTTTTCTCATCCACTGAGGACTATTTTACAATATAAGACTCTATCTGTAAATCATCCGAAGATCTTTCTAGATAAAAATTGAAATGAAATTCTTGGGCTTTTTAAATAGATCGTCTAGAATCTTGAATTGATTAGTGAAATCGGGACTTCACTGAAAAGGATGGGTCTTTTGGAGACAGAGAAAGGAGAGAGGTCTGGGGAAGGTAGACGAAGGAAAGTCTGCAAGAAATGAACTCAGATCTACCCGAAGCTCTGTCAACTTATAGATGGCATATCCTATAACAGTTGACCTATCGGAGACGACAGGTAATTCATCGACAAGCCTTCTTTTATATATAGTATAGAGATCTGTCTTTGGTGGCAAGCCTACCTGCCTCTTCATCTTTAGTGAACATATGGGGGCGGCTCTACAATGCAATGAAGGGGCAAGCTTCAATTAAGCAATAACTATCGATTGAGCGAAAGAACCCGATTTAAGGACATCAATAAGGCAGACAAGGATGATTTGTCTTAGTAACCAAGTCCCTTTGCTCTTGGTTTTCGAAAAAGCAAGATCAGAAATTAGGTATAGTTTGATCCTCTGCTGAGCATAGCTTAGCCTTAACCTCCCTTGGAGTCGAGATAGGCTTGCAGTTGAGCATTCCATCTTTTTGATGACTTGCTTTAACCCGTACATAGCTTTTCTCAATTCTGACACATAATCGTAATCAGGGTGAGCTTTGCCTTGTCCTTGTGGCTGCTCCATGTCACTTTCTCGATCGAATTCTCCATATAAGAAAGCAGCATTAGGGTCGACTCAAGCAAGGGTTACAGTTACAATCTGACCTAGTTACAGTGTAACAATAAAGTAAGCCTTAAGCAAAACAAAGAGAAAGTTCTTTGCTAAAGAAAAGTTCGCTATAACAGCTCTGTTAAGCACCTCTAGTCACTTTGAATTAAAGCATCTGTTAAGGAAAGAAGAATCAAAGGATTCGTCTTATAGCTCTTTTAAAGCTCAAGTCAGGATTCCCGAGAGAGATTTCTTAAGTAGTGTGCAAGGATGCTTGCTCTAGTCGTGGTCTGTGTATACCCGGGGAGAGAGTTCGCATGAGTTACCGAAAGCAGGTGACCAGCTAGCTTCGTCTATTCTTGTAGGCCTGGGAAGGCAGTAATCTTACTTCCTGTGGAGGTTTTCCAGCTTTGTATGATATGGTATGAGCATTACGGCCTGAGATTCAGACTTTTTATTAGGATAGAATCCCGTTAGGAAGAGATCTTGATATTGACTTACGAGAGCCTACAGCAGTAGAATGAAGTCCAGGAGTTCAGTCGTCTAGGGTGAAGTTAGAGGCCCTAATCCAAGAGAATCATCGGGTGCGGAGCTCAAATGCCCGCCTATGATCTTCCAACCTGGGTATTGAAGTCAAAGTAAGTTGTTTAATTTGTATATTAAATACACGCCTGGCAGGTAAACTGGCTAGTTGGTAGGCCAGGAACTCATAAAGAATAAAGAGCTGCATGAAAGCCTCTTCGATCTCTTGACTTAGGAAAGGCCGATTCCGAGTTAGGAAAGCATTTCGAAGTCGAACGAGCGCAGACTTATAAGGCAGTAGCATTAGGAGCAGATTTAGAGCTTCTGGACTTAAGTCAGGACTTAGAGCTTCCGGAGGTCAGCTCTTCCTAAACCTGGTGAAGAACGTCCTATTCCAGTCTCTTATATTCCTAGTCCTCCTCCCCTCCTTAATCAGAGAAGGTGGGAAAGCCAGTTCGAAACTAAGAGTTGGGGACGCAAGTCATCCTTAGATGAGATTATGATTCCTTACGGAGTAATCACCCATAAAGCCCGTAGAAAATGGAACAAAGAACAACCAATAAGCCTCGGCAAAAAGAGAAGGCTAGAGCACTCCGAAGGCAGAAGCCAGAGTTAAGTCTCACCAGGGATTCTATTCCAACCTCTGCTATTCCCACGACCTTTAGAGGATATGCCATGGAATTGATAATCAGATCGTCTCTTCCCCACGGAACTAGTGTCTAGCGAAAAGTGAGGAGTTACAGCTTTGGGTGAATGAGAATCAGATCCTTTATCAACTGATCCTAAGGCTCATCCCGCCTCTGTTCTAGGCTTCAATTACTAAACCCGGTGAATCCATTCCCCGGGAAGTTAGGTAGGCAAGGAATCAAAGCCCGACAGGATGACATTCATCTTTATATATCTCTTAGCCCAGACTTCCGCAGATATAGTAGACAAGGAAGGAAGAAAGTAAGAAGAATGGAAGGCTTAAGTTGCAGTTACAGGCTTTCTAGTTAGAGTTAGGAAAGCTCCTCCATTCCAATGCCCTCTGGCCGTCTATTGATCAAAGTGAAGATTAAGAGTAAGTTGAATAGATTCAGGATGATGAAATGCCTTAGAAAGAAGTGACTCCTAGACTTCATTGCTATTGTCTTTTCCCCTTCCAGTGATGATTGAGAAGATGCCTCGGCCGCATAGCCTTAGATTCTATTAGGATTCCTTACAAGGTCTTTAATTCCCCGGGAAGTTACTGAGTAAAAGAGTCTAATAGGAAGTTACAGCCTTCTTCAGATCAGCCCGAGATAACTCATTCTATTGCTTACTCCCGCCTATTCTATTCCAAACCCATGGGGCACTTCACAACTCTAGAAGAAATAGAAGACTTAGTGGCTTTAGGAGAATATAAGTCAGTAGTTATTCTTTTGTTACCAAGCCCTACCGGATTCCTCTGATCAGGTGGGAAATGACATCTAATAGAATCTGATCCTGATCCAGGTGAGTCCAACTCTTTTATTGGATCAAACTGTAACTTTAAACATCAAATAGTTGGGTAAGAGCCCCATATTCGGCCTATTCGATTCCCCTCTCTTCAAGGTAAGCGGAAATCTCATATGAAAAGATAGGTTTGGTTTAGACTCAGTCTGGCCCTCTTTACTAAGATTGATTGGTTTTGATTCTTTCTAAAGCCCTTACTGCTGCGGAGGAAGTTGCACCCGTAGAATCAAATCTATCTTCTCCTTCCTCAGAAGTAACAGTTGAGGAGTAAGTTAGATGCTTTCTTTCTATTGTTGTTCAAGCCCGAGATCTTGTAGGGCTCGGAAGTATGACAGGGGGAGAGCTCTTTGATTACTATTTCTATTGTTAGGAAAGCTACCACTAAGAGTGGTCTATTTCCTAACTAAAATAGAAATAGTAATCTATGAATCCTCATATTAGGCATTTTGGAATTCAACAGATAAAGCAATTACTTACCCCGGTAGTAAGACTAATAAATTGAACGAGTTAAGTCCCGCTTTAGGGCTCAAGCTCTAACTAAATATCCATAGGATGCTGGAAGGTCATACTAGCTTTATTCTATCTTAGGCGCCTACAAGATCAGTAGCTTCCCGGGTGAGAGATTATAAGGCTTTTGCCCCTCCTATTTGAGGTTTTGACTTTGAGTTCTTCTTTCAAAGAACAAGAAAGAGTAATCTCAGCTCTAACTACCTCCCCAATATAAGACTTCTTATTGCCTACCTGATCAGACAAAGCTGGGGAAATAGTGGCACACTTTCTAGATCTCTCGAATCAATGAGATCAACAACAGCCTGACGTGTGAACTTCTTTCTCCATCAAGAAAGGAAAGTCTCCAGATTGGAATCTCTACTTAAGTAATTTATAGTCTTCCGTCTTCCTCCCGTAGAATATTAGGACTTTTGGAAGTTATTCCCCAGTGTAAGGAATAAGAATGGATTCTAAGGCTGCATTTCCTAGCAGATCTGTATAAGGTAGGGACGTCTAACTACTAAATCGAACTACTTGCTAGCTTTTTCCCGGGCTTCTTGAAGACTTGAAAGCTCTAACTCTGCTATGTCCTATAGAGAATGTGCTTGCAGGCTTAGCCAATTATCTCGAACTCAGAATCGGAAAGTACTGACTGACTTTCCTACCTAACTTCCCAAGGAAGGGAAATAGGCAGCTCATGGCCTAACACTATTTGAGGTTTTCTTCGTTACTTGCTCGGGTGTATACTGACTTTCCTCCGCTGTTAGTCGCTTAGTGCTAGTTCCCTTGTTTACTTATGACCAAGGGGGATTCTTGTTGGCTGACGAAATGGGAAAGGTGGCTTATATAGAGAAAGTTACCCAATCTAACTAAATGTGACTCCTAATCACATTCCCACGGTACTGAACTCTAAGGAAAAACCTGCCACCTCTTCTCCCGTAAATCCCATAGGAATCCTCCTGTATTCCAAACGGAAATGAGGGGCCGACTGCTGATCGCCCTGCGGTCACGAATAGCCAGCCTTCAATATCTTGTCTATAAGTCGGGTGAGGACTAGCTCTCTTAGGTTGAACCCTGGTTCGTGTTGAAGTGTAGCTACGTCCCGTAAGGTCACTTTACCCGAATACCTTACTTACATGGAACTAGCCTCGACTTGATCCACGGAGTACACCGTTTGGGAGCCAACTAGGCGCTTCAGAGGCGCTGTTTGGTTAAATGTGCCATCCATAGGTAATTGACGGAGAACATCCATCAACCACTTTGGAAGGGGGCGTAACAGCCTTTGGTGAACCCAGTTACCTATGGCAAATATCCTTCTCTTGCCACCTCCCTCAATCGAAGGACCTAGTCTTCCAAGGGAAGGAGTTACATTTGAAAACTCAGGAAAAGGATTGTTATTCATGACCTCCCTCTCAAAGCGGGATGCGTCATGTTGACTGAACATTTCATTGTTTTCGTCAAAACAATACCTGATCCTCGGATACCACAGAATCCCAAACAAGGATCCAGCGGACTTCTTGGCGTCTTCCTTTTCTTTACAGAACCAAGAATTAACCTCGAAAGGGAACGCCCGAAAGAAAGATTTATATCGTTTCCTCGGGTTATCCTTTAACCGTAAGGGTCTCATGTTGGAAGCTTTGGCCTTCCAGGTCGGTCTCCAGCTAATCCCTGATTTAAGGGGAATAGTGGAGATATCAGGGATATACTTCCTAAACAATAGAGGCACTTTATTAAGTATCTCTACTGAGGCCATCGCAACCTTTCTAAGGTCCGATGGAGGGGACAGTATAGATTGGAAGGTCTCCTTCGACACTGGCTTGGCTAGCTTTATAAGCTTGGCCATAGTAAATGCCGAAAGGTAGATCTTAACAACTACATCCGCCCTATCATCCTGCCTTCTTATAAGTTTTCGATGGAATGGCGCGATGATCCTGGGTATACCTGATCTCGTTAGGGAGATGGAAACAGATAAGGAGTTAGGTTTGGAAGGCTTAGACACATAATAATACTGCATCAAGCAAGTCGACGCCTGTTTTAAATATAAAGCAACAAAGAGCCAACCTGACTTCATCTGTAACCTCCTAACCTTTTTTAGCGGGTAGTGTAGACCAAGACAGACCCCCCTAGTTAGCCCGCCAACAAAGCCAGACAGCAATCAAGAGAGTGGGGCAGTCTCATTCCATGAAAGGTAAGGAAGGACTGCAGCTTTCCCGAGTGGAAGAGGTTCAATCGGGGGGAAGAGAAAGGGAAAGGGTCCGCCTTAAAGGGCACTAGCCAATCCCAAGGTCAGGTCCAAACTGATCTAATCGGGAAAGCCGGAAAAAGAGCTGAGTTTAACGGTCGGGCGAGAAGCTCCTTTCAAAGGAAGGAGTGTCAGGCAACTCAAAGGCCAACCCAAGATCAGCTGAATCAGATCGCTTCCTCTACTTTGAGGGCTGGGTGAAGGCAATGAAGGAAAGCAAAAGTAGAACTAGAACGAAAGGCGAATCAGAGAAGTGAAGCTGCTTTCTCAATAGGTGACGCAGCGGACAGGGTTCAAACTAGTACTGGACTGTCTTAAAGAAGCAAGAAAGTCAGTCATCGTTGCTTTGCTTCCTTAATTAGATTGACTCGTTAAGTTAGAGATTAGATGGTACACCGATGTCGGATTATTTTCCTTCACAGCAGGGCAATCCCCTTCCTGTCACGCTGGACAACAAAGGGGCTGTCGGCTTATATATAATTATATATACAATCTTGAACTTTAACTTTCCTCAGCGCTGTGACCACAAAAATGTAAAGATTTTTATTCCATGTACTCTATAAGCTCGATGTCCTAATCATATAAATGAAATGGATAGCTAAGTCTGAGTTAATCCCTCTCGAAAGGGAGTGAAGTGACCCGTTAGGGTTCAAGCTATGAATGTAGAGGTGAGGGCTGGCTGCCACCCTCTTAGAATACTACCCCTGTTTCCGTAATATATTCCCCTAACGCTAGACTGAAAAAATGAACTCCCCTATCATCCGCATAAGGGCTCCCAAGGCCCCTTCTTCTTGTTATGGTCGATTGTTTGGCTTGAGCTTGAGTGGGTCGAAGATTGGAGGCTCGGTAAAGGCCTTCTACCTTAATTATTAAAACGGACTAGGGATAGTTTGACTATGCCATAGTAGGGTGGAATCCGGGGCGAATGAACCACTTTTTTAGAACTATACTACATTGAAATAGCCCTAAGATGCGGTGGTTCTGCATATGGGAGCGCTTGAAATGGTTTAGTTTTACCGAATGCTCACGCTGAATCTCGGTAAGGTTGCTGAGCCCTTTCGCTCCTTGAATAACTGAGAACAAACTTTCTACGATCCTCTAGTGGCTTATCGTAGCTAACAGATGATCTTCACCAAATTTGGTCAACAAGCATGTAGCCCGATCCGAACGTAATTACATGTCTCAATACTTACTACCTATACCCGGACCCGGGCCGGAAAGGGCTAAATATAGCGTTCGCCCTACCCCTACACCGAGAAAAGGGAATTTGTAAGGGCTTGCTCTGATCTCAGCTCAGTCAAGTTGATTGGGGGTTGTGTTCAATAACTGCCGTCCCATCCCTCATTACGGATGCGTATTTTGCCCCTGTCTCGTTTCTATTCACTTTTTTGGTTTTCTTGAAAAAATCTTGCACTTTCTGTTTTAGAGATGGCCTTGCGTAGGTGCTATCTTTACTGAGGTTTTTCCTACCTAGCCTAGCTCAATAAGGGGAAGAATGCCCTTACTTTGAATCTCTAACATTCTTCTTCACTTGCACACTTGCATCAACATCAAAGGCTTATCGATCCCTTTTGAGTCTGATGTGGCATATATTGATATTATCAATACCCTTCCCCCTATCCGTCCTGCTGATCTCTCTATGCCTTATCCTATTGCTACTGCGACTGGTAATTGGCATTTTTCTTCTTCAAGTGCCACAGTTGATTCTTGAACAAGGCATTCTAGCAACCTACTGCCAAGACCGTCTAAGGCGCAAAGAACCTATCCTACCACCTACCAGCAGCCTAATTCCACCTCTTTTCAATACTAGCTCTATGGTTGATTCGAAAAAGAGGAGACGAAGATCGGCCGGCGAGAGGGTTCTTTGCATCAATATCCCAATAGTAAATAAAGGGAGTGAGTGCACCAATCCATAAATTGTTTTGGGTTTTCGTTTTCCCTCGCCGCTACCGTATATCTCCGCGGTAAGATGCGATCCGAAAGGAACCGAATTCGAAACATTGGATATGCCAATGATTCGGGAGGGGGATTGGTTGTGCGTGCTGACCTCCCCCCCTTTGCATTAGTTTCTGTCTTCTGCTTCTGTTGCTGTTGTTTGGGACGGTTACATGAGATCATCCGATCTCAATGTTGCGTGCGAAATGCATTTCATGATCCGCGTTGTACGAAATTTTTCTCCGTCGGGAACAGCTTTTTTCTTCCTATGCTAATAAGCTCTAACAGGGGACCTTGCTTTCCGCTATGCTATATAGGTGTGCTACAATCGCATTGCATGAGAGAGGGCATCGTAAGTAGCATGCGGAGGAGCTAAGATAGGCCCCATCTTACTAATAATAATGAAGGGCTGAAGAAACACACTCTTTTTTGGGGTAGACCCTTCCCAGGCAGAACCAATTCCTTAGTGGCTCGCTAGCCGGCCATGGCTATCCTTTAGTTAGTGCTGGACCGCTTCAAAAAGTATGTCTTCCTTTAGCCGCCATTTACTTGACTAACCAACCTGAGCTATCGTAAGGTAACCATAGGTTGACTGCCCCCGAATCTATAGGGGTCTCGGTTCTTACCAAGCGAAGCGGTCTTTGGTTGCGGGGTCTCAAGCAAGTGCTCATTGGTGAAAAGACCGGCAGCAACGACGGATCTCTCTTATTGGCAACAGCAACCGACCCCGAATCTATTAGGGTCCTTTTCTGCTGATTGACACTGATCGTTGCGCCGCCTTCGCTAAAACCAGCGGCGCTTCTCCCCCTATCAGGTAAGGCGGTATCGATCGATTTCTCCGTCCCATTCATGGAGGGTACCCTGAGCCCTTACTCTACCATTATTATAGGGGTATGGGATGAAGGAGTCTCTATTCCGAATCATAAGGAACTGCTGGAGGAAGGAAAGTTGCATGCAAAAGATCTGTAGGGGGGCTCTCGAAAGCTTCAGTCAAATCGGCCCTTCTCTAATCAAATAAAGTTGCGAGCCAAAAAAACAATCCTCACCCAGACAAAAAACGTGAGCGCCTAGCGATACGAAAGAAAACGGATGTGCTAACGCCCTTATTAGAATAAAGGCGAGGCGCTCATTCCGTTGCTTGTTTGGCCTACTCTTGCCGGGGGTTTCTTGGTCCTACGCAGGTACTTTGGAATTCAAAGGCAAAAGAGAAGAAGAGAAGAGGGACGCCTCGTTTGCTGCTCAAACCGTAGGCAGGTCTTCGTGTAGAAGGAAATGCTATTTGTACTGTTTTGGAGGTACGCAACAGGCGAAAGTCGTGATAAAAGGTCCTGGTCTCATAAAAGATGCAGCATGACGAGCCAGAAGTGGTATACTATAAAGAAAGTTTCGTACATTACGTAACCCCTATGCCCCCTTTTGAATAGGGAGGGGGCTCCGGGGTAGTTAGTTATCTCGGCATCGCGAAAAGCACAAAAAAGCCGTTGAGCGCGAGTACGCACGTCTATCACGTTTTTCAGCTTGACTTGATGAGCGAAGTAGGTTTTTTCCGGCCTTCCTGGCTTTCAGAACTAGTCGTTAATATCCTTCCTTTCTGCTTTCAGACTTCGACGCTGTGAACTAACTCCTAGCCTTCTTGCCTTCCTAACTCTAGCGCTTGCAGCACCAACTGCTTTTGAAATGACTTTGCCGTTCAGTTAATTATTAAAGGAATCCGAAGGAAGGTAACTCTGCAACCTTCACAGGGAGGACACGCAGAGGCCGATCCTCATCACTTGCGACCCCGCAAGGATAGACGGTCTTAGGCAGAAAAAATTCGCTGAACAGGGGCAGTATAGTATAAAGATAGAGCTCCAGTAAAGGAACCAACCTTCAAACGGCCAAGCCCGTTTCGCCGCCCTATCCGGATCCTTGGGGTTCAACCCCTTGAGAACCACGCGATCCCATAAAGCGATTGCAAACAGCTCCCAAATCATCCGATGGAAGGGAGTCCGGCCCACTAGGGCCTTCTCACCTTTCACCAGAGATGAAGACCAGAAAGGGCTGGCTTCAGTCGACTTTGTGTAAGAGTGTACCTCTTGAGGCGGATTGGTCTACCTTTACTGCGCTTCATTTAATGCAGTATTTGGTATTTCCTTTAACAATTGGTGTTGGGTATATTATCCAACATCAGTCGTTATCCGTCTCAATCAGTTCGACATACGTCGGGTTACTTCATATTATTCCATAGCTTCTAAAGTATAGTATTAGGGCTTGGGATAATATGCTGACTCCTTGAGAGGGTTAATCTTCTTGTTTGGGGTTGGATTACTTTGAGCTTGCATTTAGCAATGCTTAATCAGTATTCTTATTCCTTTCAAGGATTGACCTTTTCAAGTAGTTTGCAATTGAAGTAACTCTCGTGTGGATGACTGCACGGAGGGCCTATTCCAATAGGATGGATTTCTTTTGGGACTATACATTCCTTGGTGGCGATATTGTCACCTTGGATGTTAGGGCAGCTCAATGGTACACATTGTTACTCGATCAACTTTGAATATCAATTTGAAGTTGGTATTCTTAGTTTGTAATGAGATATTTGACAAAGAACCTTATGGTTATTTGTCTTCTATTTCTTACATGATCAGTCACACTGTGTTGCTTAACCATTAGTCTGTGTTAGCTTAGTTATAAGTAGAACGTTCTACTGGATGTTCTACTATGGTTGGCTAATGCCGGTTATTGGGATGGCAAGTCTCCTTTCGGCCCGATTAAGGCGTTGGGATCGACTGATGACTGCTGTTGAGAGGTCTTATGGGTCACAGAAACTCTCTTTAGAATATTAGTTCAGTAGGGGAAACCCTCTTAACAGATATCTGAAGAGGAAGATAGTTTCTTATCTTCTCAGGGAGTTAAATTCCTAAGGAGATACGTCTCTTCTATGAAGAGATGGTCTTTGATGGTTACCAGGAGAATCCCTTTAACTCACTGTGATCCGTATTTGGTTCTTCAGTGTGTTAATATGGGTTTTCCTTGTTACCTTACCATAAGTCTAAAAGAAATCCTAACATCGATTCTTTCTTGAAAGCCCCTTTCCTGTATAACTTCTTGGGAGTAGACTGAACTTGATTGAAATGATATAAGTTTCGTCTTTCTTTAGAGGTTATACAGTATGGGGGAGGGGTTGTCTTTGTCTAGTCAACCAAATTGATTTGGAAGATACAACAAAGATTTCCTTTAATCGATGGATATTGGGAGGATTGGGTAGTTCTGACTTTATCATGAGTCCTGTGGATTTACCACCCACAGTTCATAACAGGGAGACAGGATGTAAGGTATACCGCCACGCAGTACTCTTTTGTGAGACAACCTGAAAGACTTTTTCTGATCCACTTGCTTTCTCGCTTGACTTGAAAACTGGAAAAACTCGCCTTAATTAGTAAATAAAGCGGAAAGAAAACAAAAAAGGAGTTTACTACGCAGGCTTTTTTTTTATAGAGAGAGAGTCAGGGGGGTTTGCTTGCTGGCTCTCAGGGCTTCTAGTCGGTTCTGTTCTAATCTAAGGTATTCCCTTTCATTAGCTACGCTCAGGTTTCACCAACTTCGCGTCGGGTTCACTGAAGTGAAATCTTGTTAAAGCAAACCAACGGTTGGTTGAACCTTAGGACGGTAGCGAAAGGAACCTTATAGCTAACCGGGTCAATTCAAACTCACTACATACTCCATGGAATTGAGAACCCAGCGTAATTGGTTTTCTCCAGCGGCTCTTTTTCCTATATTCTTTCAGATGGCCCTGCTACGTCTGCCTACTACAGAGCAGGCCTTACTCCCGTGAGCAGGTCCGCTGGCTCTTAGTATGGCTTTTGACTTTTCTGATCCGGCATGATAACAACTCGAACTCAACTTCTATTCTTTCAAGAGAAAGGCACCGAGATCCCGCGTAAGCGTCGTTTGCCCGTTCCCAATAGGATCGACTTGGGTAGTAAGATTCAATTGTGAGATTCAAAAATACGAAAGTAAGGGGCCGGAAATCTTGGGATCAAAAGGTTGTTCTAAAGGACTGTAAATCCTTGCTCCTAGGATCCAAGCACGAAGGGGTTTTTGGTTTTTAAATTCCTAATTACCTAACTTACTACCCTACTAGTGTAGTGTCTACTGACTGAGTCGTGAATTAGATTGGATGGGCCGATGGAGAATCAAATTAGGAGTTGTGGAAAGGACTGAAGATACTATGTATCAAGACTCGCGATAGGATTTGAGTGCTCAGTCATTCAATATTTGATGGGTTATTTTATCTTATAGAAAAAAAGTAGAAAAAAAAGTGAACCTCTTATAAGAAAGGAAAGAACAAGACCAAGGAATCCGTCCCAGAGCCCTCGTCGAGTCAAGTTTCTCCTCCTAGACTAAAGTCCGTGGGGCACAAACCCAAGAAAAAGGTATCTCCTTTTCGGTCTTTCGTTGTTTAACTCACTTTTTCCGCGGCCAACTAATGAGTTGTTTTTCTATTTTTTAGACAAAAGTGCTAAACCCCCAAAGTCCGAAATGTCTTCAGTTAGGAGAACCCGAGCTACCTCGAAGCGCACAGCTGCATAAACTGCCTCTGCTTTGATTAAAAAAAGGAAAGAATTGGAAGGCAAACCCACTGGCGAAGCGAAGCGTCTGAGCCTCTGGAGGTAAGTGAGGGAGAAAGTGAGCTGGCTGAAGCTGAACCATAGCCTACTGAGAAGGGAAAGTCAAACCCTGAGACTGAGCAATCTGGAGCTACTGGGCTAAATTCCCCAAGCTCTCAAGAAGAACGTTCAGAGGAATGAATTCTTACCCTTGCTGTGCTGAGCTTGCTTGGCCACTTAAGGTTTCGCATCGAGATAGAAGAGGTTCGGATTGAATGAATCTACTTTTCCCTGGCTTCGTTCATTCAAAAAGAATGGAATCCGGATCCGTAAGTGACTTCGATAGGGCTAGCGGGACATGACACCAGAGCCAAAGCAGAGAAGGAGATCATTCAGTAGTGATGAGATTGAATGACTCTGATCAAAGGCATTCCCTGACCTACCCGACTTGAGTTGGGAAACTGGCAATTAGTTCCAACTATTCCTTTCAAGGTTGGTTTCGGGCAATGAACGGGTCAGACTCTACTCTTCCCGGTACGGCCGATTGAAAAGGGAAGTCCTCATATGAGCTATCAGGCTCGAGCATAGCAATAGCATCGGGAGTGGAGCTGATTAACCTGACCCGAGGCTTACCGAACTACCTTTTGCGTAACTCCCTTTAGAGAGAGAAGGCCGCTCAAGCAGAATCCGAAGACGACTCTAGCCCGCTTAAAGCTTTGAACATTCGCTTTTCTCGGGTTCCGGTTCTAGGGTTCGAGAGAGAATTCCTACTATAAGGAAGGGAAGACGGTAATCCAATCAGTAGACTGCTGCTTTCCGTACTATCGCTTGTTCACATTAAAGCATGAGTTAGTTCAGAGTCGGCACCATCCGGACCCCATCCCCCACAGTGGATTTTTTTGCCCTTTAGAGCGAAACATTTTATTTTATTAATGAAGTGATTGAGCATTTCACTAGCACCTTCATGATTGCATATAGAAGAAGACTTTTTACCAGGATTCTGGAACCATTCCTTGATTGATTGAAAATCACGAGTCGAATTTCTCTCTACCTATTCGACTATCAAGCTCTTGACACCCTGTCTAGCCTACCGCCCTCCTCCTCTTTTGGTCGCTTCGCTTTCCTCTCTCTCCTTTCAGTCGAGCGATTTCATACCCCGGAAAAACAAAGATTTCAGTCTAAACCAAACCATAAGGTGAGGCACTCTTTCTCTTATCTTATATAGGCTGTTTGGCCTTTAAATAATCCCATTCGAGACATCTTCTTTTGTGCGTGCGTGGCCTTGATCGGATAATTGCTGCTTAAAGAAGCAGTGAACTTCCTTCCTTCGACAGTCGGAAAGTCTCTTAGGCGGTCTGAGGATACCAGCTTCGCGGGACCGCAGTCCAACTTAAGGCTAAGCTTTATCGATCAACTAACCGAACTCTTGAAGACAGGGAAAGGGACTGATTCACAAAGCGGAATTCCAAGTCAATGTGTTAAAACTAAGGAGAGAGGCCAAAGTATAAGAACTAGATTCTACTAGAAAAACAAGGTTCTTAACCTTGTCAAAGCATGGGAGAGGATGAGAGCAATTACTGACGAGAACGGCTTTACTTATGCTGTTGTCAATCTTTCTTTTCTTATGCAATTAGGATCCTCAGAATGAAATGGAATTCGAAGAAGAAGAATGATGGTAGGAATAGAGAGCTAAGCATGAAATGCCAAGCATGCCATATCGGTCTGAGAAGTATGACCTTAGAATACGATATTAGAATAAGCATGAAATGCTAAGGGAAAATCGAGTTTCAAACCATTTCAATCTCAATGATGTCAGTTTCTTTCTCATGAGCTAAGAATACATTTTCCATCGAAGTTCAGTCCAATAGAGAAAGACCATGGTGGTACGCCTCTCGAGTGGTCCCTAAGAGCTCTGAGGACAGTAGCTCTGTCTCTAACCAAAGTTTCCTTTATTTCAACCCTTGCCTTCTTAAGCTTTGGACTTCCACCTTCAGCTAACCCGTGGGACCTTCGGTCTAGTGGGGACCTATCCCCTCCTTCGGCTTCTTCTTAGCCTGGTCCCTTCGAGAATAGAATAGAAGAGGTAGCTTTAAAATAAAAGAAAAAGCGGTGAGGCTATAAGATCTTTCTTATTGAATTGATTTTCCTTTCACTCACTCTGGTGTATTAAACCAGCAAATGACTAGGGAAAAGATGCTTTTACATGCTGGGTTCTTACCTTAAAGGGAGCCTAAACTCTGGTTTTGAAGCTGAAAGATCGGCTTTTAATCCAATAACTGCAAGTGGTTGATGGTCGACAGGAGGTACCTCGACAAGATGAGATCTTGATCCTTCCCAGTCGGCTATTCAGTCTGGTATGGGGGGGAAAACGAAAGGGTATTCGGGGCGAGTTTCATTTTTCAATTCAATTAGGACAATTAATGGATTACAAAGTATCCATTGCTGGGAATTCCAATTGAATCTCCTTCCATACTTCACAAGCAGCCGCTAGTTCAGGACTCCATTTGCTAGCCTCACATCCCTCATTACGAGCTACTCGATTAGCGACGGCACCGGGTGCCCTAAACTTCCTCCACCGAATTCTAGTACGGAATCATCTCGGTCAGAGCGGAGCGGGCATATGCCAAAGGTGAATACCCTGAAGCTGCGGGTAGAAGACCTGGTATAGAGACCCTGTGAAAGAAATACCTCTGCTTCGAAATTGGACTTGTCCAAGAGCGCCTGTACTGTTGCTCCTGTAACCCATATACGCCCATTCTAACAGCTAGCGGATGCCGCCTCTTCGCATTCGGCGGGTGTACTTGTAGTGTCGCAGCCGGTTTACTATTGGTTGTAGTCGTTGCCGGCACGCCGCAGTCATAACAATCTAAATAATGGAGATGGAAAAGGGGATGGTGGGTGCAGGCTTAGAGAAGGAAGTAGAAGCGTTCGAGTGAATCTGATGCTCTCCGCACCGAGGAAGCACATGCTAGCCCCACCAGTCCAAGGCAAAAGAAGATTTCCAGAGATACATCACAGAATTCCACCCGATCCCAGAAAAGATGTAACCTTGGAAGTTGGCCAATAGTTTCAAATCGAATGTTGATTCCTTTGCTCATCTCATTTCCTGTCTTTTTTTATGTCTTTTCGCACGTTTCAAAATAATCCACTGCGCCTTAGTATAAGTATAATAAGCCCCCCGTGGAAAAAAAGCGCCGAGGACGAAGTCTGACCATATAATAATATCTAATAGAAACCAAAAGAAATGATCGATGTAACAAATCACTGCTCCTCTTAAAAATGCTGGAATCCCGATGGTAAAGACCATATCATTACGAAAAAAAAGATAGGACTGATCTCGTATGATTACTTCATTAAATGCACCTGTCATTCGTTGTCAGACACACTGATCGAGAAAATCTAGCTCATAGTAATGATATCATGGTTGGCACGAGTCTTCCTCACTATAAAAAGCCTTGGGCCGAATATCGGTCATACCACTCACTCTTTCCCCCGGTCAGTGACGAAAGTTACCAGGAGCAGTACTTCTCCCGCCGGGCTGCCTAGCTGAAACATCTCAGTAACTACCGGCAGATCAAGTAGAAGGCCAGAAGAGTAGGTATGGCCGTGGATGATGGTCAAGTGCTACGGAGAAAGCAGAACGATCTGGTCTTCGACATACTGTTGCTCCGTCTGCTGATTTCGGAGGTGTAGGACGAGATGCGCAGTGCAAGTCGAGTGAGGTAGAGCATCATTCATAGGCGAGCAGGCGAGTTGTCCCATGTCTAGTCGAGTGTGCGAGCGGGATAGTCGAGTGGATGGATGGCAGCACGGCGAAGGAGGCTTGCGAGGGAGAGGAACGGGCGTTAACCTATAGAGTAGGGTTAGAAACCTTGGCTTGCTTGGCTGGCATGCCTTGCATACAGATTTCCGTTGGTTTTGGTAAGGTTTTCCTCTTCAAGTAGTAACGCTTTGCATTCGCAGGAACTCTTTTTAGTTCGGTAACATCGTTCAGTTCATAGGTTTGTGATTATAGGAGTTCTCTTTTCGGTACCCTATCAAGAGTACAGAGTTCCTCACTACTGCTTTTAAGCCTGTCCTTTGGAGCCTGAGGAACTTGACTCCACTGGATCTGATACTCTCGTTCTGTGCGTGAGTACTCCACTTGTTGAGAATCTCATCTTGTTTTTCTTCTTATTTCGTAAAGTAAGTAAGTATGTGGTGACTTCTTTCCTTTGTTTGGCTTGAGTCCAATCTCATCTGTCAGGAAATGGAGTCGTCTTGCTTAGTAAGGAGTTGTTAGAGTCTTCTGGTAGTCGCTTGTCTTAAAAGATGCACCGCACTCCAGACCAAACAATACCCGCCAAAGATTGAGCTCGACTCGAGAGATAGAGACATAAGGGTGCGATAAAGTCCCCTTATTTTGGAAGCAGGGAGGGGGTGAGTCTCTCGATATTGAGTCGACCCCGTTCCGAGCAAGCATCAAAGGAATTAATCCAATGCAGTAAATATCTGAAGTGGCTTCTGCACCTAAACACATCCCTTCTCTTAGGGCTTAGCTAGGGGATGCCCAAAGCTAGCCTCACTCTCATATCTCTTTACCAAAGCTTAAGCTTCCCTCTTTCGCCCAGTTCCTCGATAATCTAAAGAATCGTTTGACTTTGAATGCCGAAACCCCTCACTTTGAAAGCAAGGAAGAAAGGAGCTTTTCACTCGCGAAAGAAGTCACCACTCGTGCAGCTGGCTCCCTGGTAAGATGAAGGGTCTTCCCCAGAAGAAGAGATTAGTACTGGAAGGTGAAGATGAAGGAAGGGCTATAACAAAGTCAAAACCATTAAATTAATAGGGGTAAAGAAATACGAGCAATCCGCGGCAAATGTAGCCCCTATCTCTTAAAAAGAAGAGGATAGATAGGTCTACGAGTTGAGACAGAGAAGTTCTGACTAATCAAGTAGGAGTTTACCCACGAGAGTAAGAGGCAGTACCAGCACCGAAGAAAGCAGGGATAGGTGCAGTCGCATTCGATCGAGAGCCTGATACCCATATATAAAGGTCTCAGGTGGAAAGACAGAGTGCCTAGAACATACTTACCGAGACAAGAGCCTTCTTCAGTAATCAACCGAGCGAAAAGCCAGCCCTTAGCTGCTACCTTTACAGTTCCGAAGAATCTCGATAGTAGTGTAAAAGTTGGTAATTCCATGATACAAGAAGATTGTATGTCGATTTAGCATGAGGTGTGTGATGCATAGCTAAATAAAACGCCAGTGTCTTTGACAGATACGATAGAAGAAAGGAAAGACGATGACTCTTGGTGGTCGTTACTTTTCTTTTGGTGGTCTGCCTAGTCCGCTTAGCTACATGGCCCGTGCGTGTATCGCTCGTCCCGTCCCATACCATATTAGGGTGCCTCTTTCAGAGGCCCTCATGAACCTAACCATGCATAATTGGCAAGCGATCTATTTTGAAGGAGAAAACACAAAGGGCCTGATCCAATCGATAATTTCTTTACTTTACTTTTTTATTTTTTATCATTCTTTTCCATTCTTTCTTTTCTAGAAAACTATCGCCTTCCTTGTACAATCATCTGACAAAGTCTCATATAACCGCCTTTACTTTACACTTACATTGGTTACAAACAAACAATAGAAGCGAAATGGAGAAAAGGGAGTTAAGTTCTAAACTCCTTTTTTTTTTAATGATCTAATCTTATTGGAAAAAAAGTGTTTTAATTTAAAGTAAAGTACAGTATTAAAAAAAAAAAAAGATCGAATATTCTACCAAATTCACTTTTTTAGAGTTTTTTTTTCTTCGGCCTTAAAAAAGATTATTCATTCCCTCTCTAAGAGAGGTGGGATCCTTATTGATCTTTTTAATATCCTCTTTCCGTAATGGGATGCATATAATAAAACTTCAGTGTGCAATTTGAATGAGATAGATTGTTTCAAATTCAAATTAGTAATTGAGGTTACACAAAATCGGAGCCAAAAAAGAAGACACTTTTCATTTCAGATTAAAAGAATTCTATCAAAGCAATGAAATTTCTTTTTATCGTACAAATCAAAATCCAATTTGTGTATGTGCTACCGGGAAAGATATGGTACTCGATTCGATTTCATTACACGGGTCGGGTCGGGAGTAATCGAAAAAAAGCCAGGTCTAGTTTTACGGTATCTCTTGGAATCCTGAATATGACGCTACCAATAATTTGGCTAATCCACATATGTCTCTATCAATCGGTACTAGTTGAAGAAATGAAAATTCCCTTGTATTTGTGAGAAATGAAAAACGAAAATGGAAATAAGAAGGATCCCCTTTTGGAATGAAATTCTGCTATTTGTCCCCCTTTCACAGAAAATGGTTAATGTATTTTTTATTGGATTTGGATCCGTCGGGACTGACGGGGCTCGAACCCGCAGCTTCCGCCTTGACAGGGCGGTGCTCTGACCGATTGAACTACAATCCCAGGAAAATTAGGTGTACAGCCTCCTAATTCTTTTTTTTTTTTCTCATCATTCGAACCATTTTGTTTCGCCGTGTTGTAACAGAGACACGGATGATATACTTTTTATTTATATATAATAATAATATATATATATATTATTATGCAGTAAATAGTGGGCTAATTCATGAATTGAATCAAATGGGCCCTTTTAACTAAGCGGTAGAGTCACGCTCTTGAAACGCCCTAAGAAATAGGCGTAAGTCATCGATTCAAATCCGATAAAAAAGGGCTTATATTTTTTCCACGAAACTCCTGTCTTACTTAGTCTTCATTTTTTCAGCAGAGAATATAGATATGAAAAAAAAGCGCCTGGCGAGTAGTTTTTTTTATTAGTTTTTAAGTTGAATGTTCATTCTGATGATAAGTAGTCGATTAGGAGAACAGCTATGTCACTACAGGGTATACTCTTCCTTTCCTCATCTTTCATTATTCATATTTTATGTCCTAGAACATAGATATTCTAGATACCCATTATGAATCGCCCGCCAAAGTCTTCCTACTTCTCCAATGTTCCCCGAAGAGAAAGAAAGAAAAAGGAATTGTCCCGAGGGGACCTGAATAGAATCATGACTATATAAGCTATTCTGATATTAAGATTCGATATAGATGAAATCGTGGAAGCGGACCTTTGATTTCCTTGGACCACGTAAGAATTCGTCGTCCGATTGAATCTTCTTGTTCCTGAATGCTTCATAGGAATCCATCGCTATTCCTTTCTTCCACCGAGAAAGGTTCATTCCGAGTCACAAGAGCTTTTTTTTTTGAATTTCTTTTTCTTTTCGTTATGGTAATGCAATGCAAGAGGTCTCAGAAATAAGGTAGTTTCTGATGATGAAAAGAGCTTTTTTTTATGTTATGGGAAATTGATGAAAACCCGATATTTAAAGGTCGGTAATGTTAGAAGACGGGTTGTAATTGTATAGCGGTATCTGATGGTAAGTAAGATACCTACGGTCGGTATATCTTTGAAAGCTCAGACAGAGAGAATAAACGGACTCCTCGAGGGCTACTTAAGGCACTTTAGTGCAAACCAACCAGAAGGACTGGAGCTGTTGGATGTTGCTCAGTGCTGCTATAAATTAACAACCAAAAAGCTCTGCGTCGAACTTCAGCCCCTTCGAGTTGGCCACGGGGCAACAGCCTCTGACGCCCCACACCATTGCGGCAGGAGGGGGCTTGCCCATCAGCCTACTTTGCCAAGACGTGGCAGGAGCGCAACGACCTAGCCCAAACCACCTACTTAAACAACCTAAAGCTGAAGGAAGAAGAAAGTAGACCTTGTAGAGAAGCGGATAGGAGAGGTAGCCTATAGACTCAAGCGATCAGCTCGGTGAAAACTCACCCCGTATTCCATGTGAGTCAGTTGACTTCGATTAGACCAGACCGACCCAGAGAGGAACGTGCCCACGAGGGCACCACCAGAGTAGATGAACTTACTAAAGAAGAAAGCAAAATAGTATATCATAGCTGACCGCACCAGGGGCTAGCCCATACACCCACTGCACGAGTAGAATACTACTTAGTCAAGTAGAAGGGCCAACCTGAGAGCGAGGCAAGCTGGGAACGGGCTGAAACTTACGATTCGAAGACCAAGTCAGAGACTACTGGACGTCTCGCAGAGCGACTCTCAACGAGGACGTTGAGACTTTTTTCGAAAAAAAAAAATGTTTTTTTTGGCTTAATCCGCCTTTACTAAAGAAAAAGGAGTACACTTGTATTCCGGCTAATAAGGGAAAGGTTTTTTTTTTCAAATCCAAGTTTGACTCTGATTAGATCCTTAGCGCAAGCGCTAAGTAAGCCCTAAAGTCAAGGCCTTATGTAATAAACCGAGGAAAATAACGTCAAGTAGAAACGAACAAGGTCTTACGGCACGATCGCTATATCTTTTCTTTTTCTTTATCTCTCCTCTATAGAAAGAGGGGATGATACGTGGCGTGGTATACCTGATCGTTTGGTCAACGAGACGTACGTAAGTCGACATAGCTCCATGTATATGTTCTTTTGAGCTAGAACCAAGAAATCGAATGAAATGAAATAATGGTGAGCCCTAGAAGGTGGGGCGACGAACATGGCTCAAGGGTGTCTATACAAAGCCCTTCTCTTCTTCACTCAAAGAGGCAATGCACTCTTTGAATGGTACTTGATTCATAAAATCAAGAATGAATCTTTTGGTTAGAAGTTATACGGACTTTAGAAAAGGAAATGCCACGCTCCGCGTGTCACGAGATATGGGGCGTTCTAATCGAAGTACTTCTCGGCCCTATTACGGTAAGGCCAATGCACTAGCCAGCCGGTGTGGTGGCGAACACGCGTAAGCTGTTCACCTTGTATACGGAGGAGATATATAAAGTGTGCCGTGCGTGATTCATAAGATTCTATAGTAGCACCAGTAGATTATTTTTTTTTCACTTAGCCCGCCTCTCCCATGACTTTCCGGACCAACCAACCCGGATCTGCCCTCGAAAGTCTCTCTGCATTTTGGGAGCAGAGCATGCCCAAAAATAATGGGAATCTTAGAAAAATTTCATTTTGAACGGCACGACTCTTTCGATTTTTTCGCTGGCATTTGAGTTGTCTCCCCTCCTTTTTCAATCGACACACTCGACGCAGATAGCTCCGGTGGCCCCGGCTTCTGCCTCTATCAGGCGGCGACAGCCCCCACCTCCACAGCCACAGCATGGAGGAGCAGCTCCTTAATCCGCATTACAACCAATCCAAATTTTCTCCAGATCGATATATGATGCTAAACCGAGACCGAGATAGAGAGAGAGGGCTGCCTGCCCCTTTGTTGGTTGGCTTTTCGAGACAAAAGCACTCATAGGAATGGTGCTAATTCCTATGTTCCTTCTAGTCTAGTCTCGTTTGGTTTCGGGAGCCTCCCCCTCCAACTCTATCAGCAGGCCCTTACTCGTCTTTTGAATGAAAGCCGTCATCCTGGATTTTTTTTTCGTATGCCGGGCTACATAAATTATTAGAAAAATTTCCTCGGGTCTCTAGAAATCTATAAAAATGAAAAGCCCGGGTAGAAGCACAAACAAAAGGAGAGAGGAAAAGTAGAAAAAGGGGGGGAGGAGACTAGCCTCAATACTTCCCACTGGACGAGAGGTGCACCTAACCCACCTACCCACTCATCAATCACGGTGTTCAGCTGACTTGCTTGCACTGAGAGACCCCTATTGTATTGGAATTAGGCGCCCATCTTTTTTTTTTACTGTTGTCAACTAATCTCTTCAATGTTCGATTATACTCTATGTTAGAACATTTCTGTGAATGCTATTCTGATCTAAGTGGTCCTATTCTGTGTCCCGTGCTAGGAAGCATTATTCCTCTTTTCATTCCAAATTCAAGAATACGACCGATACGATTGATTGGTCTGTGTGCCTCTCTTATTACTTTTTTGTATTCCCCTGTTCCTCGGATACAATTCGATCCTTCTACGGCCAAATCTCAATTTGTGGAAAGCCTTCGATGGCTTCCTTATGAAAACATAAATTTGGATTTGGGTATAGACGGTATCTCTTTATTCTTCGTGATATTGACCACATTTCTGATCCCTATTTGCATTTTAGTGGGTTGGTCTGGTATGAGAAGTTATGGGAAAGAGTATATTACAGCATCTCTAATTCGTGAATTTCTAATGATCGCCGTGTTCCGCATGCTGGATCTTCTACTATTCTATGTTCTTCCCGAAAGCGTGCTAATCCCTATGTTGTGCGGAGCTGAGCATCTTATATTCGCTGGGATAAAGCTTTTCCTCTGCAGGGGCCTTGTGCAGTAAACCCCCTACGGGCGGTCGTCCGTCGTCGTAAAGTAGTCCCCGCGAAGCTTTCGGGAAGAGGGGTAGTCTTGTGCGTAAGCATAGCATTTCTGGTCGAACCCGCCCAACCCAACTAAGACGAACCGAACCTGCTTACTCAGCTGAGGGCACATCTTTTTCCTTTTGGGAGGGTACTCCGAGTAGTGGGTACCTCGTAGGACCTCGGCCCGCCTACTCGGGTCTTGTATGGATATGCAGGAAGGGGTGCTCCTAGGTGTGTGTAGGGGTTGTGTTTGTTCGCGAGAATGGATTCCTCGTCAAGCCCTCATATATAAATAAGGTTGGGGGGTGTGGACACACTTGCGCGAATTCGGGTAACGGCTACAAGGGAGAAATCGAAAGGAAACTGTACCCAACCAGGGATGGACGTAAACTCGTAAGCTACCGAGGGTAGGGATAATCGTCCAGGTCTTATTGTGAAACAAAAAAGCCGCCCCGCCACAGCAGGCGGGTTGGTTCCTCTGTCGTCGCCGGGGAGCTCTTGGTGAGGAGACCAACGGATAAGTTGCTAAAACAAACGGGAGGGGAGGATCGACCCGTTCAGTAGAATTCCGAAGAAAGACTGTTGGCAGCAGGTGGAGACATTTATTTGGCCCCCTTCAAACGGAAATGCGGGCAGGGTTAAGCTCGGTAGAGGGTTCGAGAATAGGGTAGGGTCCTTTCTTTAAGATTCAGATAAGAAAAGAGTTCCAAACCTTTATGCATGCACCTTCGTACAAGTGCTGCATACAAGTTCCGGCCAGGATAATTGGGAAACAAAAACCAATTGGAACCGCTCACATCACAGTAGTAGTAGCGTAAAGCCGTAAGTCGGGGGGCGGCCATAACATAAGGCTATTACTTTCACATCTCTCTCTATATATAGATACAGATATATATAGAGAGAGAGATCCGCTGCGTGAGCAACCCGACTGTGCGTTACATGTGCTCTACAGGCCGCACTCCATCTTTCTTCCCAACGAGCCCATTTTTTGATTTGGAAGACGGGCGGTTCGAAAGGCATGGTTTTCAGTATGTCTCCAGATAGGGCCCCCCACTAGTCCGGCTAGCTAGTGAGCGGTTCTTTCGGGCGAGAAGCGGGCCTTGTGCAGTAAACCCCCTACGGGCGGGCATCTCCCGCAACGCAAGCTGCATTGTTCGCCACCACCCGAGAAGCAAAAGATTCGAGAGTCCAGGCTGAAAATACATGCATAGATAGTGGTCTAATGACAAGGGCCGACGACGGAAGCTCGGGACGGAGCCGTATGATGCGGAAGTCTCACGTACGGTTCCCTGAGAAGGGAGTGGCTACCTACTGGAGCTTCGACCAACCACCACCGGTCAATTCCGCTTTGGGGCCACCCCTTACTCTACCATTATTATAGGGGTATGGGGTTCGAGACAAAGAAAGATCAAGGCAGCATATCAGTTTTTCCTTTATACTTTACTTGGATCTGTTTTTATGCTATTAGCTATTCTGTTGATTCTTCTCCAAACAGGGACCACCGATTTACAAATATCATTAACCACAGAATTTAGTGAGCGGCGCCAAATCTTTCTATGGATTGCTTCTTTTGCCTCTTTCGCCGTCAAAGTGCCTATGGTACCAGTTCATATTTGGTTACCCGAAGCTCATGTAGAGGCACCTACGGCAGGATCCGTCATCTTGGCAGGAATTCTTTTAAAATTGGGAACCTACGGGTTTTTAAGATTTTCAATACCCATGTTTCCCGAAGCGACACTTTGTTCCACTCCTTTCATTTATACTCCAAGCGCGATTGCTATAATATATACTTCCTTGACCACTTCAAGACAGATCG
>Ga0157363_1000598_pt1 | contig 28034 bp, 16 predicted proteins | sample AttsexASBM1_FD_111477 | JGI IMG/M metagenome (GOLD analysis project Ga0157363, IMG submission 111477) | Fungus gardens microbial communities from leaf cutter ant in Ribeirão Preto, State of São Paulo, Brazil - Atta sexdens ASBM1 | ecosystem: Host-associated > Fungi > Mycelium > Unclassified ... | reverse complement strand
TAAAATTACATCTTTTTGCAAATAGTACCATAAATCTAAATAGTTGTTGCTTCATTAAAAGAAATAAACATATATGTTATAAATAAAGAAATATGTACACACATACACATACACACACACACACACACACACACACACACACACACACACACACATATATATTTTTTTTAAATATTGGTACAATTGTCCCCAGTCTCCCCTATTACAATTAATAATATAAATAATATTAATCAAAACCTTAAACGGTCTAGCTGGACTTTAAATACTTCTATGATTCTGTGTGAATTTATACTTATTTTATGTATGTAATCCTTTTTGAAATCGCATCGAAATGATTTTTCGGTCTTGAAACGCTATTTCTATTAAATTATCGCAGTAATATCACGAGTTAAAATTGGCTAGCAATTTAATATGCAATTTTTCATGCTTTTTCGCATTTTTGAAACAATTTTAATTGCTGAGTGACATATTAAAATTTGTAAATAATTAATTCATATTGCGAAAAATATTACCTCGGTCGGGAGTCAACCCGAATCTCTTGCATTCCGTGCGAGCCTCGGTAATCTAAAGGATGTTAGGATGCTCGCACGGAATGCAAGAGATCTGGATTTCACTCCCGCCCGAGATAATATTTTTCAATAAGAATCAATTATTTACAGATTTTAATATGTCACTCAGTATAATTAAGATCGTTTCAAACATGCTAAAAAGCATCAAAAAATGTTAAATTGCTAATCAATTTTTAATTCGTGATATATTACTGTAGTTTAGTAGAATTAGCGTTTCAAGATCAAAAAATCATTTCAGCGCGCGTTTCAAACTATATACGTAATATATAAATTCACACAGAATCATAGAAGCATTTAATATCCAAATAGACCATTTAAGGCTTTGATTGCTGCAGTTGTTTGTATTATCACGGTCATATAATACATTATATTATAAATAATATTAATAGTAATAAAATGTAAAATACAAATTACTTATATATTAAAGAATTATTTTATATCAATTATTAATTTTATTGATTATATTAATTAATTTTACATTAATGTATTATATTTTATATCGTATTTTACAATCGAATATAAGAAAAAAAGAAATAAAAATCGAACTTCTCAAATTATTACTTTGAAACTCTTGGTCATGTTCCAATCGAACAACATCGGCAATTTGGCTCTGATTCTTTCGGCGAGGGACGCCAAATCTCTTTCATCCTGTATTGCCAAATACTTTCCCTTTCCCGGGACCAGCTCGGGCTTCCAATTCTTTAGATCCATCTTTTCATATCGAGATGTGCCTGCGGGAAAACAAATTTTAAAAAGGAACTACCATCCCTTATGTTAATCAACGTTATGTTTTACTTTCATCTGTATCAAAATGTAAATCAATCCATTAAGATTCCATTGCTCTTTTATCTAATAGTGCATCTTTTTATCTTCTAATTTGATTCAAAGGACACACAACAATTATCAGTCAGAATGTAGAAACCTTGGTGATCTTCTCACTCACAAGTTTCGAATATGTTGTTCGTTATTATATAATCTCGAATGTGCGTGAGATTCAAGATCTGCGCGATTATAGACTCGCCAGGATATCGCGTCCCATGTCTGATCAGCATCCATACCTGCGTCGGTTCGCAATCTGAAAATTCCGATTAGCTCCGTTTTGATGAAGTAGAAAATCCTTTTCCCCCCGCGAATATTCGGCATCGCTTGTTGTACAGCGATAAATAGTTACTCGTTAGAGTCATAGTTTCTCCGGTATCATTATAAACGTAAGAATACGGGGTTTTAGTGCCGGTGTAAGGATAAAAGCTCCTGTTACCGGAGTGACAGCTCAGAGGATTTCCTAACACTGCGTTTTCCGCCAGGCATATCACGATAATGGAAAAGCAGAGTTTTCCACACATCTTGCAAATTCTCGCTATTTAAATGAGAAAAGAAGGAATTGTTGATTTTAATCACGTTTTCTGGAAATAATAAAGCGATAGGGATAGTCTTTTAAGCAAATAGATCTAACGTGAAAAAGTAATGTCTCAATGTAATAACATATAAAGTGTTGAAACTAATCAGCTCATTTTTGAATGTATTCAGTTATTGAAAAAATAAAAATTGCACTGAAAGGAGAAAAACCTGCAATTTTTAATAAGTATAATTTAATTAATTTTATTATTATTATTATTATAAATAAAATATATAATATTAAAATGTTTATATATAATTACTAAAGCATATTATCCAAGATTGTAAACATTATCCAAAAATAGTAATAGATTTAATAGCAGTTTTAAAAGGGTTATAAATAATATTAAAATTGACAGTTTTTTTATGAGTTTTCATAAAAAAAAATTGAAAATATTAATCATTAGGATTATTATTAGCATATTTTCATGAATAAAATAACCTTATATATAAACATTTTATTAAATTTTATTTATATCCATTAAAAGTTGTAAGCTTTTCTCTTTTCGCAATTTTTGTTTTTTTTTTCTAATAATTGAATACACTTGACACAGCTGATTAGTTTCCAAGATCCAAAACAAATAATTAAAAGTCAATAAAAGAAAAAAATTGAAGTAGGAACGTCTACTGCAATAATCATCAATTTTTATAAAATAGAGTGTTATCTTAAAATATCACCTGTTCGGATCGTCACGAAGTCTGAAGTAATACTTTCCTCCTTGAGAAAGACTAGCGAGTATCTACTCTCGCACGAACAAACACACGGACTGATGGACAAAAATATTGTTTCCAATTCGATATTATTGGCGGACCATCTCCCTGAGACTTTGTAAATGAAACCAGTTCTGTGTATAATAATAATGATTATTCCATGTAGTCGCGCGTGTATTACTTATTCGTGTAATTGCGGAGCGAAAAATTCTGTGAAGGCGACACTTTACTATCCATTAGCATAATAAATTTTTTTTCTTTTGTAATCGAGAATTCATTGATGAATCCCAAAACTCGCGGCATATTATTCATAATAAACACTGAAGACGCTACACTGAGCATGAAAAGTACGACCTTCGAAGGAAAAAGCGGAGTATTTGTCTCTCTCGCTGTCCCACAGGAAGCCGAGTGTGGTTTCTACGGATTGACTGGCCTTTTCGATTATTGTAACCGTAACAATAATTTTATGCCTGGAAGAGAAGGACTTTTTGTGATCATCCGAGCAACACAGTTATATTCAAAATACATTTAATAAACATTAAAAACTACGTCATCAACTGAAAAATATAATAATAATTTAAAATTTTATTCTTTTTTTAAACTATTTAATAAATGTAAAAAGTTTATGAGATGTTTATAATGTTTATTAAACTTTTTTTTACTAGTTTAAATTACCATTTTTATGCGAGACATTTTTATAATTGTATATTTAATAACGTTTATTTAAATGTTTTTATTTAAACATTTTTTAAATGTAAATTGTCTAAATGAAAATTTATCATATCGCTAAATATTTATTTTATCGAGTCAAATATAAAAAATTCTAAGTAGAAATTTAATATTTCATGTATTTAAATTTTTTAATAAAAACTTAAATAAGAAATATAAATAAAAATAACATAATTAATTAACAATTAGAGAAAATTATCTAAATATCTAATAACTGAATAATAGCTGTGACTCTTGACGAATTTGTGTTAGGCACTTTATTATAAATCTTTAAATAATTCGTTTTTTATCAATATTTTGTTCGTGTAAAACTTGTAACTACACTGAAAAAAAATGTAGTCAATTTTAATAAATATTTAGTTAATACTATCAACTAAACATTTACTTACAATAAGTAAATATTTGTTCAGTAAAAAAAATGATTGTTAAATCAAATCAACATTTCTTGTATTAAATAAATATATCTTTATATTTAATAAACTAAATATATTTTTTTCTCAGTGTATAAAACATATAGTAATTTTTTTAAATTTATTTGAAAATCAGTACTGACGCACTATTTCTTAAATTACCACAGTTCCTGGAACTTTAGTCGAGAAACCAGCAATTTCTCGACATTTATAAATATATTTCAATTATTTCGTTGAATAACGATTATGTCAATTTTAAATCAATTTATGTATCTTTCTTGAATCTTCTTCAAATTAATTCTTCTTAATAATTTTTGTAGAAATTCGTTATACACATGTACTTATAAATCAAACGTGGAATCTCCCTTTCTCTAGGAATATCATCTTTAAACCATCCAAGATGCAAATTTATTTCACACCTGTCGAAGTTAAGCTTCTTCACGCGTCGCCGTATCTCCGCGGCAATGTCGCCGCATAATTTTATGGCTTCCGCATTGTCGTATGCGATCTCGTCCAAACGATTGTTCATTACTGATTTCACGATCTTTTCTACCAGATCGATCTTGAACGGATTCTGCGGCTGCATGCGATAACTGTTTTGATATTTCTGCGTCTGCGACAAAGAAATTGCTTCTGCAGTCCAAAACTGTTTTAAAATCGACAAATATGTATAATAATTGGCTCGCAGTAATTTGCTTCAATTGAAAATTGTAAAAATTTTAATTTTCACACAAAAATATTATTAGGTACCAAGATCCGTTTTGATCGATCGCCTTGATTCATTTGTGTTGAATATTTTTTTATCTATTTCTTAATATTAAAAAGGTTAAACAACGAGCGATTGATTAGGACAAAATTAAAATTTATTAAAATATTAAGAAAAGATTATTTTTATTAATATATAATGCTAAAAGTTTAATGTTTTTGGTAGTAAAATAGATATTTTAATTTTGACCTAATTAATTGTTTGTTGTTTGACCTTTTTATCAATTTTATTATATATATATTTGCATTGCAATTTCGAGCTAGAAAATTGAAATTATTTATTTAATATTGTATTTGCAATTTTCTTTTGATTATTTTTTTGTTTAACTTTCATTTAATTAATTATTTTATATATATATATTTTATATATATATATATATATATATATATATATCTATATGTATGTATATGTATATGTTATATCTATTATATAATTATAGCTATATAATGTTGTAAAATATTTATATTTTATACATTATTTATATTGGAATCACGTTCTCATATTTACGTACATTCATGTTTTTTAAATCTTTTATGGATTGTCATTACATAATTCGGGAGATAAAAAATATTGATATAAAATCTATTAAAGAAACTATTGATATAAAAAAAATATTGAGATAAAATCTATTATCAAACTAAAATCTTGGTGTTCTGATGCATGCGAATTCCGATGATGTTACGTAATTCGAAATAAACATTTTGTATCGATGTTTTTACCTCATTATCGTCGCAAGTTTTTTCACTCGCTTCGAATTGAAACGGCATAACGTCGATTTCTGATGATAAATCGATCAGAATGGATCTTTAATAGTTTGTAAATATTCTCCCACTCTTCTGCAACAATTCTCTGTTGGTTGACTAATCCTTGCAAAGACGCACGTATCTAAGGTAAACGACAATTTGTTACTTAGAAACGCTGCGAAGATCGATCGATGGAGGCAAGAATAAATATTTGTGAATAAGTTAATAGAAATAAGTTAATAGAAATTTTATGAGAGAAGCTTAAATACAAGTTGAGAAAATAAAATTAAGTCAGATTTGTTCAACACTGTAGAAATGAATAAGTAAAAAAAAAAAAATACAAGAAATGCAAGAATATACAATTCCCAAATTATAATACAAATTATAATAATTAATCAATTGCATTACAAAAAGTTCAAAATTTATTTAAAACTTATTTAAAAGCATTGAAAAGTATATTAAAGGTCATTTATTTAAAAAAATATATATTTTGGAAAAAATACATTCTTTTGAAAATGTGGAATTTTTTTTAGTTGTTTTTTTCTTTACTTTCTTTTACAATCTTATAGAACTTCTTAATCATTTTATTACGCACGATTTCGTGAATAATTTTTATGTTTTATTATAAGGATACAATGTTACATTACAGATAGATGTATTTAATAATTGTTTTTATTTAATTGTACATTGTATTTAATATTTGTAATATTTCCACCAGCGCAATTTTCTTGATTACGAGTTTCAGAAAAGTCGCGTTTTCATTATATTTAACAATTCCTTTTCTTCCTACTAATATCTCAAATTTTTGCGTAAAATGCATGCCAGAAGACTTTGGCGTTGCCAAAGTCGAGGGAATATATATATATATATATATATATATATATATATATATATAAGCTTGCTTCAAAAAAGATTTGTGGACGTGATGTGAAAAGCTTCTCAGATTCTTTTAAAATCTCCAAAGATTTACAGATATTTTCAACGAACTCTGATAACGTTTCATCGTTTCGAGAGATCGATCCTCAAGGACGCAAACATGAAAATACATTCTAGAGGATCGTATAAAGCGTACCTTTTGATTTTACGCCACTTTTTGATCCGTTATCGCTTATAATAGTGCGGTGAAAATACGCTCTCTAAAATATACTGGTATTACATTTATCGATACGTCAATTCCATTCACAAATCCTAAAGTGGACACGACGAACCGGTCGTTATTTTCCAAATTTCAACGTGCAAGATCACAAGAGAAAGACACAGTTTCGAATAATTATTAAACTAAAGTATCACTAGCTTTAGAAATAATACGTGTATGTACATATATTCATTACTTATTCATTCATTAATTATAATCTATAATCTTTGTAATCATCTTCCTTTCGCCTACATTACGTGAATATTTATAAAATTACTTGCAAAAGTATTGCAAAAGTATTCGTTAATTAAAACGTCGTTAATCTTCAAATAAGTTTTGAAAACTTATTAGATTGAAGTATCTAAAATTTCGGATAAATAAACTAGAAATGTTTACGCAAAACGCAATATTTAACAATTGTGCATAAATGAGTTACATAAGCTCTTAAAAACTTAAAAATAAATAATTTTAATGTCATACTTCTGCCTCGATCCGAAGAGATTTGCATTCAACAATTCTTTCGCGTTTCTGCAGAATCGACGATAGATGTATCTTCGTGAGGTAGGCGTCTAAAACTTTTCGCCATTGGCCTTTTGATGAGAGTTTCCGGTAAGAGCAGCTGCTGGATCGTCCTCGAAGGCTTCGAACGCGTAAAGCGCGAACCTTCATTATGACGTATTGTTTTCCTTTTAAACGACATAGTCAACACAATAAAATATCGTTCTATTACTATCATTCATTGCTAAGGAGGATAAAACGATGCTTGTGCCAAGTGTGTTCTCTAAAAGGAAACCAGCCTATGTGAAGCAAAGCGATGAAGCTCTAAGACAACATCTCCACTTCTACTTGAATGTTCTGGCGTGCCTGCTCCTCCAGCTTGTCACGAAACTCTACGGTGGCGAAGATGTTCGGGATCTGCAGGAAGTTCTGTAACACCTGAAAGACGCAAGAACGTGAAAGAATGACACGAATGTAATCACTCTGTTTTATTTATTTTATTTGCGTTAAGTTCTTTTCTATTTCACAAATAATGTATCTATCTAAAGGTATCTATATAAAGATAAGAAAAAGAGAAAAAGTAACATGTGACAATTCTGTCCTCGATTAACTCACTTCTCTTCAAAAACTAAGAAACTTCTTTTAGATAATATCTTCTAGATAATTTTGAAGAATACTTGAGCCTTCTTTTATAAAATCTAATGGAATAAGCTTTAATAATTAATCTCGGAATACAGTAATTATTTATTTGCATATTATAATTTATTATACTAATTGTTTAATTAATACAATAATTACAGTAATTATTAAAGTTTGTTTTATTTAATTATTAACTCTTTGTAAAAGAAGATTAAAGTATATTCTAATCATTATTATAATAATTGAAATTAATTGTTATAATAATAATAATAATTATTATTATACTGAGACAATTTTCGTATTTTTTTTTAAGTTCATCGAGAGATTATATTTCTGCCGTTATTTTAGGGTTGAACGGGGTAACTCACCTTTAGCCGTAGCGCTGTATACATGGGCTCGCTGAGGAAAGAATATTCCCCGCGTATTCGCTCTCTGTACTCGGCGTAACTTTCTGGAGAGGAACCGAGTACTGCCATATCCAGGTCCAGGAAGTAGTGTGCGTCTTCGCTGCCGAAGGCACCGCCTACCTTGTGCGCTTCGGTGCTGTGAGTCGCCGCTACTTTGAGCAGAGCACAAGTCTCTTCCCTGAGCTCTGCGTCCTGAAAGATAAAATTAGCCAGATCACTTTTGTGAATGCAATCAACGGATTTTGGGTATTCATCTTTTCTATTTCATTTTTTTATTTGCATTTTATTCTCTTTTTTTAGCATGTTGACACTCTTCTTTTGCATTCACTAAATAATTCACTAAATAATCGATACTATAATTTCATGATAAGTGAAGTAAGTTCATTTTTTTTGTCTCATCTCTATTCGCTTCCACTAACAAAATCTTAACAAAATTAAAATTTTTTTTATTCTAGTTTTTAATATTTTAACTCTTTCTTTGTGTATAATTTATATTAAAATTTCATGATGAGTCTTTATTTTCTTTTACGTCATTTTTGTTCGATTCTAAAATATTATATTAACAATTAAATCTTGTAACGATTATAATTAAAATTCTTTTTACTTTTGTTCTATTTTTCAATATTTTATGGTGATGATCATGTTTAAAATTTGTAAAAAATTAGCCAATAGTTCAGATTGTTTACTAACCGACGGAACCTCGGCCTCATCAGCAAAAGCATTGAAGTGCTCGAGATTTTTATCTTCGCTAAAAACCAAAGCTTTAGGATCATACTCGAAGCTGCAACAGAAGATTTAAGTCAGTCATTGTCGATGAAAGAGCGACAATATAATAATTCAATAAATTAAATAATAAAAATAAAATATGAAGTAACAAGACTCTTAATGTTTAAAATCCAACAACGAGATATAAAAGGCTAAAAAGAGTAAAAAAAAACTTGATAAAATTCCTTTATTCGTTTAACATAAAGTATAATTAAAGATAGAAATAATAAATCAAATTGTAGAAAGTACAAATTTAAAACACTAAAATATAATTACATACATGTTTCAACCTTATATTTAATTTCAAGCTTCTTCAATACAATACAAAAAATTTATTTCCCGGCGCAGTATAATACATTATTCAAAAATGAAGAAAGCGACTGTTTCATTGCATAATTAGATGAGAGTTAAAAAAACAGAGAAAACGGAAAATTGTTCAAACGATTGGTTGACTGATTGCGAAAATTTTTCATTGTTCTAGAGAGAGCATAAAGAAACATAGAATATAAATTTTTTGTATATTTGAAAAGGGCCTAAATATAAGGTCGAAACATGTATGTAAATAATTGTATTCTAGCGTTTTAATTTTTGTACTTTCTATAGTTTGATTTATTATTCTATCTTTAATTATACTTATGTTAAACGAATAATGGAGTTTTATTAAGTTTTTTTGACTCTTATTAGCCTTTTATATCTCGTTGTTGGATTTTAAATAATAAAATACTGAATACGATAAGTAACACCATCATGCTGCTAAAATTTGTTTTATTGTTGTATTCAGCCACCGCACTCACTTTTGAAAGAATATGGCGAGCAAAACAGCTCGCGGGTTTTTGAGATTGCTTTTGATTTCGTAGTAGTGATTCAGCTTCTCCCTGAGCGAGTCCAGATTGTGATACGTGCGTTTTTCCTCCGAGTAGACTTCCTGCAGGCGTGTGAACCAGGAGTCGCAGACCGCGGCGTCCAGGCCCTCCGTAGCTTCCTTCCAGCTGTCCTCCAGCGATGCCATTGCCGCTGAAATTATTCGATTCATTTAATAAAAAAATTATTTAATTCGCGAATGTTACACAAGCATGAAAAAAAGTGTGTGAAAGAAAGAAAGGTAAATTGCCATAAATAATTTTTTAATTAGTAACTTTACCGTATGGACTGACACGTCACTCCAATAAGGATTGCAATTTTAGTACGAAGAATTTCAATTAAAACTCATTTACGCTTTTCCGGAAATAATAAAATAGTTAGTGATTTAATGTTGAGGAAAATTTAAGGGAATATTAATTGTGTTTAAATTTAAGGGAATATTAATTGTGTTCCCAAGAAAGGGAATTTATAGTTAAATATTTACCTCAAGATGTTGATCGTTAATGGCTTAAATTAATTAAAATTAATTAATTACCGCTTGAACTTTCCTTACAAAAATTTAATACTAAGAGGTAATAATTAATTACTTATTAAGCATTAAATTATAGTACTTTTAATACTCAAAATAAGTAATTAATCACTATCTTTTAATATTAAATTAATTACTGTTAAATTGGAATTTTGTAAGTGTTGAGAATTGAAAAGAATATAATTTTATGGTAATTTTGTTTAACAATTTAATGAAGAATTATAATTTCAAGAATTGAATATGGAAAGGACAGAGAGGATCCTTACAGAAATCTAATTTAGTACTGAAAATTCTTTATTTTAAGTGCTAAAAGTTCTGAGTGATTAATTATATGTTTTGAGTATTAAAAGCACTGAAGGCAGTCTTTTTAATATTTAAAACAAATAATTAATTATCACCTTTCAGTATTAAATTTCTGTAAAGAAACTGAAAGACGCTCAAACATTTACGTCTATTTACAGATGTGTCGAGGTCAATGCCAAAGGATAACACAGAAAAGAAACAATTCGTTCAATGTCTGAAATGAAGTTCGCGGATCCAATTAAGGTGAACTAGGAACTCGAGAGCACCTCGGAAACATTCGATCAGCCGAAATGCCGAGGAGACTGCCAGAAGGAAGAGATCATGAACGCGAATTCGCGCTGAATCGTGGCACTCACTTAATTTCCGATGGACGAAGAGCCGTGGATACACACGGTGTTTTCGGGACAGCGGGGAAATTACCGGGGCATCATCCACGCGCGAACGCCTCGCGAATGAGCCCCGCTAAACCAGCAGAGCGCTACGTAGCGCCGCGTAGACCGACATACACAACACTCCACCTCCACTTATTGATCGTGGTGGTGACTCCGTTTCCGACGTTTCCGAGCTTGTGGCCGCGACAGTTTTCGTCGCACTTATGGAAATCACGCCTCCCTCACGTGCGATTTCCGAGGGAAAATCTTCTTATGTATAGGTATGATATTCATGATCCATTCTTATTTTAAGATCGTCTTGAGTATGTTTAAGATATTAATATAGCTCTCTGATTAATTTTTATATATCTTAAGACAGTCTCAAATAATCTACTAAATACCAGCTACAGATTTGTTTTTTTATTGCTGTACTGGTTTGCATTATTTTCCTTCTCACTTTCACAACATTTTAAATATATATATAGTAAGATTTATTTTTTTTACTATTTATAATGTCAAATTATATCCAATTTGAATTATTTTTAATCACAATTCCTATCGATCGCCATTGTTCTTATTTATTATTTATTATTATGTATACTTATTATATTAATTTAACTAAAACAATAGAGGTAAATAATTCAAGAAATGTTAATTATTAATTTCAATTAATTTGACGTAAATTTAATTTATTATTTACTGCAATTGTATGTTAATAGTATGAGCACTTTATTTTAAAATTAAGTATAAAAAGATTGATTAGATATGATTGTTGTTTTCCATACGTTTTTATTAAAATAATAATACAGTTCGACACATTTAGAAGTTAAAAAGAACAAAATATTATTGTTTAACTCAAGAAACAAATTTGAATTTGATCCTAAACTAGCTAATATACTTTTGAAATTTAAAGTGAATAAATACACTCACTTACAGGTATAATATTTAGTGAAAGCGAAAAAGAAAAATCTAATAGTTTATAAGACAGGAATAAAAAACCTATTAATTAGTTTAAGTACAAAAATTGTACACTAATTACAAAAAAAAATGTCTTTTATCTTTGTTTTGCGCAAATCAATTTCTTTTCATTGATTTTATAACAGCGCGAGAAATGCAGTTTTAATATTGTTATTAATTATTAAATTTATATATGGTAATTAAATCTATATATAAGTCAGAAGTACAGAATATCTTGGCGCTTAAGATTTTCCAAATTTATACACATTTTCCAGTCCATCAAACTGCGCTCAAATGCAGTTAATCTTGAATAAAAACAAAGATAAGAGACATTTATTTTTTTTGTAATTAGTGTACAATTTTTGTACTTAAATTAATAAGTTAATAAGTAATTAATAAGTTTTTTATTCCTGCCTTATAAATTATTAGATTTTTCTTTTTCGCTTTTACCAAATATTATATATGTAAGTGAGTGTATTTATTCACTTTAAATTTCAAAATACTAGCTAGTTTAGCTGTGTACCATTAAAGAATCAAATTCAAATTCGTTCCTTGAGTTAAACAATAATATTTTGTTATTTTTAACTTCTAAATATGTCGAACTGTATTATTATTTTATAAAAACGTATGGAAAACAACAATTATATCTAATCAACGCTTTTAAATTAGAATAATAATATTATAAATAATATTATAAATAAATATTATAGGTAATCAATTTAATACGTGTAATGATGCCAATAAGTACTTTTAAACTATATTGCCAAGAATTTTTGAATTTTATTATTTACTGTTTATTATTAACTGTTTATTTAACAAGTTTTTAATTCTTTTGTTATATTTATATTTATATTTTATTTATTGTCACATTCGTTTTACGTATACATATACTAGTAAGTTTTTTCTTAAATTACTTATGTAAAAAATGTAATATAAAAAGATTTATTAGTATTATAATGATGTAGTGTTGGCGATTTTTTAATTTAATCAATTTAAAGAAACTTCTGTTGTACAAAATTGATATGCAAAATTTATTAATTTATTCCTGATATTCCAGGCATATGGAATGGCAGAAATTTTTTAAACTTTCGCGGAGGAACTAATCGAAAGATCGAATATTGCAAAAGTCGAATTTCGATATACGTCTCGTAATCATTCGATGTGGTTCGATATCCGGCACTTGCCAAAGTTATGGAGCGGTGTGTGCTTCGCGAAAGAGACTATTATGACTTTCGAAAACTATCCAAAGATAATTTATTGTTATTTTATATATTACTGATTGCATTGATCTTTATTACTTTGTTCCTGTGCGGCTTTTTGTTCAATTCTACTCATTATGACTATAATGAACGCGCCTCGAACTCGAATATACCTGAATACATCGGTAACTTGAGGTAAGTTAACCAAATTAAGATTTGTGCAAGGGAAAAAAGAGAAAGATTAGATTTTATCTTTAAGAATTTAAGAATTAGTTTAATTTTATTAGGGGAATAAGAAATGTGATACAATCAGTAATGAGAAAATAATAAGTAGAAGAAGAAACTGTTATATGAGATAAATACCTTCGACTTAGTAAAGGTCTAAGGTATTTATGTTATCTTCTTATTCTTGATGGAAATTTTTTTCAGAATCTTTCGTATAATTTCTCAATATTTTTATGTAAATTTCAAAAATCATTTTTGAACAATTTTCAAACTTTTTAGAAAATTTCAGAGATATATTTTATATGAATTGGAACTTTCTCCAAAAATATTGGGAAAAATCTACATTTTCTCTAGAATTCTTTATATTAGGTGTAGTAAAAGAAATCTATTATTTTTCCATTCAATTTCATGCAAAAGTAATGGATTTCTTTTTGCTACACCTAATATATGTGAATTCTGAAATATTCTAAGATTTCTCATTTTATAATTTCTGAATACATGAATCATAAATGAAAATTAAGATATTTTATAGAATAAGAAAATAGAATATTTCAGAATTCATGTATACAAAAAATTCTAAGAAAAAATAGATTTTCTCGGTATTTGTGAAATGTTTGAATTGTATAAAAATTCTGAGAAAAATTTTTATCAGGGCTGAAGAGGACTTCCAAAATGTAAAAAATAAATAAACACATAATTAATAATTACATTAAATAAATAATAAATATAATTTAACTTCTCAACATATTAATATCAATGTTTCTAATGCTGTAAAATATTACTGATAATCTACAAAGTTATATAATTTTGGTTTAATTAATATATTAAGGAAATTGAAACCTATACTCAAGTTTGAGATAGAGTGTTTAATAGTTAAATAATTGTTAATACATTTATATATCTTGAATATGTTGATACTTCAATTCAAAATATTTATTGTGTATTGTTTTCAGAATAAAGACAGATTTGTTATATAAACCGTTGATAAAAAGATTAATATTTATGGTGATCGATGGGCTAAGATGGGACTTTATTGCGGGTCCAATAGGAAAAACCGCCATGCCGTTGACGAGTGATATACTGACAAACGATCATGGATGCTTGATACAAGCTAAATTGCAAGCACCAACAGTGACGATGCCTAGAATAAAAGTGAAGCTGCAATTTTGTTAATAATTTATTTGAAAATATTCTACGCTGCGAAGTTAGTTTGTAAGAATTTTTATTTATTAGGCCATGATGACTGGTACAGTGCCAAACTTTGTAGATGTAATACTGAACTTTGGGAGTAAACCTCTGCACAGAGACAATTTGTTGTCTCAAGCGAAGACACATGGATATAAATTAATATTTTATGGAGACGAAACTTGGCTCTCTCTATTTCCCAATATATTTGATCGTCACGATGGTACTACTTCGTTTTTTGTTACAGATTTTACAGAGGTAATTAATATATTAGAGTGATACGTCCACATAAATTGAAAAAGTATAAATTACTTTTATGTTTAGAATAATTAGATGAATTGTGTTATATTTAAAAAATGATATAATTTAAACAAAGTGTCTGTCATATATTTTTAGCTTTTTTTCCACCTAGAAAAAAAAAGAACGTGATCAAAATATGTCACTCTTGAAACTATTCCATTTTTACCTAAAATATTATTTTGTATCATTAAAAATAAAATTAAATATTTAAGATTTTTAATAAATGAGACAAATAATAAGTTATGTGATAAGCTGTTGTCTTATTCATAATAAGATTATTCTTTGGAGACTAACTATTCGTTCAATTTTAAACAGGTAGATAATAATGTGACTCGACATATACAAGACGAGTTGAGTAATGATGATTGGGATGTGATGATTCTTCATTACCTCGGACTAGATCACATTGGTCACGTCGAAGGTCCGTTTGGTCCGTCAGTTAAACCTAAATTACAAGAAATGGATAAAATTGTCGTTCAAATAGCTCAAAAAGTTCAGGATTGGGTTAGTATTTGAAAAATTGTAATCTTAATCCTTGCTTTGTAATCTTTTTCTTTTTATCTGAATTAATAGTATGTAAAAATAATTTTTTACACATTATTATTTAGAAGAAATTTAATATTGCATTACTTTACTTATAGCATAATACAAGTCTATCACTTACTTATTTTTAGAACAGTGATGGAGAACCCACACTTTTCATCGTCTGCGGCGATCATGGGATAAAAGACTCTGGCGGCCACGGCGGCTCGACGCCGGAAGAAACAACAGTGCCGATTATTACAGTAGGAGGAACTATCTGCGTATATGAAGACACTGAATTAAGAATTCCGATTGAGGTTCAGCAACTCGATATTGCGGTGACATTATCGGTCGCCCTCGGACTACCCATTCCTTTTACAAGTCTTGGCTCTGTATTTCTGGACTATATCTACAATCTCCAAGACGATAAGCGGCTCTTCCTCCTCAATTACAACTCGAGACAATTGTTTGATCATTTCCAGAAATTCACCAATGAAACTGAATGTAAGCATTTAACTCTTAAGAATTATTCGTAAAACATTAAGTATATTTAGATATTTAGATAGCGAGAAGATAATAAATTCAAGATTAAGAAATTTAGAAGTCAAGGAAAAAGAAATAAATTTAATGATACGAAAAATCAAATTTAAGTTTTTAAGAAGAAGTTCAAAAACTTATAATTCATAAATATATCTAGAAGCGTGTGAGAGAATCTTCAAAAAGTCTCCGTTATTTTTTTTTATTTATTTTATGCAGGTATATTAAAAAATAAAATCGACAATAAAGGACCTCATAGCTAAATAATAAGAATGCAAAACAAAACAGTTTATTTTCAAAGAATTTTTTTTCTTGTATCTTTAAGAGACATATCAACAAAAGTATTTTTCAAAGGATCTAAGCTGGATGAGATCTACATCTTTATTTCTTTCTTTGCACACACATTTTATTGTAATAACTGATATCACCTCGTGGATTGAGCTATCTATCGAGCGCGTCTCCGGGTGGCGGATAGGAGGATGACTAGACGACGTGGAGTTGTCTGGTTAGCGGCAGTCATAGCCGATGAGGTAAAAATTGTCGCCGCGGACCAGCTTTCCAAGCCAAGTTGTGAGCTATCGTGATGAGGGCTGCGTGGTACTGGGGGAGTAGTACCGTTAACGATGCCTCCGGGGAACCGGGCGCCACCTCGGCAGTACACAGCTTTACTCATGCATGCAGGGCTCTGCGTGGGCGGACCGTATATATTTCCCTAGCTGCTCGTGGGATTCAAATTGGAGAAACCTAATTTTAATCAAGAAATTAATATGAAAACGAAAATAGAGGACCCGCAGAATTCACGCACATCAATCACTCAATTTTCTGCCTATAATAATACTGTATTCATCACAAATCAACCGAATGCTGTGGTATCGAGAAGCAACACTTCATCCCGTTCACGAAAAAAACGAAGAAAACAGAATTACTATCTACGTAACTTTGCCTTTAATCTTTCAGCTTCCTCGACGATGCCACAGGCAACGACGAGCACATTCACCAACGTTAATCATCCGCAAAGTTTCACCAGCTTTGTGTCGAATAACGAGATCATAAAAAAACAAAAAATATCTGATAATAGAATCGAAATAATTAATCATAATCTAACAAGAGCGATAGTGTCGACGAACAACGTACCCTCAATGATGCCACAGGCAACGACGAGCACATCCACCAGCGTCAAACGTCTGCAAAGTTCTTTCGATAGCTCTGTGTCGAATAGCGAGATTACTAAAAAGCAAAAAACATTTGACAAGAGGATCGAAGTGATTAATCATCACTTAATCAGAGCAATAATGTCGACGAACAATATGCCTTTGGGTCTAAAACACTTAACACTGTTCCGAGGTGCTATGTCGAAGGAAATCGACAAAATTGTCGATGGATTTATTCCCAAATTTCATGATTCATATATCAAATTTGGCGCTATAGTAATCAAATGTGTCGATCAGTCATCGCTTTACTGGCTTTCGACGCAGATCGACAATATTTTGCCGTGGCCGGAGGCCAAATTCAAGATGATCATTTACAATGAGCTGCAGAAGTATTTTCGGGCTTGCGTATGGATTCCGGGTCCACTCGAGTCCTCCGAGATCGTGCTGAAGCGATTGAATCGACAAAATCCGGATCTTAATACGGCAAATTGGCAAATATTCGCCGAGAATTTGGGAGCTTTTGAAGATGGAAGAAGTGTGTTTCTCGGAGTGCCTGAATCGGATTTCAAGAAACTTGAGGCATCTAATTTTATGGCTTACCTAGCTCTTGGACAGATCAACTTTGCTTTTAACAACATCAATTAGGAGAACTCAGTCGCGACTAGTTCATAATGTCAGTTATTTTTTTTAGTTCGAGATAGGTTTTATTCTTTGCTGTACATAAAAGACTACAATCCAAAAAATATTTATTCTTTATATCATATGTTCTTGCGTGGTATAATAAAAAAAAAACAAGTATTTTTTTTTGTAAATCAATTTTTTCAATTTTTTTGTATAAAGACAAATAAATGTCAGGACATATTTGTTCTTATGTATTAAAAATAATTTGACATGTAATTTCTATCGTTTACTTTCGTTTTGTATTTTGTTAATTTTTGTTCTGTATTTCGTTTATTTTCGTTTTGTGTATTTTATTTCTTCAGAAACTCCGGAGTCTAACAATAAAAAAAAAACTCAATCTTTTATTTAAAAAAAGATTTAGGAATATTGGGATTTTTTTTGGGCTTCGTTTCTCGCGAGATTCTTGCATGAAGTCTTAAAAAGAAATGTTGACTAAAAATCTGCAAGTTGATAATCAAATAGTTAATAAGTTTCTTTAAAGAATTAAAAAGATGCTCTGTTAAATGACTTCATTTTCTGTTATTTTCTTTTATTATTATACAATGACAAATTTTATGACAAAAAAATGACAAAAAATTGCATCTTACTTTTAAAGTGGTAATGAATTAAAACAAACTACTACTTATACGTTACTTCAATATTATTATCTTTATTTATACATCGAGATGCGTTTTATTTTTTTCTAGTATAGCATGTTCTATCGTCTTTTGATATATCTTCACAATATTCCAAAATTTCGAATTAGCGATCAAAAGGCAGATTCAATATTTTTTAGATATATACCAGAAATATTTGAACATCACGGATCTGCATCTTAATTGGTTGAACTCAAACGAGACACAGCGTGATCGATACGATATTGAGAATATTGCTTTGTCTTATCACGCGATTCTTGATGCAATGAAGGAAGAGCTTGTAACTAGCCATTTAGTCACATATGACTTTAGTCTGATAGTTGTTGTCTTGTTCGTCATGTGGCAAGTAAGCAAAATAGATAATTTAGAAAGATCCAATTAGTATTTAAGAAATTATATTTATATTAAAGAGAATTCAAATCAATGTGAATTGGTATAAAAAAACTCTTATAATATCTTATAATATTAAATATAATTTTTTATATATAAAATTTATGAAAATTTATAAAAAAATTAAAATTTCAAATTTTATAAGTTTTTTCAAATCTGAAGATTATAAAATGAGAAAATCTTAGAATATTACAAAATTCATATATATAAGCAATTGTAAGATCTAGATTTTTCAACACTTAAAAGTATTGTAATTCATATAAAAATTAAAAAATTTTTTTAAAAGTATATAGAAGTTTTGAAAAGTTCTGATTATGAAGAATAAGAAAAATTATCTTCTGGTGAAAAGGAAACAAAGATATAATCTTATTAAATATAAATTTTGAGATATGTATAACACTGTAATTAATATCCTTTACTTTAATTTAAGGAATTTGAAGATAATTTTACTCTACATCTTTTTTCAGATGGTTTTTATCGCGTTTCATGTGGAAACTACAATTTGGACTACGCATAAAAACACAGTATTTTTTTTTTTGGGATTTTCCCTGTGCTTAGGATTGTATCTTTATACTTTTGGAAACATAACTTCTCTCTGTCCGAGTATCAAAGCTCTATTGTTTCTACTAATCATCGGCGTTTCATATATTAACTATAATCTGAATTTAAATAACAAGAGAAATGTGAGAATCAATATTTATTTAATTTCCAGTTAGATAATAAAAAATATTAATTTAAAGTATTTGTTGATTCATTGAAAGTATTTGTTGAGCAATAAATAATTAGATATAGATTTATTTAATTTATATAAATTGAACAAAAATATACTCTAGTAATAAATATTTTACTACAAATATACCCTAAATTATTTTTATTATAATATAATAATTGTTATTATAATTGTTTCCTATAGATAAAATTCCTGTTATATTTTAGTAATTTTTGAACTCATATTTTTTTTTCAAAATATATCTCCATTGTCATTTTTTAAAATTTCAATTTTTAAATTTAGATTACGCTGGAAATATCGATATACAGAATATTGGAAATTATCACGGTGATGCATATAATAAGCTTCTGCGGTAGTAGTTACATCGAGGAAGAACATCAGACATGGTACTTTTTCTGGTCTACTTTAATCGCATACTTTGCCTATAAATATTTTACGAAACTACTTGAATTGATGCATTATCGAAAGTGAGTAGAATTTTTTCTCTTCTGATATAATGATAGATCAAATCTGACATTGAAAATATTATTTGTTCACGAAAAAATCAGCATATAATTTCTATAAATTTTTCAGAGATTACATTATGTATATTTACATACATTTCACGTGTGAATCAAACAGAAATTGATACGTTAATTACATGTACTTTTTTAAATATTAAATTTCGAGAGATCACATTGTGTTTCTATTATCTATTAATTTTAGATAAATACAAAAAATATAATCATTCGCTTATCAATTTATTATTACATAAATTTAAAAAATAAAATAATAAAATTCAAGTCAGATTTGAATTATCTGTAGCGACACAGCTGAATCTCTTCACTATTTAATAGTACAGTATATAACAGCAATATAGTAGGATCAACCGAGTATTACGTAGAACACTGTGTTATGTTGTTATTGCTATTTTTGGGACACATATTTCTGCGAAAGCTAAACAGCACAGGCAACAAGTGGGCCCACCTGCCTGACATAGCTCAGTGGTTGAAGGAAGACGATAGTAAAATCGGCATGACACTCCTACTTTTAACTGGTAAAATGTTTAAATATTGATGAAAGTTTAACTTTTTTTCAACATAAATATTGAAGTACAGATAGACTTTTTTAATTATAAGTGACTGGAAAATGAGTTGTTCTCTTGATATGGACAGACAAATTTATAAAATTTGGCTCAATACTTTGTGATATTTATTTTCAGCATTTGCTCTTCTGATCCGGATTGCTTATAAAATTGAAGAAGAAGAATATAAGCAGCAATCGTTGTTTCAGAATATAGCTATCGCCGTATGTATATATCTTCGCCATATGTCTAACGGTGCCGTCGTGAAAATTCCATTGTATTCCTCAAGGTAAATTGTATTATATTTATACTACACGTAAATATCAATTTATCAATCGTTCATTAAAGTGACTATACGAGTGGATCACACATTTAAGAAGTAAATTTTTACGTTTGTTGCAGTGGAATATATGAAGTACAAATATTTTGGGGAATAATAGTGATATCTCTGATAAACTACGGATACCGAGTGATAAAAAAAATTAAGCATGATACATATAATTTTATGAGTGTAATGGTGTTCTTTATCATAAATATGTGGGTGAGGATCTCGGCGATGTTGCATCAACCGTACAATGTGATCCTGTTACCGATGCAAATCATTGTAAGCTCAATAATTAACACTGTATTGAGAGAAAACGATTCGCTCGATCGTGGAGTTTTCTTACATTATTGGTTGGGCAATGTATTTTATTTCTATCAGGTAAATATTTGAAGTCCTTGATTTTTATTAATATACATGAATAGAATAGAGGAATCTCGAGGAAAATATCTTTGATCAAATCTTTTCTTTCTTTTGGATAATTCTAATGAAACTTGTGTATATGTGAAAGCATTGTTTTTTTACAATATTATATTATTTAAATTGATCAGAATTATTTTTCTATTAGTTAAATTTCCATAAAAAATTTCGTTGGAAATTCAAACATTCTGAAGTTAATATACTTCATATTTAAATATGTTTATAGTATAAAAAAATAAAGATTTATCAAATTTTAAATTCTTATAAAGTTTTCTTGGCGAGAAACAATACAAAATCTTTTTTATTATGATTAGTTCAATAATTTATTAAGATTATCAAAGACTAAACTGATCTCGATACTTATCTCGTATTGTGCATTGATATTTTAGGGAAACTCCAATAGCCTTGGGAGTGTGAACATCGCGGCAGGATATGTCGGTCTACAATCTTACATGCCTTTTGTTACCGCTGTGTATTTAATCATTAATACTTATTCCGCGCCTGTCCTAGCTTACTTCCTACTCATTTACCATTGGGAAATGAGTGAGATATATCTGCAAGTATTCCGTGAATTCTACAATTATTGTATTGATTAAATTGATTAAATTGATACACTCCTTAACGAGAAAATCGATTATATATTTTTACAGCTCCACAATCCTTAAGAAGATTATACATACAAACAAGAGTTACATCGCGTGGAGGCTCCTGACGACAACTGTTTACATGTACTTTATCATTTTCCAGCTTAATCATTTGTTTGTGTTGTCGGTATATTTACCGAAATTGTTATATGAGGTGACATATACTATGACGATGTGTTGCAGCGCATTGTTAACGGTGATTGTAATTGCAGTGCAACATGCATTGATTCGTTTTGACGATGTGCATAGATGTCATATTTGCGGGAGTCTAAACAATGGACATGCGTTTGTACAATACTCAGATAACCAGGCGTGATTTAGCATATTAAACAAATTAATGTATTGCACGAATTTTTATGAAGTTGCGGCAATTGCTACATAGGCATCTTTCGTGCAAACTGAGTTAGCAACATAAGGAACAAATAGACATCATCAGTTTATAAAATTTCAAGAACAAACGTTGAGAATTAATAATGCGTTGTGTTGATGGCAAAATGACGGCACACGATGAGCTAGCATTTCGTATATAGTATCATGCTGGCAACATAATGGCAAATTGATGGCACATATACTTTGCATACCATTATGATGCTATCAATTTGTTGTTATCAAATTTAGAATTCACATGAGGGCAATATTTCACACATAATGAGAAAGCATCTTGTCCCTAGTTTGTCAATATCTATTGCAATGACTGACAGTAACATGACGGCATCTTGAACTCATTTGACTATCAGGGTAGAAACTATCAGCGCAAGAAATATACGTGCGTGTTTGTACAAATAAACAAAATTTATATAAATTTATATAAATGTTGATGTTTCAGAAAGTTAGATTTAATTTAAATCGATTTTTATAAATTTAATTAGAGTCTAAATAATGTAATTAAGTTAGTAATTAATAGCGTTCATACACTCCGATGAAAAAGACTGATAGAAGTCATTCCAGTAGTAAGAAAAATTGATAAAAAAAAATCGTAAACTTTGTACAGCATTAATTGTATTAAGTACAACTAATCGATATGAATATTCATAAAATGAATTTATCATAGCAGTATTGCTTAATGAAGATTTTATTCTCGTCTTTAAAAAAACATCTTTTTTATCGCATAAAACTAAACCTAGAATGCAGTATTAAGAGCATTGAAACGATATATCATAGTATAACGGAAGTTTATTAGTAAAATAAATTTGCTAATGTGGAATATCATTTAACAAAGATTATAATCTTCGACTTGTGTTCGTATAACAAGAATCGGACTAATTTGCTTCAATCATTACATAATATAATAAAAGACAAGAAAAAATGGATTTAAACAAGATTTAAACAAGAAGTGCTTATCTGAAAATTTGTAACTTGTTACATTAAGAAAACATTCATAAACATATTTTCCGAAAATATAAAAAAAAATGAATTTCTTTTACTATAAATGTGTGTACATTTATTAGATCTAGCAACAACTATCTTTAATAATTTCCTTTTATAATCTCCACTCATACTTTGCACAACGAACGAAAATTGCGTCGTCAATTTAGAACAAAGAAAAGGAACGAAAAATATATGCACGTGTTGTTTGTATATAAAGTATCATTAATAAAATCAAATAATGCAAAAGCAGTGCAAAGGAAGAAATTAAGTTTGCGGGGACTCGATTAATTGTGGAAACTTGGCCGTTCTGAAAATCGCGATTATGATTATCATATTTCATTTTATCAGTTGGAAATCGAGAATTCTATGCAATCCAGATGTGACTGAGCACTGTCTCACACAACCAGAGCATTGTCTCGTACCAACGAGACTGTCACTACAACTCGAATTTAGTTTGACGTCGCAACCTAATAATCTCGCAGAGTTACATTTAATTCGCTAAAGGCCTCACTAATCTGCGATCATGACAAATAAATAACTACCGTTGCGTCCAAACGCTAAAAACGCCCAATTTCTCAACTGTGCGATTCTACGAGCTCGGGCGAAATCGAACGTCAACGAGGATACCAAAATTATCAGTAGGAACATATTTATGTGTAAGTACTTTACATAATACTAATGATAAGATCGTCAAATGCAAGATGTCTAAACTTTCCAGGCACGCATTATTATGGATATTAGAAGAACGCGCGAAACAATCTTTCTATAATTTTTAAACTATTAAAATAGTCATCTCTTTTTTTTTTAAATAAATGAAATCTAAAGCGATACTCTGTGGGACATCTTGAATAACATGACAAAATCAAGAGTGAGAAAAATAATGTGCCCCAATGATACTTTCTCGTAAGTAATTTATCATCGAAAAGAAATCACTTTAATCGGAGCGGTTTGATAAAACGAGATAGAAAACTCGTCCATGATGCTCATTTAAGCTCACAATCGATGATCGACGTCGCAAAATACATCGCTATAGAAAAATACCGGTGTTTTGTTCAAGTCTAATCGAATTTGGCAATATTTGACACAGCGTTGTAAGTACATGAAGCTCTTAAAGATCCTCGAGTCTTTTGGATTTCTCGAGTTTGCAGCAACTAAATCACAATACCAGTACTTTCAATAAAATACATGCTAATAATATATACACTTAACGATATACCCGTATATCTTTTAAAACGTATTTGATATTTCGAAGACGTCAAATTGATGCTGCAAATTGGATTAAAATGGCGAATTCATTCCTAGCTTTGTGCCAAATTCCAAACGTGCCCTTTTCTGATATCTCACGTTCACTCTGAAAAAAAAGGAATATGAATATTAATTAATTTCGAAGAAATTGCAGTGAATGCGCCAATGACTAAAGGCATGCGAAAGGAAACTGGAACTTACTTGATCTCTTGCCACTTGATCAACTCGTTAATTATGAACGTCAGCGGAACAGAGAATAGAAAGAATAATGGCACGTGTATCGGGAAGTTTTCGATCTTCTTGCTCTCTTCTCGCCAAAATTTGCGGAACACTATACCAGAGAACATCGCTTGCACACACAATCTACAACAATGATAGATGTATTTTAGAATTTAATCTATAATTTAAAGATTTTTTAAAAAGACCAATTTTTTTAAGCAAACTATTAATTAGAATTTTTACTTACACAATAAATACACCAAGAAACCAGGTGCAATTACTTATAGGATTTTTTTTCCATATCGAGTATTCTCTGTGCACAAAGCTAACAGATATCGTAACTGAAAGAAAAGATAGATATTAATGAATTTTTAAATATTGTTCACATATGTCAATGAATGTATGATGTGTTAATAAATGTATTATATGATATGGCAACAAGTATATGTAAGTGTATTGATGTAAAATATTTGCTATTTCAGTTAAATCTTGATTTTAAAAAACTAATAATGGTTTTTAACTTTTTGAAGAATTGTAAAATTTTGGAAAAAGACAAAATAAAACTGAAAAACAGAAGAAAGACTGTTTCGATTAATAGAAATTAAAAAATTAAAATTGAGTAATTTTACAAAATAAAAGATTGACAAACTAGATTAAACTTTTTGGCAATATGCCAGTATATTAATAAGGAGATAAAAACATCGTGCATAATTACCGAAATGCAGGACTATAAGCGTGAGAGCGAAATGTTGTACGACCAAAACGACAATTGGCTTGCTACCCCAGCCGCCCCAAATCTGGTCCCGCGGGTCCGGATATATATACAGGCACTTGGAGTTCTGTGGTACGTAGACGGGGCAAAGCGTTAGGAACGAGATGCACTGCGAGAGAATCACTGTGATCACCGTTGGCAAGAACTTGCTGCCGTAGCACCATAACACGAATAGCGTGACCTATAATATATTTCTCAGTGTCATCTCTGTTCTCGAAATTTGAATTAATATTAACAAATAAACATTAATTTACAAAGTTTTATGCAAGAGCAATTGAAGACTGTTTCTTAAGATAATAATTTTCGACGCTGAATCTGCCGTCGAAATATTTTCATCAGATAAAAAAAGATAAATTGGATTTTTATACTTTTTTCGAGATATATAGTGAAGTTATATTGAAATTAGAAAAAAATCAGAAGAATGAGCGTTTAATTTTTGTCAATTATATAATTTTGAATCAATATCTTTAATATTTTTTAATTATTATTATCTAATTCTGGTTGAAAACATTCGCCTTATTCATCACTTGTCGCATCTAAATTGAAAAAAAGTTTTTTAAAAAAAAATATTTTAAAAATTGATGTACTATGGATGGAATTCATATTGCTCAAGATTCGATATAGTCTTAAGCGAGTGCTTGAGATGTTATGAACCAATCAGAAAGTCGTATTAACATCTTAAGACATTACTTGTGAAATGGACTTGAGATTAAGAACGAATTATGGATACCTATATTTTTTTTATGGCAAATTTGAATTCAAAGTGCTAAAATATATTTTAAATAAAGTTGTTTTTTTTCCTTGAAATTATTCAAAATTTATATATGTCAGTGTAAACTATAAATCAGTGTTTCCACAAAACTTTTTAAGCCGTGACCAGATTAGAAACAGAGATTGAGATTGGATTTAGAATTTAACCAATCAAAAGAAAGAAAATCAATCTTGAGTTTAATGAATTTTGCTTTGATTGATTAAATTCTAATTCAATCTCAAATTTAATCTCTGATCACGGATTTATTCCAACTTTTTTCTCAAATTCGCACTTTATACATTTAAATTATATCAAAATTAAAAATTAGTATAAAATTATAAAGTAAATAAATAATAAAAATAGAGTGAAAAAACGCGTTTTCCTCCTTTATAATTTGGATTTGTTTTATATGGTTTGAATTATATAAAACACGCGAGTTTCAAAAAGATCATCAATATCATTATCTTTGCTCTTCTCACCTCTCCATTGACCACGCATTGATTTTTTCCAGTCGCGCGTTGCATTATCGTCGAGTCTATCGGCGTGGTGATCATGGATGTCGACAGTACAGGAATTATTAAGCAACAGAGCCAGAGTATTTGATCGATAGAGAACAGCGGCGGTAACAGTAGAAACGCCGACAGCATTTGTACAAATGAGAGCGTAACTACACAGCACAGCCAAAATTGTATACAATTCCATAGATTCTTCATGTAATGACGAGCCTGTGTGCATACAAGAAAAAGTTTATTATTGTTTGTCATGCTTCATCTTTTCGTTTAATTTTTTGGAATCGTACCTCCATAATGAGATGAAAAATTGCTACAGGATCCTCACGTTTCACACTCAGTGAACACGTAACAGAGTTTAGCGCTCTACTCAGATCAACGGGAGAAATTCCTTGGCTCTCCTTAGGAGATACCAATACTGGTACCTTCTGACATACCTGGGGGTATAAGGGCTCCACTGCCACTCTATAATCGATTTACAAACCTTTAGAAAACTTCGATTAGAAACATTTATACATAATTTTCGCATTGAATCGAAAATTAGAATCTCTCTGCATAGATATTTCTTTAGAAACTTAATTCTGGGTATCGATTATATATCTTTTTCTCTGGGGTGAAAATGTGAAAAGTGAAAATTTTTGTATGTATGTATATGTACATGCATATAAAATTTTTCACTTTTCACATTTTCGCTCTAGAGCAAAAGTTACATGATCAATATCCTGGATATCGATCATGTAACTTTTTTTTAGAGCGGAAACATGAAAAATAAAAATTTTTACGTTTGAATGTGCATATATAGTTAACATTTTCAATTAAAACCTGCTATGATTGAAAACATTAACACATTCATACAAAAAAATTCTGACTTTTCACATCTCCGCCTTAAGGAAAAAGTTATTAACCACCTGTTTGAAATTTTTTAGGAATTTTGCCTGAAAATCTGAATGAAAAATATCTAAATTCTTGTACAGAGTTGTCACAGAAAATGAACTTTAAAATTCCCTGACTTTTCCAGGTTTTCCAGATAAAAGTAGAAAATTTTCCATAAGTAATAATAAAATATGTAAATTTTAACATTTAGATTCAAGGATTGTAGGAAAAGTTAGTCTATATTATTAACAATAACACAAAAAAAGCTTAGTAGCATAGTACAATTTTGAGTGCAAATTCAAGCCAGCAAAAAATAAATTAGTTTTGAAAAAAAGAATGCAGTACGACGATCGAAAAAGAGAGATCAAATAAAAATATTGAATAAAATATAAATTTTAAAAATAAGTTTAGAAAGACTATGAATCAAAAAACAATGTAAATGTGTAAATAAAGGAAACAAATATAATTAATCTAAAGCAAATAACAAATAACAGATGTCATTTCG
>Ga0157363_1000596_pt1 | contig 28040 bp, 27 predicted proteins | sample AttsexASBM1_FD_111477 | JGI IMG/M metagenome (GOLD analysis project Ga0157363, IMG submission 111477) | Fungus gardens microbial communities from leaf cutter ant in Ribeirão Preto, State of São Paulo, Brazil - Atta sexdens ASBM1 | ecosystem: Host-associated > Fungi > Mycelium > Unclassified ... | reverse complement strand
TTGTCGCTTTTGTACATCCCGCATATTTGCGGATAGCCCTCATTTGGGGCTTTCCAGCGCAACTTAGTTTGTGAAAATCGGTCCACTGGTTGTGGAGATACAAGTTGAATGAAGTTTGTGACAGTAGTAGATCACTTACATTCAAACTCTTCACTGATAGGTATGCAAACTCCTGTATAAGATAATTTGGCTAGAGTATAAAGATACTGGAGATGAATCTGAATAGATCCCTGCATTCAAACTCACTCATGCAGCTGACTTGATATCCAATTTCTACACAAGTAATTTATCTTCTATAGTAGACTTACTTATACCAACCTCTAACTTTGTTCTCTATATGTTAGATCGCAAGAAATGGACTTAGTTTTTTCTCATCTTCTTATTTTATTTTATTTTATTTTCAATTTACTTTTCATATTTTTCTATCTATAGAACTTAGGGTTAGAGTTAGTCATGTGACACAAGAAGAAAGACATAGAAGGTTCTAGAAGAAGTAATATTATGTAGTATATACACTATATATTGATCTCATGCCTAATATAGAATGGTTTAGGATAAGGTGCACAGTAGTTAGTATGGACCATTGGAATAGGTATATAAGGTAGTCTACTTTGTATAGAGCTCTCTATTGAGTTCTCTTGTGTTATACTCTAATACAAGAGTTTTGTTCTTTTATCCCACTCTAAGGATTTAAGTTCATAACACTATAGTAGATTTTACTATTATTTAAGTCCAACTTCTAACAACATCTTATTATAGGTCAACTCAATTAAATATTCAGCTATTAATTGTTGTGGCAACCACTAGACACAAAGTCTAATAATCATACAAGACAACAAAGCTCTTAGTAGGCTATTAATGTGAGAATCATAAGAGAACTCAACAAGGAGTCCCTACTGTATTGCTATTCTATTTATATAATTTACACATGGTCTATGCTACTTAATATTTACCCTACCCTAAAGTTCATGCATTGTCCATGAATGCACTATATATACATTATGAGATAAACATACTATTGATATACTCCCTGATGTCATCCATCTAGTCTGCTCTAGTCCACTCTAGGCCTATGACCTCACATCATGTGATATGGCATGTGACTGTGGTCACATGCCTCTTAATCATTAACTAAAATAAAAGAAAAAGAAAAGTAAAAGTCCAATATAAAATCTAGAAAAATCGATAAAAGAAAAAGAAAAATGTCACTGCTCAACTGCATTATAATACTAATAAAGCTAGATAAAAAAATGATCTCACTCAATATAGAGAATTGTTAAATTATGTGATAATACCTTTACTCAGGTATCCAGATATTTTAAACACTTTTCTAATATTTGAGAACTGTAATCTTCAGTCTTATAATTAACTATAACTATAAAAACTATTTCTTATTACTAAACTTCATTGTTAATAGTAATATGCTTCTCTATTAGTAAAAATTGACCCAAACTCTGTTATCATTATCTGAAATTACAACTAAGTAACAAGTAGTTGATATAGTATATAAGCTAAAAATAAGATCATTTGTAAAAGTCTATAACTCTGCACTTTTTGGATAATTTTTTATATTTGATTCAAACTCTATTTCAACTCTATAAACTTTTTGCTTAAGTATGAAGTATGCTAAAAAAATCCAAAATAATTGCTTAGTCTTTATTTTATGAATACTATATTAAACAGAATACTTAGTATATAAGTTAGGTAATTATATTATATTTCTTTTATTTTTTGCTTTTATTTTTCTTATTTGAACTTAGTTAAGGAGTTGTGATTTGATATTACAATGATTACAAAACATGATAATAACATAATGAATATTATAGTTATAGTTACAACATCATATGATATAAAGAAGAATATAGAAAGTTCTGGAAGAATAATGTTATAATAATATGGTTATAGTATATTGGTCTTATATATATATATATCTTATAATATTTAAAATAGATTATATGTAAAAGTACATAGACTAGGATCTAAAAGTATATAAAATAGATATACTATTAAGTTTTCTTGTGTTAATACTAATATAAGATGCCAGAATTAAAGATAATGGACTGTATTTATCTTTACTTTTTGTTTTTCTATTTTCTTTTCATTTTATTTTCTCAGTTGAAACTTAAAGTTGAGGTTTGTATGATGTTATATGTAACTGTTACAAGCTGTCACACATATGTCACATATCACATGATTATGTATTACAAAATAATGTAAAAAGTTCTAGAACAATAATGTTATACTATATGTCAATAGTATATAGTATATATATTCTTTAGATTAGACTAAGTTTAGTGTAGCACAGATCATTAGCCAAGTGTATATAAGATAGACATTTTGTACTTAGAACTCCATTGAGTTCTCTTGTATTAACTTAATACAAGATTTCTCTTTTAACTTATTTTTTAGTTTTAAGTTATAACATAAAATTTATCTTTTGTTCTAACCTTTTAAGCTTAAGTTGTAACATTTATTCTGAAATTCAACTAAAGCCAGCACTAATTTCCAGTATTATTTTAATAATCACTAATCTAAAATAGTTAGCAGCTTACTAAGTAATTTTATAAAGCAAAAGTTTTATAAGAATTATAAGAGAACTTGACAAGAAGTTTTTGATATATTGCTATTCTATATATACTACTTTACAATATCCAGCCCTAAACTAATATAAGTTTACTGTGTACATATTATAAAGATAATACACTATAAATATATATTCTGATATTATTGTTTTAGTTTCTTTTACTATCTTTTATATCTATGATATTACATCATGTGATATATCATGTGACCATAGTCACATGTCTTTTCATCATCCAATTTCAACAAAATAAAATAAAATAAAAATTAAACTAAAGAAAATAAATAAAAACAAAATAAAATATAAAAGTTCAAAGTATACTATAATAAAAGTTCTACTTGGAGGAGAGATGGCATAGTGGAAGAGCCCCCCATCTATGTGTATTATGCCTACCTCAAACCTACTTGAGGTTATGGGTTCAATTTCTTAGTAGTCCTTTGTATAGGATAACTGCATAAAAAAGGTTAGGATATTGATACTCTATACATAATTTCTTCTATAGATGTTGTGGCAATCACTAGACACAAAGTCCAATAGCAGCACAAGGCAGCAAATCTCTTAAGATGGATATAAAGTGGAAAGTTTACAAGAGAACTTGATAAGGAGTTTCTGCTAAATTAGAGTCCTATATATATGTTTTACATGTGGTCTGTGCTAACAATAATTAAACCTGCCCTTATGTCTATACTTTGTCCTCATGTCTGCCTTACATTTTACTCAAGGCTACTATGTTGTGTACATATACCCTAACATCATCTTTTAGATCCTTCTATTATGTTCTAGGCCTGTGATGTCACATCATGTGACATGTCATGTGACTACAGTGTCACATGCCTCTTCATCATCTAGAATCAAAAGAAAAAGAAAAAGAAAATTGATATAAAATTAGAAAAATAAAATAAAAATTGTCAGTGTCCAAAGTGTTCCATAACAGTACCCTCCTCTTAGAGTTCCACTTCCAGAGAAACTTCTTTTTTGTCCCTCCAGATTATCTTACTCATCTGCTTGTCCCTTTCATTCCATTCCAAGCTTTCTTCTAACTTCTTCATATATTCCTTCTCTCTCTTCTTTCTATCATTCTTCCATCTATTCCAATTTTTCTCTAGCTTCTTCAAATATTCTTCTTCAAACTTCTTATCATCCCATCTATACAGCAATTTCACTGTGTATTTTCTTAGCAACTCTTCTCTTTTGAACTCCTTTGCTTCCAGATTTAACTTCATCTTCTTTCCTTTCCTCAATCTTATTCTTCATATTTCTTCCTCAAATCTTCCTTTCTCAAACTCTTCTACCTTCTTCATCACATTCTTCAAATTCTCTAATCCCTCCCATGTATTTTCCTCTGCCATATATCTTTTCTATTTCACCAGATATTTTGTTTTCCCTCTCCTTTCTTGTCTGTCCAAAATTTCTTCTACTATATATTCCTTCTCACTGGCTATCTTAACAGAAGGTGATAGTATCTTCTTCTGCTCTTCTACCTGCTCTCTATACTTCACTATTCTTCTCACATTAACCACCGGGTGTATCCTTGATGACACCAGTAATTCCAACTCTACCACATTCTCTGACACAATCTTCTTGACCACATATGGTCCTATAAACTTCTCTGTCAACTTCTTTGTTGCCCTCTTCATCAACTCCATCAAAAAGTCCTTCATACTAATCAATACTTTATCACCTACCCTATATTCTTCTGTCTCTCTTCTACTTCTATCTGCTTGTCTCTTCATCTTCTTCTGCAATTTTACCAATGCTGCTCTTACTTTCTCATGTCTTTCCTTCATCTCTCTCACAAACTCTTCCGCCTTCTCATTTTTCCTCTTTTTTCTAATATCAAAGCCTATCCTTAGTTCTCTCCCATAGTTCACTTGGAACGGTGACATCTTTGTTGCTGTATATACTTTATTATTGAATGCAAATTCTGCCATTGCCAACTATTCTGACCAATTGTTCTGCCTATGATTGACATATATTCTCAAATATTGCTCCAGCTCCTAATTGGTTCTTTCCATCTAACTGTCTGTCTGTAGGTGATATGCTATAAACAACTTTGTTTCTATCCCCAACATTTTATTCAACTCCCTCATCAACCCTGCTATAAACTGTGGTCTTCTATCCAATATCACACTCTTCAGCAACCCATACAATTTCCACACATTATCTCTAAACAACTTTACCAACCCTTCTGCTGTCATTTTTCTATCGTTGCCACAAAGTGGGACATTTTCGAAAACCTATCACACACTACCAAGATCAAATCATGACACTTTGACATTGGTAACTTCATAATAAAATCCACTGATATATATTGCCATAGTCTTTCTGATACCTTGTTAGGCCTTAATTTTTCTGCTAGCATCTCTATTCTATTTTTCATTCTCTGACACTAATCACACCTCTCCACATATTGCTTTATCTCTTTTGTTACTCCTGGCCACCAATAATTTCTAGTGACCAATTCCACTGTCTTCCACTGTCCTCTATGTCCTACTATCGGCATATCATGATGTAGCCAAATAATTTCTACCCTCAACTTTTCATCCTTTGGAACATATACCCTCTCTTCCTTTAACACTAAACCTTCCTCTATTTGCTATTCCTTATCTCTCAACATCTTAACTCCCACTTTCTTTATTTCTTCTACTACTTTAATTACTTCCTTATCTTTATCTCTTACCCCTTTTATTTTCTTCACTATCTTCTTTTCTGGTCCTTCTACTAACTGCTCCATCACTCTAACCTCCAACCATTCTTCCTTCAACATTATTTGATTTTCATTATCTCTTTCTACTTCTTTTATCCAATCTACTCTTCTACTCAAACTATCTGCTCTTTCCATGCTCTTGCTAACTACATGCTTTCAAGCAAAATCAAATCTTGACAAATATAATGACCATCTAGCCTGTCTTCGATTCAACTTCTAAGCCTTTATAAAGTACTCCAAGTTTTTATGATCTATCTATATTTCAAACTAATCCTTGGCTCCTTCTAAAAAATGCCTCTATACTTCTAAGCACCAAATAATTGCCAACATCTCCTTATCATGAATTTCATAATTCCTTTTGGCCTCATTCAACAATTTAGAAATATAAGCCACTGGTCTCTACCTCTCATCCTCACACTTCATCGACAACACTTCACCTATAGCAAAGTCTGATGCATCTGCTTCTACTCTCATCTCTTTATCCAAGTCTAGTGTAACCAAAACTGGCTCCATCATAAATCTCTCTTTTAACTTCTCAAACACCTTCTGCTGTCTTTCTTCCCAACCCCATTTTGTCTCTTTCCTCATTATCTCATGTAAGGGCTTTGCTATCTTAGCAAAATCTTTCACAAACCATCTGTAATAGTTTGCTAGCCCCAAAAACTTCTGCACATCCTTTATGCTTCTTGGCACTGGCCACTCTATAACTCCTTGCACCTTTTCCTTCTCCATTCTTACTCTATCTTCTCCAATTATCACTTCTAAAAACTCTACCTCTTTGACTTTCCATACACATTTCTCTGACTTCACAAACAAATCATTCTCTTCTAATCTTCTCAACACTTCTTCCACAATTTCATCATGTCCTTCCTCTATCTCTGTTGCTACCATCATATCATTGATAAACACTGCTACCTTTTCTTCTACTACTAAATCTTTTAACAGATTATTTATCATTGCCTGGAATGTTGCTAGTGAGTTTGTTAACCCAAAGAACATTACTGTGGGTTCAAATGACCCCTCTGGTGTCAAGAATGCTGCCTTCCACTCATCTCCTTTCTTTATCCTCACATTGTTATAACCCTACTGTAAATCCATCTTCATAAACACCCTTTTCTTCCCAATACTATCTATTGGATCCAAGATCAGTGGTAACAGATAATTGTTCTTAACCATCCAACTGTTCAAATACCGATAATCCTGCACAATCTTCTTCTTCCCATCTTTTTTCGGCACAAAGAATACTAGTAATATTTGTAGTGATTTTGATGGCCTAATATATCTCTTCCTCAACTGGTCTTTTACAAATTCTTGCACCTCCTCTCTCTCTTGTTGTGGTAACTACTCGCCATAACAGCACTCATAGTTTGCTTACTTCAGCAAAGCTCTTATCTGACTATCTCATAGTGGGGATTACAAGAGAACTCGACAAGGAGCCCTCACTATATTATCCACTATATATATACATGGCTCCTGGTTCATGCTACAACAATATCTATCCAGCTCTTAAGTCCATGCATCATCCTCATGTCCATTACTCATCCACATATGTCTACCTTAAGGCCACCATGCTTTCTACATGTGCCCTGACATTATACCTTTAATCTCTGCTGTACATGTACATACCATATGTACACCATGAGGAACTCATGTCCCTTGACATCATCTCTAACCATAACTCCTTCTAGACTCTTCCCAATCCTTCTAGACCATTAGTTCTTCCAGACTGCTCTAGACTCTATCACATAACTTCCAGGTCACGTACTCTCCATCTATTGTAGACTAATAATATAACTACTTATCCTTTGTCTGGCTAACCCTAACCCTAGCCAAAGTCTGTCCTCACTCTTGTACTATAACATCTTTACTCTTGACAACAGATAGATTTTGCCCTTCTTTGGCACAAATCCTTCTCTGAGATCTATGGTATGATTCCAGGCCTTCCTTGTTGGCATTCTCTCTGAATCCTTTTTTTCAAACACCTTTAAATACTTATGAAATCATCTTGGAACCATTTCTTCTATCATTCTCAACTCTATCAAATTTTTCTCTTTTTCCTCCTTTTCTTCCATTGTTCTTGCTATTGTTTTTTCTTTCTCTATCATTGGTCTCCTCATTTCTTTCTTTTTCTCTTTCTCCTCCTACTTCTTCCATCCTGGTTTTGTCTACTTTCCTACTCTCCACTTTTTTCCACATTCCTCTGGACATCTCATTATCTTTATCTCCCCTGTCTTCTAATCTATCTCTGGGTTATAGCATGTTAGCCAAGGCATACCCAATATCACACTTCACTTCTGACCTCCAATTACATCTATCGATGTTCTCTCTTTATGTCCTTTAAAAAATATTTCTACCTCTACTGTATCTACTATAGGCCCTGCATAATTCAGCATGCTATCAACATTTCTCACATACACTGGCTTTTCTAACTTCATTCTCCTGAACTTATGCTTCTTCACAAACTCCTCACTCATTACCAACCTCATCACCCCACTATCCAACAATGCTTCTGTCACAACTCCTTCTTCTTCCTCTTCCTACTTTAACCCAATCTTCACCATTACTTCTTTCAAATTTTCTCCTTCTTTTCTATCTTTGTCTGTCTCACCTCTACCCCCCCTCTTTGCTCTTTCCTCCTTCAAAATTTCTTTTCTAACTTCTCCTTCACCTTCTTCTCCTCTCTGCATTACTCTATCTTTCAACACCTCAAATTTATTTAAGGGTACCTATACCAGTCCCTCTTCTCTTATATTTCTACAATGATGGGTGATATGCCCAAAACCTTCACAACCAAAACATTTTCTTTCTTCTATCGCTCTCTGTCTATTCTCCTCTCTTCTTCATTCTTCATCTACTCTCTTTCTTTCTTCTACTTCCTCCTTTTTTTTGTCTTCTTTATTCTTCCTCCTCCCATCTTTTCTCATACTCTTTTTTTTCTTGTTCTCTCTCTTCCTGTTTTCTTCTTTGCTTCTTTTTCCTTTCTTCTTCCACCACTTACAACTCCACTATTTGTTTTTGTAATTTTAACATCGTCACATTATTCTCCATTATTACCTTCATCATTCTAACTATCTCTTCTTCACTATATACTCTAATCATTTCCTCCATATTTATCTGGCTAATATCTGTCATTTTGTTTCTACTCTCTTCTTCTTCAACCTAAAAATCTATTCTCTTGCTGTCACTTGTTACCAGCAGTATACTAATCTCTCTCTCATTGCCTTGATGTTTGACAATGATATTGCTATCTATCACTGTGGCCTTGTTTCCAGTGACTACAATCTTTCTTTATTCTCTTGTTGTTGATTCTAAACAGTAGCAAATCCTCTGTAGATAATAATGGGCACTCTTCTTGTCCCACCTACACCGTCTACTGACTACTTATCTACTGTCTTACTAACTACTGCTCTAAAAAACACTAGCTACTATCCCTAAGAAGGGAATCTCTAAACTAGACATTTCCTTACTGGACAACGCCACTGCTTTGCATGGACTGATTATAAGAGAACTAGAAGCACAAGTCTTTTACTTGAATATGACTATTTACCATGTTCATACAAGATAATATGTCTTACTGTACCAGTGAGTCTTGGTATAACAAAATGACTAAGATTCACTCTCTTAGTTGGTATCCCCCTTAACACCTAGAGTCCAGCTAAATCTTCTTGACGTTGAGCGCACTGCTTGCAGTCAAGGATGATAAAAGAGTAAGAAAAAGAGTCTGCATAATGCAAAGTCTCTGGAGGTAGTCAAGTTCTACTGTTGTGACAACTACTAGACACAAAGTCCAATAGCTACACAAGTGAGTAAAGCTCTCAGTAGGCAATCAAGTAGGGAAAATCACAAGAGAACTCAACAAGGAGTCTCTGCTAAATTAAAGTCTTATATATACAAGACATGCTTGGTCCATACTACTAATAATTAAGCCTGCCCTATTGTCCATACCTCATGTCCACCTCATTTCCTACTCAAGGCCACCATATTATATATATGTGCCCTAATATCATCTTCCAGATCCTTCCACTATGTTCTAGGCCTATGATGTCACATGATGTGACATATCATGTGACTGTAGTATCACATGCCTCTTTATTGTCCAAAGAAAAAAGAAAAGAAAAGAAAAAGAAAATAAATATAAAATTAGAAAACTAAAAGAAAAGAAAAATAAAAATTGTTAGTGTTCAAGCATTTCATAACATAGAGTGTAGTTGATAGGGATGGAAAGATGAATTGAAGATACACCTTACAGCATAGATGGTATTGGTGATGACTATGATATTTTTAACATTAGAGACTTACACAGCTTAATTAATACTACATCTGATCAAAAATAATTCAGCTTCTATTGAAGTGACATTAGTTGCATGGTGAATTGTTTTTGCTAAGATATTATGACCAGAGTAGATATGCAATATTGAAGTGGCAACATTGTTTTTAATATTTATATTAGCAATGACTAGAATGTTTTTAGGATTTGAAGAAGAAATATTAATGAGTTTATCAAGTAAATGAATTTGATTGTTAATAATACCTTTATCTCTGTAATTCACTGTATGGGAGGAAAGTGATTTGAAAAATTATTTACTAGATAAAAACCTAGCCAAAGCTCCTTATAAAGTTTATTAAATAAAGAGTAGACTTCACTAAGGTAATTTTTTATGTCTATGATGTCATATGCAAGTCCACCCATCTGGGAATTACATTCCTGCGGTGAAATCACCTCCAAACATACAAGCCCACCTTCTACAGTAGCCACCTTTCTTGCAACATGTCTTATGGTAGTGCTGCAACTCTCTGGGTATTCTGTCTTCTATGGCAGAGATACTCCTATTCAACTCAGTCTTCCATGATGGAGTTACTCCTGTCAGTGTCACAACACTGAAACCTCCACTTGGAGTAATAGGAGTTTACCACTGAAATCCCAAGCATCTTCTATACTATCCATTTGTATAAAAGATTAGTAGTTATACTGTAATTCGCTAGTCTGATAATCAATGAAGATAACTCTTATTGAGCTCAATCTCCAGTGTTCAATGGCAACACACCAATTAGCACTCACTCCTATCTTGGACTTCTTCCCATTATCTGAAGTTGTGACCACATAGCAGACAGATGGTACAGCACATAAGCTGAAGCTAAGGTTGTTCCACAAGTCTGCTCATCTCCGAGTCCATTCTGTGGACTTCCATCCTGGTGTGAACTGCACCTGATATATAATAGGACTCTTGATTTTACAACATTAAATGTCTGTTAGACAACCCATAAAAAGACAATGGATATTATCATATGCCAAGTCCACCTGTCTGGAAAATACATTTCTATGGTGATACTGCCTTGTCAATATCTAATCTACAAGCTTACCTTCCATAGCAGCTACCTTTCTTGCAACACACTCTTATAGTAGTAATATAACAATCCAGAAATTCTATCTTCCATAATGGGAATACTTTTTTCTGACTCAGTCTCCTATGACAGAGTCCTTACTTCTGTTAGTAGTGCAATACTGAAACCTCCACTTAGGGTGATAGGGGCTATACCACTGAAACCCCAAGTATTTTCTGTAGTATATAAGACTAGTAGTTATACTGTAATTCACTAGTCTGATAATCAATGATGATAATCCTTATTGAACTTGATCTCCAGTGTTCAATGGCAATACACCAATCAGCACTCACTTCTATCTTGGACTTCTTTCTCTTATCTAAAGTTGCAACTATATGGCAGACAGATAACATAATATATAAGCTGAAGCCAAGATTGTTCTGCAAGTCTGCATATCTCCAAGTCAATTCTGTAGACTTTCACTCCTGGTATAGACTACACCTGATAGTATTATTAGACTCTCAAGTCTGCTATTACTTCTGAGTAGTTCTGTCTGCTAAATTCTCTATTACAGTTTTGTCTGCAAAACAACTTTTGCACTTCAAAGTCCAAATGACTTCCTCTCACCATAACTCTTTAACATCAACTCCAGTCCCACTGCTTGGGACATCTTTCACATTCTAGTAATAACCTTGCTTATCTGCCAAATACTCTATAACATTCAAAATATATTCATTAAAGAAGCTAATTATCTCCAAGATCTTCTTCTCATACTATACAATCTGGCCCTAGTCCAAGTATTGTCCCTGTGGACAATGATCCTAATTGAAAGAATACTTCTACTACTAATCCTATTACTAATCTAACATCTAATAGATTTACTTCTTTTACTTGCTTATAGTCAAAACTCTGTCAGAGCAATAATACTAATGAGCAGTTGGCCAATATACTTGGTTAACTTGCAAATATGCTTAATACTAATCAGACACCAAGTCCTAATACTAATTCAAGGGGAACTAAAGCCTATATTCTGATATCTTCAGTAACACTAAGCCTAACAAGCTTAATAATTTCCTATTCCAATGTTACTTCTATTTTTATACTAACCCTATGTAATTTGGCATGAATATTGTGAATATCAACTTCATAATGACTTATCTTATGGGAGTTACCTAGAACTGATTTGAGGTGGGTCTCAACTAGGAAAACCAGAGCATTCTGTAAGACTAGCTTTCTAATTGAAATCTTTTTGTTGATAAGCTATATCAACATTTTGGTTCCTTGGACCCCATTATTAAAGTGGCTAACATACTGAATAATCTCTATATAAAGTCCAGTGACAAGATTTTCACTTATAATGTGGATTTCATGTACTATACCTCCTAATTAGGTTGGAGGAATAGTACTATATGCTACCACTATTACCAGAGGCTCCCAAATCAGATCAAGAATTCCATTTCTATCTAGAAACAAGATAAACCTATCTTATTCTAGGATATGTACACTTTAGTGATGACTATTGATCACCACTACTGGAAACATAACCATGAACACCACTGTGCAAGACAGGTAAAAAAGGAGACTCTCAAGTCTTACTTTTGGAAGCAAAGTAAAGCTTCCTCTGCTGGTAATGCTGTAGCCTCCCTGAATAAGGCAAACACATCTCCAATGGCCTCATCTATCTAATCATCTCCTTTCAAACTATCTCTGTCCCCTATTCCCAAGAGAAAATCTAATTCTCCATGGGTAGATCTCTCTTCCAAGCTGGCCAGTAATAGCAAGTTGACTAGTGATGAGCACAAGAAGCAGCTCAAAAATAATCTGTGCCTTTATTATGGTGCAGAATATCACAAGTTGGACTCTTATCCTAAAAAACAGACCATAGTCACTTCCAAGAGCCATAGTGCTTCAGCAACTACTTCTAAGAAACTCTTGGAAAAATAGAGAGTAATCCCTAGGACTCTACACAGACTGAAGGCTACATTGAACTTCCTTGTACAGCAATGAGACCCATCCAACTTAATGCATATGCTTTTTCTGATCTGCATTCACTCTTTGTCTCCCTTACTTCTCCCTCAATTCTTGTTCAGGATCATCTTAATAAAATCCTGTTCTAAGTTCTCGTCAACTCCAGGTCTACTCATTGTTTTATAGACTCAAAAGTCATAGATACTCACCACCTAAAGACATCTACAACCCCTCTGGTTGCTCTCCACTTGTTTGATAGTTCATCAAACAGCATTATCTCTGAAATTGCTAACCTACTCATAATCTTCTCCACTAATGATTGTATAACTCTGAACTTTTATATCACTTTGCTTGATTCTTCCTACTCTTTTGTCCTTGGATACAACTGGCTTGCCCAATACAATCCACTGATTGACTGGGCAAATGGGTTGATAAACTTCTGTCCATCTTTGTAGGAAAATCTTGCTCTCTCTTATATTGCAGCCAACACACTATTGGTATCTCTGTCATCTCTTGATACCTCTGCACAATCATCAGAATCTGCAGTTTTCATACCTGCATCTGAGACCTCCATATCTATCTCTAAGCAACCTAACATTGTTATTATTAGTACTATAGCATTCTTGCAAGCATCAAAACTTTTAAACTCTAGCAACTTTGAACTCTGTCTTTACTCTTCAGACATTCAGGCCAACTCTACAAAACTTGCAAAGACTCCCAACCTTTCCAATGTTCCTTCTAAATATCATGAATTTATCAATATTTTAGCAAAACCAAAGCTGAAGTACTCACTCTTCATTATTCTTATGATCTTCAAATCAAACTAGAAAAAGATGCTCAACCTTTTGTTGGCTCTATATACTCTCTTTCAGAATGTGAACAAGAGGCTCTCAAGGAATTCATAGAGGAAAATCTCAACATGGGTTTCATCTGACCAACCTTCTCTCTGTATGGTATACTAGTCTTATTTGTCAAGAAGAATGATGGTTCACTATGCCTCTGTGTCAACTTCTGTGGCCTTAATTGCATCTCCAAAAAGGATTACTATCCACTTCTGCTTATCTCCAATCTACTAGACTCATTTTGTAAAGCTTGAGTTTATTCAAAGATAAATCTTTGCTATGCTTACTACTTGGTTTGCATTGCTGACAGTGATGAATGTAAGACTACCTTTAGAATACATTATGAATTATTCAAGTGATTTGTAATACTCTTTGGTCTTACCAATATTACTATAGCTTTTCAGCAATTCATGAACAATATTTTCTCTGATCTCTTGGATGTCTGTGTTGTAATCTATCTGGATGGTATACTCATCTACTTGAGTAACATGTTTAAACACTACTGGTATATTAAAGAAGTACCCAAGCATCTCTGCAAGGCTGGCCTTTATGCCAAAGCAAAGAAATGTAAATTTCACTCCAAATCAGTAGAATATATCTTTTCTCCTTCTGGTCTCATCATGTCCAACAACAAAGTAAAGATTATTCAAGACTGGCCAGAGCCTAAGAAAGTCAAGAATATTCAATCCTTCTTAGGTTTCACAAATTTCTATTGCTGGTTCATCTTTAACTACTTGAACATTGTCATTCCATTAACATGTCTTATCCAGAAGGACATTTTCTGGAAGTTTGACTCCTCCTATCATGATGCTTTCAACTCTCTCAAGAAGGCATTTACCTTTACTTCCATCTTCGCTCATTGGATTCCCAATGCTTAACTTATTGTGGAAACTGATGCTTCAGACTATGCTTTCACTACAATTCTTTCTATTGTTAATGAATAAAATGAAGTTCATCCAGTCACTTTTCACTCCCAAACTTTTACTACAGTAGAGTTAAACTATAACACATATAACAAGGAATTGCTTGCCATTCTTGAAGCTTTCAAAATTTGGTGATACTATCTAAAAGATCCAGTCTATCCTATTAATGTTGTTACAGATCATAAAAACCTTGAGTATTTTTCTATTATCAAGGTGTTGATCCAGAGATAAGTACAGTGGTCTGAGTACCTTTTTAGTTCAACCTTGTCATTAGGTTCTGTCTTGGTCATTTTGGCACCAAACCAGATACTCTTACTAAATAGTGAGACATCTATCCTAAAGGGGAGAATACTAGCTATGCCACAGTCAACCCTTACAACTTCAAACCCATCTTCACTCAAGAACAACTTGCAGCCTTCATACAAGCTACTGTCCTCCTCTTTCCTTCTCTCCATGCAGCTACAGTCATGGATCTGGACACCCTACATCAAGATATCCTCTCAGCTTTCCCTAGTAACCCAATTATGACAAAACACATCTCCACAGATGGCTAATAGTCTATGGATCCAAATAGTCTTCTCTTCCTTGACATCAAAATCTATATACCATCTGTTAATAATCTCCATACATATGTTGTCTAGTATAATCATGACCATATTCTTACTGAACACTTCAATCAAAACAAAACACTAGAATCAGTTTGCTATGAATATTCCTGGCCCAGTCTCCACACTGATTTACAACAATTCTGCAAGTTCTGTATCACTTGTATGTGATCTAAGCCACAACATCACAAGCTCTATAGATCTCTCAAACAACTTTCTATCCATCCATAAATGACTATGGAATTCTATTTCTATGGACTTTATCAAGAAACTTCTGTTATCCTCTGTATCAGACTTGCAAACCTTGGACCCAAGTTTCTTTTAATCATTCTTTTTATTTTTATTTTCTTTTCAATTTATTTTCTATTTTCTATTTTGGAATCTAAAATTAGAGTTAGAGTAATGTCATAATCATACTGTCATACATCAGTCACATTAGATAACATGGTTACATAGAACATGGTAGAAGGTTCAAGAAACAATAATATCATATAGCATGTACAATACATGTTAACCTCATGACTAACATATGGTCATTTAGGGTAGGCTAATGAAGTAGAGCATGGACCATCAGTAGTTAGTATATAAAGATAAATACATTGTATTCAGAACTCTATCAAGTTCTCTCATGTTAACCCTAATATAAGGTTTTGTTTATTGATCAACTCTAAGATCTTTGAGTTGTAATACTCTGGGTTTGATACTATTTTGGTCATAGTCAACCAGCTCACCAAGCAGGCAATCTTTATTCCTACCCATGACCCATGACACTATCACATCTGTTCATCCTCTATGTATTTTCCAAATATAGCATTTCTTCCTATATCACCTCTGACAGGGGCTTAGAGTTTGTGTTGAACTTCTTCTATTCTTTAGGTACTGCTCTGGATATGCAGCTTCACTTCACTTTAGATTACTATCCTGAAGGTAATGGACAAACTGAACACACAAATCAGACTCTTAAGCAATATCTCTGTGTATATTGTAATTACTAGCAAGACAACTAGTCTAAATTCCTATCTCTTACAGAGTTCACTTACAACAATGCTCTGAGTATTATAGAATGCTTTGAACACTGACAATTTTTCTTTTATTTAACTTCTCTGATTTTATATTAATTTTGTTTTTTTTCTTTTTAACTTTCTTTTGGATAATGAAGAGGTACATGACACTGCAGTCACATGACATGTCACATGCTGTGACATCATAGGCCTAGAACATGGTAGAAAGATCTAGAAGATAATGTCAGGGTATATGGATACAACATGGTAGCCTTGAGTAAGACATGAGGCAAACATAAGGATAAAGCATGGACATAAGGGCAGGTTTAATTATTGGTAGCACAGACCACATGTAATAGTATAAATAGGGTAGCAATATAGCAGAGACTCCTTGTTGAGTTCTCTTGTGATTCCTACTTGATATTCTACTGAGAGATTTACTGTCTTGTATGATTATTAGTCTTTGTGACTAGTGGTTGCCACAACACTGAGTGCTACCACCAGTATCTCTCCATTCTTCACTAATAAGAAATATCATCTGAATATCACCATTCACCCTAAATACAATATTGCTTCCTCCCAAGCCTACAACTTTGCTATAGACCTTAATAAGTTACAAAGTACCCTTAAAGCTGAAATCTCTGTGGCCCAACAGCATTATCAGAAATCTACTGATGCATGACATTTCCCTGCTTCTGTTTTCAAAGTAGATAACAAAGTCTTTATCAACACTTAGTTCTTCAGAACCACTTAGCCTTCAAAAAAGCTTTCCAAAAGATATCTCAGACCCTATGAAATCATTTTCCAGCCTGGTACTCTATCATTCACTTTCTGTCTCCCAGAGTCTATATGCTCTGTCCAATATGTTCATACTTGAACCCACTACATCCAACTCTTTTTCTGAGAAAATACAACTAGCCCTCACTCTAGTTAGAATTGATAGGGAATCTGAATATGAAATTTTTCAGATAGTGGACTCCAAAATCAATTGCCAATGAGCATATAAACTTCTGTATAAGATGACCTGGCTAGAATATAAAGATACAAAAGACAAATTCAAGTGAATCTCTATATCTAAACTTACTCATACTACCAACTTGGTATCTAATTTCTATATCATGTATCTTGCCAAGCCCAGTCCACTTCTTTTGTCTTAATCATGCTATTATATTTGTCCCCTACCTCTACACACTTCCAATGGGATTTCCTTTATTATTTTCATTTAACTCTAGCTTTCATGTACTCTTTATAGGGTTTTCTTTTCAAATTTTTGGACTTTATTTTGATTTCTATCTCCTACATTTTATTACTCATACAGTTAGACATAACACATCGCTTCTTTTCCTCTCACCACCATCTTGCATGATAGCACCTATTGGAGATATAGCAAATAAATTCAATTTTCCCCCTACTTTCAGCTCTACAATCATGTCTAACTCACAACAATTTACTTTACCAACCATGTTTCCAACTAACAACATGGAAATGGACAAATCTACAGGAACCTCTCCTAGAAACAACATTGAGGTAAGAGGAAGAACTTTCTCTATTGAAATCAATCTTTCTAGGGACACATCAATGTCTTCCACTTGCTCTTCTGTTATCTACCATGAGATAATGGCAAACAACAGTATGGATGTTGACCCTGACCCCCCTACTGACTCTCCTGCTTTGTCTTATGAGATGGAGCAGGAGAAATTACTTCATCTCAGAAAGGTGGCTAAGACCTTAAACAACATGAGGCTCTAGAATGGAAACAACGAGATCTCCCCCATTCAACTTGAACGTGCTGGACACACTATTCCAAATGAACCACAACCTTGTGCCACAGCCCTTAGTAACAAAGATGACAATGACATCAACATCCAATTACCCTATAATCCCAATGCTCCCACTGAACCAGACTTGTGGTGTGGTAACTTTCATCTGATCTCTTTACATGGTTCTATTGAACATATCGCCTTAGACACTAAAAGCATTAAGGATTCACTCAATTTCATGGCAAAATACATCTCAAACAAGAAGATTAATCCCAAAAATGCTAACGATTTAAAGGACTTTGATGGCATAGGTGATGCTGTTTGAAATTTTATTTCCGCGGTTTATCAAGCTAGTTGGGATTCTTTCCTTACTGATAACAAATCCAAATCTCTCAGAGAAAAAATAGTGTCAAAATTTTCTCCTAGAATTGCTCTGACTAATTCCCAGAAAAACAACAAAGACCTTCCCAAATCGGTTCCCATCTCTGTTGATAAGGTTCCTCTGCCACCTCCTCTTCCAGCTAAATCTGCAAAGGAAGTTAATGTCATCTCTAAGTACTTCCAGAACAAGAAACCATTGATTGAAAACAAAAAGAAAGAAGGTTCCAATCTTACCAAGTCTTATGCTCAGGCCTCCAAATCACCAGCCACTACATCTGATGTTTTCAAGATCAAGGAAGCATTTTCAGCTCTCAATGCTAAGAAAATCAACCAAGTCAACAACATTGTTAAAGGAAATCTGAAGCCGAAGCCGAGGATTCAAATGACAACCAAAGGTCTCTCGAGAAAACAGGTAATCATCCTCATGAGCAAAGACAACATCGATGCCTTCATGAAAAACTCATCTCTTCATGTGGCTAATATCAACAGGCAACTTCACAATGCAAAATTGGAGGTCCTTATTGATTACATTCAAGCTGACCCACTAGGCATAACCATTATTACCAGTAAAGTTTGTCAACAGTCTGACTTACTTATCATCAATCAATATGTTAAAAACTCCAATGAGGTCAATGCTCTTCAGGTTGAAGAACCATGACTCCTGAAATTGACATTGTACCTGAAAATTATCAGCATTCCATTCTACCTGCATGTGAATTCCCAAGAGCATCTCACTTCAAGTCATATTGAATTGATTCTCAAGCAGAATCAAATCTTTGACAATATATCTTTAGCATCAAGGCCAAGAGTAATCAAGGTACTGCCCAAGTCGGACATGTCTCTCATATGAATAGATATCTGGGATGTTTAGAGTGGCAGTAATGCCAAAATTTTAATCAATAGATGTTTCAATGTTGGACAGTATATTGCAACCATTCGGGGAGCTAATATGAATCCAGGTGTTCCACAATGTAAAAATTGTTGGAAATGGGGTCACGTGACATTCTCATGTAGAATTCAGGGGTCCAAGTGTATCAAATGCAATGGTTCTCACAAGTCTGAAAATTATTGTAACTTCAGATGGTGCTGCAAGGCCAATGACAAAATCAATCCTCTGAGGTTGGAAACGAAGAAAGAGGAACCATGCCCTCATTCCTTCAAGTGCTTAAATTGCCATGGGGATCATCAAGCAGATTCTAACTTATGTTCATTTTGGAGACATAGGTTCAATAAGGAGTGGCAATAGAAAAAGTATACTGAGATCCATGAAAACAGGTCCAAGTCAATTCATTCTGAAGTGTACAACATATTACAACAATGATTGTGAAGAACCTCAAAATTCTTTCGCAAAATGTTTGCAAAAACTCTTTAATCATCAATACTCTCCTTGAGACCCAAATTCAGTTCGACATCATACTAATTCAAGAACCTCCCTGGTCTGAAATTCGCAAAGTTCCCAGTTCTTCTAATAGTGAAGGGAAAGCTCTTATGGGAACCAGTCATCATTCTAACTGGATTGCATTCGCTAGGTTTCCATCAGATAGGTCAGACTCACCTAGAGTCATTTCCTATATAAACATTCATCTTTCATCGCTTTGTTTCTTGCTTCGCAAAGACATTATTAATCACAGAGATATTAGCCTCATTTCTTTCTTCAATAGTAACGTTTGTTACTACATCATAAATGTTTACTCTGACTCTTCTCATACAGCCTTAAAGTATCTCAAGGATACTGAGGTGAATATCAAAAATGTTCTTCTCATGACAGGCAACTTCAATATTAGAGATAGTTTATGAGATTCTGCTTTTCCATTTCATTCTTCAGTTAGTGACAATCTAATTATTATAGCTGACTCTTTTAATCTCTCTTTGTCTACTCCGACTAACCCTTGCTCAACTAGATATTCTGACATGGCAGGAGAGTCAAATTCAGTGATCGACCTCATATTCCTGCGTTGTGGGTCATATGAACTTGATCTTTACTCAATCCATCCTGGAAGTCACCTGTCTTTGGACTATGCCCCCCTTTTTATCGAAATTCCCATTATTAAAAAAGTCATTTAATCTTCAAAACTTTTGATTTACCCAAAGAGCGACCAGGAAATGGCCTTTGTTGAAGAAATCATTTCGAGTTTTAAAATCTTGGACACATCTGTCATTGGCGATTCCAACAAATTAGAAAGTATTGTCAATCAACTTGGAATAATCATAGACCAAGCTTGGAAGAAAAATGCCAAGAAATCAAGAATTTCAAAGCATTCCAAACAGTGGTGGATGGATGATTGTAGTTGATCTCTCAACAACTATAGAGCATCAAGAAGTCTTGAAAATTGGAAGAACTTCAAGAAAGTTGTTAAGAACATCAAGAGATCCTTTTTTGATGCAAAAATTCAAGAAATCACTAATAAAAGGAAAGGTCCTTGGGAACTAATGAATTGGATTAACAGGCATAAACTCCCAGCCACCAAAGCCATCAAACATAACAGCTCCCCATGTCTATCCCCAGAAAGCTTATGGGATGCCCTCCATAACATATTCAACACTGCTCTCCATCACTAAGTTGATCTCGACATCCTCAATGAAATCAATCATAAACCCACTTCGCAATGGTTCCCCTTTTCCAAAGAAGAATTCAAGCAAGTGATCAGCAAGTGTAACAACTCGTCTGTACCAGGACCTGACAAACTTTCATGGCATCATCTAAAGTTCATAGTCAATCAAGACGAATGTCTTGTCAACATCATTAACATTGCTAATATATACTTCAATCTAGGACATTGGCTGAATTATTTCAAATACTCGTCCATGATAATCATCCCTAAACCCAACAAAACGTTGTATGACCAAGCCAAATCATTTCGTCCCATCGTCCTCCTGAACACCTTAGGGAAACTTATTGAAAAAGTCATTGCAGAAAGACTTCAATTTACAGTTGTTAATAACAATTTCATCTATCTGAGCCAATTAGGTGGCTTGAAATTCAAATCCACTATAGATGCTGGGGTAGCTCTCACCTACATTGTTCACTCTGGTTGGGCCAAAGGTAAAACCACTAGTACTCTTGCCTTCGACATATCTCAATTCTTCCCTTCCCTCAACCATCGTCTCCTCACTCTCATTCTTGAGAAGGTGGGTCTAAAACCTAGAGTGTCATCTTTCTTTGCAAATTACTTAGTCAAGAGGAAAACAAACTACATTTGGAATGACTTGTAGTCTCTAGATTTCGAAGTCAACATTGGAGTAGGCTAAGGATCTGCCCTTTCCCCTATCCTTTTAGCTTTATATTTAACTCCGTTTTTATATATCCTTGAAAAACATCTTAAAAACCTAAAAATTCCCATTTCCATTCTTTCATTTATGGATGATGGTCTTATTATTGCACAGAACAAGTCTATAGACATTTCGAATGCTCATATCTTTTATAGCTACAATGTTCTTTCAAAACTTCTTGTTGATTTTGGTTTAGTCATTGAACATGGAAAAACTGAAGTCTTTCATTTTAACAGATCACATAGAATCTTCAACCCTCTACCTCTTGACCTCTCTTCAATAGGTGGTCTGTCTTTACACCCTAGGGATACTTGGAAATACCTGGGCTTCTTCTTTGATCAAAAGCTGACATTTCACCAGCATATTGATTACTATTCGAACAAAGTGATGTCCACAGTAAAATGTATGAAGCTACTAGAAAATTTATCTCGAGGAATCTCCCCTATCCAAAAACGCCTACTGTATCGATGCTGTGTCCTTTCTATAGCATTATACAGTTTTTAACTTTGGTTTTACAATAAAGCTCCTTTGTCATACCACATGAAAATTTTGAACAAAATGCAAAGGAGAGCCACAATTTGGATTTTAAGGGCATTCAAGACGTCACCCTCAGAAGGAATCAAAGCTATCGCAGGAATTAAATTTCACCTACAAAAGCTCGCTGAAAGATCCCTTATCTGTTTCTTCAAACTGCCAGCTAATCACATCATTAGAGACTTAATGGATGATTTGCCTTATCAGAGCAAAAAACCTAACCCTCATGCAATCAGTTCTCTTACGAATTGACAAAAGAACATCACTAAAGGACACCTCATCAATTCGTGCAATAAGTCCTATGGCATCTTTCCATCTTTTTCTCCTCTTCACCAGGAATTTACTCCTGGTTTTCATTTATCAGACATTTTTTCTGATTGTTTTTCCTTTAACTTAACTAATAAAAAAGAAAAAGACAAAATCCGTGCACAAGAACTCAACAATATGGTTCTTTGAATCTCTTCTTCCCCAAACACTGCCCTTACCGTAACAGATGCTAGCATCAAGAATAATATTGCTACATCTATTTCGCACATTCATCAAGCCAACCACCCCCTCATAAAAACTGTTCACCATGCAGCATTTGTAACAAGCTCGGAAGCGGAACTATTCACTATTAGATGTCGTATTAACCAAGCTTGCAACAAGGAAGCTGTTTCTAAAATCATCGTCATTACCGATTCCATCCATGCTGCAAAGAACATTTTCAACAGCTCCTCACATCCATATCAATCTCATTCCACAGCCATTCTTAGCGAATTGCGTCAGTTCTTCAACAAAAGTCAAGATAATTCCATTGAATTCTGGGAATGTCCCAGTCGCCTCAAATGAAGGCTCCACAAACATGTCGACAAAGACTCTAAATCATTCAATCTGACCCCCTCCTTCCCTTGCAAAATATCTTGGGATTATTGCAGGAAATCAGATTGCAACAACATTATCAAGCAATGGAAAATGACTTTCCAAGCATCTGATGGAAAAGGAAAACAATTCCTTGACTTACTTGATGACGACTTTAACATTATCGAACTGGCTTATACCAAAGATAGACCTTGGCTTCAAGTCTTCAGTCACTCCAATTTGTTATGCACTCGTGCAACAAGAGCCATTACCAATCATGCCCCTATTGGAGAATGCTGTCTAAGATTTTTCTCCAACAAGGACTTCAAATGTCCATGTGATAATTATTCTATCAAATCGAGAAGATACATTCTTCACAAATGTAGAAGATTTAACGAGTACTGGAACCCAAGAAGAGATTCTTTGAACCATTTTGTCATGTTCTTAATTACTAATCCTAAAGCTTTCACTTTTACAGACTAGTCTTGTAGTTCAGCAAGTAGAACTCAGCCTTTTAGTTTCATTTCTCACTTGTTGATTAGTTTTTTTTTCTATTTTCTCCTTTCTTGTCCTTTTTCCTTTCTCTCTTCCTTTTCTCTCTCTCTTTATTTTCATGTTAGTCTGCTCCTCATGTATGTAGTTACAAAGTAGCTACCACAGTCTGCCACTGTGTGCTGTGTAATAAATTGATGATTTAAAAAAAAAAAAAAGTTAGACATAACAAAAGTTAAGAAATGAAATTAAAAACTAAATAAAATACAAAGCAACTATACTAGTAGGAGATAAGTGATGGAGTTCTCTTTTCAACCTTCTCCTGACTTTCTCTATGTCCCTCTTCAGATCTCTTCTTATTGTTTCTGTCTTCTTCTTTGTTCTCCTTATTGCTGTTATGTGGATTCTCCTTCAAACCCCATCTCCACTCCACTAAGGCCCCAATTCTTGCTAATTAGGCTATGTTCCTCTCCTAGTCCTCCATTAAGTCCTAGAGGGACTTCCCTATGTTTTGGTACTCTTCCATGATGTTCTGGAGTACTTTTTTAATAGTACTCATAACCCTGCCATAGGTAGGGATCATAGCTGGGAAGTTGGTGTTGGTATGAGAAACACACCACTACTTAATAGCAATACATCCAGTGCATACAAGAGATTGGCTATGAAGAACATTATTAGTAAAAGAAAAACTAAAAGAAATCTCTTTACTTACCTTGAATTGTGCACTAGGCAATTCTGCCTGGCACACACACACCTCTCATAGGGGTTAGCACTATCCATCTTAACTCCAGCATCTCTGTGGTACTTTTCTAGTTTCTTTTCTTTAGCTTTCTTAGAAGGCTGTTACTCTTCTTATCTTCTGAGTTGACTTTCTTGTATTTAGTTCCCAGGTCATGGGAACCTCCAGTACTCTCAAAGAGAGTGGCGTTCTCTGCTAGTACCTTATCCATTTCTTTTTCTCCTCCTCTTCTACAAGCCTCCATTTTTTAGCCTCCTCTCTTACCTTGGCCTCTATCTCTTTTCTTGCTTTCTAAGCTATATACTCAACATGATGGGCCTCTGCTGCTTCTTCCAAGCAGGCCAGAAGCCATTGCTTCTCTTTGTGCCTCCTCTGCATTTCACATAGCTGCTCTTCAAGCATTTCAGTATCATTCTGAGAAATATCAAAGGAAATAGAGGAAGATATGGTAATACAGAAGAAAAGGCAAAAAAATTTCTTTTCTGTTTATATAATGTTGACCTAGGCACCATTACAGGATTCTTTAGATAAATTCAATAGAACTTCAAAGGCTTAGTTTTAAGAGAGAGATACTGTTATATACCAAGTCTACCCATCTGGAAAATACATCCTCATAGTAATACTGCTTTCCCAACATTTACTATACAAGCCTACCTTCCACAGCAGCCATCTTTCTTGCAACATATCCATGTACCAGTGATGCAAATATCCAGGTATTCTGTCTTCTATAATAGAAATATCTCTATCTAACTTAGTCTCCTATGGCAGAGTTATACTCCTGTTAGTGTTTCACCACTAAAACCTCTACTTGGGATAATAGTAGCTATACCACTGAAATTCCAAGTATCTCCTATATTATATTTTTGTATATAAAACTAGTAGTTACACTGTAATTCACTAGTCTGATAATCAACAATGATAATCCTTATTGAACTCAATTCCCAATGTTCAACAGCAACATACTAATCAGTACTTACTCCTATCTGAAATTGCAACTATGTAGCAGACAGACAACACAGCACATAAGCTAAAGCCAAAATCATTCTATAAGTTCACATCTCCAAGCCAATCCCACAGACTTTCACCCTCAGTGTAAATCACACCTGATACTACTCAAGGCATCAAAAATACTATAATCTCTTATAAGAATAACCAACTGGTTGAAATAAATGCTTGGAATGGCAAAGCCCACTCCATTTCCATCTTTGAAATTTCTCAATATTAATTTCAAGAATATATCTACTTTACTCTTATATATGATAAACTTCATTAGGAACAGAAATTTAAGTACAACACAGAAAACAATGTTCCACAACTTAAATGTTTCAGTTAGGCTGTCTAGCAATTTATCTTTTCTATCTATGAATCAGGATGGAATTTGCTTAAAGCTAATGATAATAAAAATCTAGAGATTCTATCTTCCATGACAGAAATACTTCTATCCAACTTAGTCCTCCATGGCAGAGTTATACTCCTATTAGTGTCTTAACACTGAAGCCTCTGCTTGGGACAATAGAGGCTATACTACTGGAACTCTGAGCATCTTTTATAGTATGTACCTAATAGTTATACTGTAATTTGCTAGTCTGATGATTGATAAAGATAACTCTTATTCAACTCAATTTCCAGTGTTCAACAGCGACATACCAATCAGCACTCATTTTCTCCCCAGACTTCTTCCTTCCATCTGAAGTTGTGACTATATAGCAGACAGACAGTACAGCACATAAGCTGAAGACATTTAGGTAAAATATAGTGTTAAAATTCACTTCTAAGATTACTATCAATAAACTCATCAAAAGAATAATCAAGCAGAAGTTGCTAAAGTTCCTTCTCCAATTCTATTTAGACTATCCAAAAAAACATTAAATAAGTCAAAATTCTTTAAGAAAAAAGGTAACAAAGCAAAAGAAATGGCCAAACCTAAGAATAAACAATCATATGCTTAATTATCAGCCCTATAAGTTAATGATATCTTAAAGCTTAAAGAAAACTTTTCTAATCTTTCAGCAAAGAAAATTGAAAATATCCATAATTCAATCAATAGTTCTAGAAAGGTAAAGCCCAGAATCAACATAACTACAAAAGGTCCTTCTAGAAAGCAAATTATTGTTCCTATGAGTAATAATAACAAATCAAAGTTTATTACTACATCTAGCTTACATATTACTAATTTAAACAAAGCACTCAGGAATATCAAGTCAAAATTTGTGGCATACTTTGTTCATGTCAATCAACATGGCATCATTATAACAACAAATAAGGTCACTTTACCATCAGACCTTCAAACAATTAAAAATTTATATCAAAAATGTCAATAATATAGATTCTAATAACATTTCAACTTCTTAAATTTCTCAGTCCAAATCCTATTTGAAAATAATAGATATTTCTTACTTAATAGAAAATACTAATATGCTCATCAACTTTAGTGTGATTAAGACCACCTTAAAGAACAATCATATTTTCAACAATATATCTCTTAATTTGAAGCTTTGGATTATCAAAGCATTACCTAAATTAGATATGGCAATTGTATGGCTGGACATATGGGATGTCTGAAGTGGTAGCAATGTTAAATGTCTAATAAACAGGTGTTTCAATGTAGGAAGCTATATTACCATCATTCAAGATAGGAATATGAACTCTGGAGTTTCTTAGTGTAAAGATTGCTAGAAGTAGGAATACACTACCTTTACTAGTAGAGATCAGGACTCAAGATATGTCAAGTGCAATGGACCACACAAAACTAAACATTATCAATACTTACTTGGTACTGCAAGGAAAACTTCAAGATAAACCCATCTCAATTAGAAATCAAACAAGATAAACTATATCTGCATACCTTCAAGTGTCTAAACTGTAAAGGCAACTACCAAGCCAATTCCAACAAATGTCCATTCTGGAAACATTAATTCAACAATGAATAGTACTCAAAGAAATATCAAGAACTCTGAGAAATCAGAAAGTTAAGTAGTCAACTCACTTAGCTATAAGCAGTGTTTTAAGTATAATTAAAAACATCAAGCTTTTTTTGCAAAATTTTCAAAAGAACAAGCTTTTTACTGACATGATTTTGAAATCCAATAAGGAGTTCAACATTATCTTCATTCAAGAACTATCTTAGTTGTTTATTCATTTAATTCCTAGTTCTTTAAATGAAGGAGGAGAGAGTTTAGTAGGTGCTCTCAATCATCCTAACTAGATTACTTTTTCCAGGACACCTTTAAACAATAATGACTCTCCTAGGATCATTTGTTATATCAATACTCAACTTTCTTACCTGTGTTTTTCTCTACAGAAGGATATTTTTAATTACAAAGATATTTGTTACTTTTCTTTCTTCAATAACATTGACTACATGATTAATGTTTATTCTGATGTCAATCAAACAGCTTTAAAGTATCTCAAGGATACTAAAGCAAACATCTGTAATGTTTTGGTCATAACTGGTAATTTTAACATTAGAGATAGTAGTTGGGATCCTTTATTTTATTTTCATCTGATTCATAGTGATTTACTTAGTGACATTGCCAATTCTTTGGATCTTCTACTATCAAATTCTACTAACCAAGTTCCTACTAGATATTTGGACAATGTGAATGATACAAATTCTATTATTGATCTCATGTTCCTCAGACCCAATTACTCAGAAATTGACAACCATACCATTCATCCTAAACTTCAATATTCATCTGATCACACTCTATTAACAGTCAACATTTCCATCATCAAGAAGTTTGTCACAGATAAACAATACACAATTATTAAGAACAGCAAAGAGAAAGATAAGTTTATTGCTGAACTTATAGAAGCTATTAAGAAGATCAACACTAAACAACTAATAGATAAAGACTCTCTTGAACTTACAGTTCAAGAATTTGCAAACAAAGTCATTTGGTATAAACATTTGAAATGTATTAATATTACTAAACACTCCAAAGCTTGGTAGTGTCACAAACTTCATTCAGCTTGTATCTCCACAACCAGTAGACAGAATTTCACATAATAAGTTGCACTGAAAAGCCTCAAATGAGGGCTATTTACACATATGTGAGATATACAAAAGTGACAA
>Ga0157363_1000595_pt1 | contig 28048 bp, 31 predicted proteins | sample AttsexASBM1_FD_111477 | JGI IMG/M metagenome (GOLD analysis project Ga0157363, IMG submission 111477) | Fungus gardens microbial communities from leaf cutter ant in Ribeirão Preto, State of São Paulo, Brazil - Atta sexdens ASBM1 | ecosystem: Host-associated > Fungi > Mycelium > Unclassified ... | reverse complement strand
TGTAGCTGCATGAATCCATTATAATTGTTGGCATAACTGCGACCCTCACCAAATTGTTATTCGTTTAAACTAACGATGAATTACGCGTTGTGTAAGTTACGAGAGTAATATGTTCTGTTTTCAATTTTATTATTGTACTCAGCATCTGGTCAGCCAGCGTGATGACCAACCTGACTATGCTCGATGTAACCGTTTACTTTGGCAATAAACGCAAGACCAACGCGGTAAAACATCCCGATACAGATGGAGAATCTGTCAGATGTATGCCGCACTGCTTTGTGAACGTTGCCACTATCGCGCAGAACGCAGAAAAACCTGATAGGACGAATCCTAAAAAACATTCACTACGCGAATGTGTGCTGCTGTTCAGGCTGCTGATGCCGCCCGAAAATGCGATTTGCTACAAGAATAACGGCAAAAAATAAAATTTCCAGATAAAACAGAGGTTTTTATTCACTCCGATGCTTAACATTTAAGCAACATTGCATCCGTTTCGTTAAACAAAATACGCTAACTGGCTTTTAATAAGAATAATTTTCATTGGGTGAAGCGATTTATCAGATTTTCCTTAAGACTATTCTGGTATGGGTGGTTTGAAAAATGCACAAAAACATCTTACGCGCTTAACAATGCAACATTGGTTGGACTTAATAGAGTAATAAACGCTTAAGTTTATTTGGCAGGAAGTTCGCTGAGGATCTGTGAGAGTAAATCAAACACTTCGCTAAAGAGATGCTCGCAGAATGGGGCCAGTAGCGGCATCATCAGACTCATAAAAACCAAACCGATTGATAAGGTGATAGGGAAACCAATAGCGAAAACCGACAGCTGAGGTGTAACACGGTTTAACAAACCCAGTGCCAGGTTAATGATGAGCAGCAGCGTTATCAGGGGTAACGCTAATCGCATTCCATTAAGGAAAATCAAACTGGCCGCTTTCGTCAGCGCCAGGAAAGCGTTGCCATTGACTAACTCTCCACCGATCGGCAGCGTATGAAAGCTGTCCGCCACCATGGAAATCAGCCAGAGATGGCCGTTAAAGGATAAAAACAGCAGCATCGCCAGCATATCCAGAAAACGGGCCAGTACCGGCATATTCAGGCGGCTGGCAGGATCGAAGAAGGTGGCGAAAGAGATGCCCATCTGCAAACCAATCACTTCGCCTGCGGTTCTCACCGCCGCAAAGGCAAATTGCATCGTAAAACCTATAGCCACGCCTATAAGAATCTGCTGAATCAGCAGCCAGAAGCCGCTAAATGAGAATAAGGTCACAGTAACTGGCGGCAGCGTCGGGATCAGCACATAGGTGATCATCAGCCCCAGACCCAGCTTTACCTTTTTACCGATCGATTTTTCGCTGAGGATCGGCGCGGTCATGATTAACGCCAGCACGCGGGCGAGAGGCCAGAAAAGTTGCCCCATCCAGAGCACCAGCTGACTGCTGTCGAAGTTAATCATTTAGCCGATCATATTAGGCAGGTTGGTAAACAGGGTGCGCATATAGTCCAGCACCAGGCTCAGCATCCACGGGCCGGCCACCACAATAGTCGCGACCACAGCGAGGATTTTAGGAATAAATGAGAGCGTCTGTTCGTTGATCTGGGTTGCCGCCTGCAACAGGCTGATCAGCAGACCGCTGAACAGCGCCGCGAGCAGCAGGGGAGCGGCCAGGATCAGCGCGACGTGCAGCGCATCGTGACCAATTGACATAACCGATTCAGGCGTCATTTTAACTCCGGGAAAAGTAAGGGTTGCACTGTCGTAACGTGATTAACGGGGCGGCTGAACCGCCCGCACTAGGAATAGAAACTTTGCGCCAGCGAGCTAATCAGCAGCTGCCAGCCATCCACCAGCACGAACAGCATCAGCTTGAAGGGCAGCGCGATGGTCGCCGGCGGCACCATCATCATCCCCAGCGCCATCAGCACGCTGGCGACCACCAGGTCAATAATCAGAAACGGAATAAATACGGTAAAGCCAATCTGGAAAGCGGTTTTCAGCTCGCTGGTCACATAGGCGGGCAGCAGAATGCGCATCGGCACCGCTTCCGGCCCCTGCAACGGCGGCGTGTTGGCCAGGCGAGCAAACAGGGCCAGATCCGCTTCGCGAGTCTGACGCAGCATAAATTCACGCAGCGGCTGCGCGCCTTTATCCATCGCTTCCTGCATGCTGATCTTGTCTTCGCTGAACGGCAGATAGGCGTCCTGATACATCTTGTCGAACACCGGACTCATAATAAAAAAGGTCAGAAACAGCGAAAGACCGAGCAGCACCTGATTCGGCGGCGCGGACGGCGTGCCCAGCGCGTTGCGCAGCAGGCCGAAAACGATAATGATGCGCGTGAAGCTGGTCATCATCAGCAAAATAGCGGGCAGAAAGGTCAACGAGGTAATAAAGACCAGCGTCTGCACCGGCAGCGACCAGCTCTGGCCGCCGTTCGCCGTAGGACGGCTAATCAGGCCCGGCAGCTGGGCGTGAACTTCGGGCGCCAGCAGCAACAGCAGCGCCAGCAGGGGAAGAATGCGTTTCATTTTGGTTTTCCGGCGCGTTTAATAAGCTCTAAAACCTGACGGAAATCGCCAGCGGGCTGCGGCTCTTCCGGATTTTCCTGCGCCGGCGCTGGCGGCAGGGTATGCAGATGAGTAATCTGCTGTGCGGTAACGCCTAGCACCAGCCGGGCATCCTGCACGTCGACAATCACCACGCGTTCGCGCTGCCCAACCTGGCAGCTGGCGCTGATGGATAAATCTCGCTGGCCGCGCTTGCCCGTTTTCGGCGCGAAGCCCAAACGTTTGGTCAGCCAGGCGCAGGCCAGAATCAACAGAATAATCACCGCCAGCACGCTGCTGACCTGAGTCAGCACCGAGCCGGTCGACACCACCGGCTGGGCCGCAGGCTGCTGCGTCTGGCCGGTTTTTACCGGCGCAAACGTCGGCTGCTGCGTCTGGATCGCGCTGGCCGCAGGCTGCTGCGGCTGGCCTTCGCTAACCGGCTGCTGCGCCGTCGCTTGCTGAGGCTGAGCCTCGCTGACCGGCTGCTCTACGGGCTGGCTGGCGTTAGTCATTAGCGGCTCAGTCGACGCATACGCTCAGACGGCGTAATAATGTCAGTGATGCGCACGCCATATTTGTCGGCGACCACGACCACTTCGCCCTGGGCGATCAGATAGCCGTTGATCAGAATATCCAGCGGCTCGCCGGCCAGACCTTCCAGCGCCACCACCGAACCCTGCGTCAGGCGCAGCAGCTCTTTGATGGTCATCTTGGTGCGGCCCAGCTCCACGGTCAGCTTGACCGGGATATCCATAATCAGGTCGATATCCTGCAGCGAGCCGGCGATATCGTTGCTTTCCAGAGATTTGAACACCCCTTCAGACGCGGGGCTGGTAGCGTTTGACTGCTCGTTCAGCGCGTCAGCCCAAAGGTCGTCCGCAGAGAGGTCGTCAACGGACGGCTTGTTGGTGTCACTCATGGGGCTGTTCCTCATTCATCGAGTTCAAAATCGGGTTAATCAAATGTTCCACACGCAGCGCGTACTGCCCGTTCAGGGTGCCGTACTGGCTGGTTAATACCGGTACGCCATCGACATGAGCGATAATGCGATCCGGTTTTTCAATCGGTAATACGTCGCCGGGCTTCAGGGCCAGCAGGCGCGAAATCCGCATCGAAACGTCGGCAAAGTTCGCAATCAGCTCCAGTTCGGAGTGCTGCACCTGCTTGACCAGCGTTTCGCGCCAGTTGTGATCTTCCTGCCGCGAGTTCTCCAGCGGCGGATTGACCAGGGTTTCACGCAGCGGTTCAATCATGCTGAACGGAATGCAGATATTGAACTCGCCAATCAGGTTGCCAATCTCCACCTGAAACGGCGTGGTAATCACGATATCGTTAGGTGAAGTAGTAATATTAGTAAACTTTACCTGCATCTCGGAGCGAACATACTCCACATCCAGCGGATAAATCGGTTTCCACGCTTCGCTGTAGCCTTCCAGCGCCAGCTTCAGCATCTTGCGGATCACGCGCTGTTCGGTAGCGGTAAACTCGCGGCCTTCCACTTTAGTCGGGAAGCGACCGTCGCCGCCGAACAGGTTATCCACGGCGATAAACACCAGGCTTGGCGAGAAGACCACCAGCGCGGTGCCGCGCAGCGGCTTCAGATGAATCAGGTTCAGGTTCGTCGGCACCGGCAGGTTGCGGGCGAACTCGTGGTAAGGCTGAATTTTAATCGCGCCTACCGTAATGTCCGGGCTGCGGCGCAGCAGGTTAAACAGCGCCATCCTGTAAGAACGCGCAAAGCGTTCGTTAATGATCTCCAGCGCCTGCAGACGTTCGCGAACCATGCGACGCTGGGTGTTGGGATCGTAAGGGCGAATATCGCTGTCGCCCGCGCTGCTGACGTTTTCTTCCGCCGCACTGTCGCTGTCGCCGTTGAGCAGCGCGTCGATTTCCGCCTGTGAGAGAATACTGTCGCCCATTTGCCTTACCTCAGGATAAAGGCGGTGAACAGAACGTCCGTCACCTTTTGCGCAGGTTGTCCCGGCACCAGCGGCGGCGCGAGCGTGGCTTTAATCTGTTTTACCAGTTCCTGCTTGCCCTGTTCCGTTCCCAGCGCCGCGGCGTTCTGGTTAGAGAGCAGCAGCAGCAGACGGCTGCGCACTTCCGGCAGATAATCGGTTACCCGCTGCAGCGTTTCCTGATCGGGCAGGCGCAGCGTGAAGCCGACGTAGAGCACGCGATCGGGATCGTTTTCCGCGTTAGCCAGGTTAACCGTAAAAGTATCCAGCGCCATAAAGACCGGTGCTGGCGGCGGCTCAGGCTTTTCGGCTTTCGCCGTTTCGGCAGACCCGTGCATTTTATGCCAGACCAGATAACCTCCTACGCCGCCAGCCGCCAGTACCACCAGCGCTATCAGAATAATCCAGAGTTTACGTTTGCCGCTTTTGGCTTTCTTATCAGTCATACGGGCGATGATTCCTGTGAGTATTTTCAAGAGGCGGTAATCCGCTCTCTGACGACGTTATGGGCAAGATTATCCCGCATCGATGGCCAAACAATAGGGCGAAAAGACGCGGGTTTTGCCGTTAGCTTTGGCGTTTGTGATCGTCAGGCGAAAATATCGACGGCATTGCTGCCCGCTGCGCGCGCCTGCAGTGAGGCAGGAACGGCAATCGGCGTGACGTCGCCGTCATTTTCCGCCGTCAGGCTGAAAGTGTTGCCACGGCTGTTGTTGTGCTGCTGTTCCTGCTGGCCATTGAAGCCCTGACCCTGCTGGAACGCGTCGCTGCTGACGCTGGTCTGTCCCAGGTTGATGCCGTTCTGCGCCAGCGCTTCCCTCAGCTGCGGCATAGCCGCTTCCAGCGCGGCGCGCACCTGGCTATGGTTGGAAACCATGCTCAGCTGCGCCTGATCGCTGTCCAGTTTCAGGCTGATCTGAATACTGCCCAGATCCAGCGGATGCAGACGCAGCTCGGCGGTCTGCTGACCGTTGCGGTTAAACATCACAATCTGCTGGCCTAGCGCCTGCTGCCATTCCGGGCTGCCCAGCTGGGAGCTCAGCTGCGGCGTGGCCGGCGCGGTGACCAGCGAAGAAGCGGCTGGCGTGACGGCAGCGGAAGCGGCGCTGACAACTGAAGGCGTTATCGTCGTCTGCGCGTTGGAACTTGAATTATCTTTATCGTTTTCCTTCGCTACCTGGCCCAGCGCCTGCTGGAAGACGCTATTCAGCGTGGCGGTGCTGATATCGCTCTTCTGCGTGGCTGCGGCGCTGGTTGAATTCAGGGCATTGCTACCAGGAATCAGGCTGCCTTTATCGTCGCCTTTGGCTTTTTCATCGCCGCTGGCATTGGCGCTGGCGCTGGTTTGCGGGTTAGCGTTCGCTAACAGTGAAGCCAGAGTAGCGTTGGCGTTGCCGCCTTTAATCGCGCTTTCAGTCCCTTCCTGCGCCTTAACGGCAAGAGGCGTTGACGGTTGCTGAGTTGGCGGCAGCATGGCGAACAGCGCCTGAAGCGCCTGCGTATCGCTGCTGCTCAACGGCGCAACGGCGCTGTCGCTGTTCTCATCAGTTTCGGCGAGTTCACCGCTCTTTACCTGGCCTGAGGTTTTAGTCGGCTGCAGCAGCGCGTTCAGCGTTTCCGGCTTATCCAGCGCGGCAAGCAGCGCGTTGAGTTTGCTTTTTGGCGTCGCGGCGTCTTTATCATCTACGGCGGCGGCGGTCGTCGCTGCGGGCAGGGCGGTTTGTCCCTGCTGCGCCAGCGTTAATAACCTGTTGCCGAGCAGCGTCAAAAAGCCTGCGCTACCGGTCTGCGCATCGTCGGTCGCGCCTGTGGAAGCCAGCGCGTCGGCGCCGATATCGGCGCTGTCGGCCGCCGCGCCTTTTGTGGCTGCAGTGGCGCCAGAAGCGGCCGTGTTAACCAGTGGCAAAGTAATCATTCGCCTTTCCTCAATGATGCCCGTTGGGCAAATTCATCCATCCGTTTCTGATCGAGACGGTTTTCCTGTAGTAATGCGGTAGCTGCCGCGCGTGCCTGCAGCGTTTCATAGGCGTGAAGCCGCTGCTGCTTGTCGCACCACAGACGCAATGCGTTCTCTACCCGACTGTTCCAGTGCGCCAGCTGCTGGCGATGCTGTTCGATCGCCTTTTCCAGCGTCTCGATAAACTGGTGGTAGTTGTACCAGCGGGTGCTGTTAATGCCTTCCGCCATGGTGTTGTTCAGCGTTTTGCGGTATTCGTCCTGGTAGTTCAGCAGCATATGCAGCTGCTCGTCGGCCTGTTTCTGGCCGCGGCGAACGTCGCCCAGCTGAATGGCGGCCTTTTCCAAATCTTTCTGCGCCAGGCCGCACAGGGTTTCAATCGGCGATGCGTGTTTTGCCATCGGTCACCCCTTAACCAAAAATCGCCTGCAGATGCAGACAGGCGTCGTCAAAGGTGCTGCGCTCAAACATGCCCTGCTGCAGGAAGGTTTCCAGTTCCGGGTAGAGTTTGATCGCCTTGTCCAGCATCGGATCGCTGCCTGCCGCGTAGGCGCCCACGCTGACCAGATCGCGGTTGCGCTGATAGCTGGAGAGCAGCTGCTTGAACTGGCGTACCCGCGCGTAGTGCGTGTCGTCGATCAGGTGCGACATCACGCGGCTGATCGAAGCTTCAATATCGATCGCCGGGTAGTGGCCCGACTCCGCCAGACGGCGCGACAGCACGATATGGCCGTCCAGAATGGCGCGAGCGGAGTCCGCAATGGGATCCTGTTGGTCATCGCCTTCGGTCAACACGGTGTAAAAGGCAGTGATAGAGCCGCCGCCGTCGATACCGTTACCGGCGCGCTCCACCAGCGCCGGCAGTTTGGCGAATACGGATGGCGGATAGCCTTTGGTGGCAGGCGGCTCGCCGATCGCCAGCGCGATTTCACGCTGCGCCATCGCGTAACGGGTCAGGGAGTCCATAATCAGCAGCACGTGCTGGCCGCGATCGCGGAAATCTTCTGCGATACGGGTCGCATAGGCCGCGCCCTGCATACGCAGCAGCGGAGAAACATCCGCAGGCGCGGCGATAACCACCGAACGCGCGCGGCCTTCAGCGCCGAGAATATTTTCGATAAAATCTTTAACTTCGCGTCCGCGCTCGCCGATCAGGCCAACCACGATGACGTCAGCTTTGGTGTAGCGCGCCATCATGCCCAGCAGCACGCTTTTCCCGACGCCGGAACCGGCAAACAGCCCCATACGCTGGCCGCGACCTACGGTCAGCAGCGCGTTAATCGCCCGCACGCCGGTATCCAGCACGTCGGTGATCGGGGTGCGCTGCAGCGGGTTGAACGGCGGGGTAATCAGCGGCGCGCGGTAGCCGGTTTCCGGCGAAGGCAGACCGTCCAGCGGTCGGCCGCTGCCGTCAAGTACGCGGCCAAGCAGCTCCGGGCCAAGCATCAGCTGTTTGCCGCTGTGCTGGCTGTCGCCCGCAACGCGAGCGTAAACGCGCGCGCCCGGCAGAATGCCTTCCACTTCTTCCAGAGGCATCAAAAAAAGTTTCTGGCCGTTGAAGCCGACCACTTCGCTTTCGACTTCGCTGACGCCGTTGCCGTCCATACGCTCAATTACGCAGGTGGCGCCCAGCGGCAGCTGCAGGCCGGTCGCCTCCAGCACCAGGCCGGTGGCGCGGGTCAGACGGCCATAGCGGCGAACGTCCGGCACATTGGCCAGACGCTGTTCGAAGGAGTCAAGCGCGCCAAGCCAGCGCGAAAGGCGAGTGGTGGTGGTCATTACAGTTCTCCCGGCGCGGCAAGGCGGCAGAGTTCATGCCAGCGGGTAGCGATGCTGGCGTCTAAATCGCCATCTTCGGCGCTGACTTTGCAGCCGCCGGGATGGATAGTATTGTCGGCCACCAGACGCCAGCCGTGCAGGCTTAGCGTCGCGCCCAGCGTCTGCTCAACGCGCTGCAGATCGTCGGCATGGACGCGCAGGGTTGGCTTGCCGCTGAACATCGGCTCCTGTTGGATCATGCCCTGAATCTGGCGGAGCAGGGCGGTGCCGTCGACGTGCGGCGCCTGGCCGATCACCTGACGCGCCGCCTCCAGCGCCAGCTGCATCAGGCGTGCAGCAATCACGCTGTCCAGCGCTTCCAGCGTATGGGAAAACTCGGAAACCAGCTGCTGCATGCGAGCCTGCAGCGGCGCCTGCTGCTGCTGCGCCTCCGCCAGACCCTGCTGAAAACCGGCGTCGAAGCCCGCTTTCTGCCCTTCGCTGAAGCCCTGCTGGTGACCTTCGGCGTAGCCCTGACTCTGCGCTTCGCTGCGCGCCTGGCTCTGCATCAGCTCCAGCTCGGACGGCTGCTGACCGAACGGATCTTCTGGCAGGTCAACCAGCGGCGCTTCCGGCTCGTCGAACGAGGCCATCAGCGGCTTGTTCGGCATCCCAAGATCGTTGGGCTGCCAGCGCTGCCAGGGCAGCGAAGATTTATCAGACATACTGTTCCTCGCCACCGCCAATCACCATCTCGCCGCTTTCCGCCAGGCGACGAACGATAAGCAGGATTGCTTTCTGTTCGCTTTCCACCGCCGACATACGCATCGGGCCGCGGTTCGCCAGGTCGTCGCGCAGGATATCTGCCGCGCGCTGCGACATGTTGCGCAGGAACTTCTCGCGCAGCGGCTGTTCGGAGCCTTTCAGTGCCACCAGCAGCGATTCCGATTCCACTTCCTGCAGCAGGCGCTGGATGCTGCGGTCGTCGACATCCACCAGGTTTTCGAACAGGAACATCTCGTCGATGATCTTCTGCGCCAGCTCGCCGTCGAAGTCGCGTACGGCTTCGATAACCGCTTCTTCCTGCTGCGTTTTCATCAGGTTGATGATTTCCGCTGCGGTTCTCACGCCGCCCATCTTCGCACGCTTGAGGTTCTGGCCGTCGAGCAGGCCGTTCAGTACTTCGGTCAGTTCCGCCAGCGCCGCCGGCTGTACGCCGCCGAAGGTAGCGATACGCAGCATTACGTCGTGACGCAAACGCTCGTCGAACTGCGCCAGAATATCCGCCGCCTGCGAACGCTTCAGGTGAACCATGATGGTAGCGATGATCTGCGGATGTTCGTCGCGGATCAGGTCGGCAGCCGCCTGCGGTTCCATAAAGTTGAGCGTTTCCATGCCCGTAGTGGTTTCGCGCGTCTCCAGAATATCTTCCAGCAGGCTGGCGGCGCGCTCTTCGCCCAGCGCTTTCGTCAGCACGGTACGCAGATAGTCGTTAGAGTTAACGCTCAGCGCCGCAAACTGTTCGGCGTCGCCTTCAAACTCGCGCAGCACTTCGGTCAGCTGCTTGTGAGAAACCTGGCGCATGTTAGAGATGGCGGCGCTCAGGTGCTGCACTTCGCGGGCGCCAAGGTGTTTAAACACCTCGGCCGCGCGGTCTTCGCCAATCGTCATCATCAGAATGGCGCTTTTTTCGGTACCGGTGAGACTCATAGTTCGTCCTTCATCCACTGGCGAATGACCAGAGCCACCACGCGTGGGTCGTTTTCCGACATCTCACGAATACGCTGGCTCATTACCTCAGCACTCATGCGGTGCTGAGACTTACGTTCTTGATCAAGCTCGTCTTTCGACAGCTTCACGGAGACGGCTTCGTCGTCGCTGCCCGCTCTGACCTGGACGGCTTCCGCCATCGCTTTCTCCTGCGCCGCTTTACGCTGCAGCTGTGGACGAACCAGCTTGCGGTAAAGGATCCAGGCCACAATCAGCACCAGCAACCAGCGTCCGGCTTCCATCATCTGCTCGATAAAGGACTGCTGCTGCCAGAATGGCAGGTCGCCACCGGTTTCAACCGTATCGTTGAACTGCGAGTTCACCACGTTCAGCGTGTCGCCGCGCTGCTCCGAGTAGCCCATCGCTTCACGCGTCAGGTTGTCGATCTGCTTCAGCTGCGCGTCGGTCAGCGCTACCGGCTTGCCGGCCGCGTCGGTTTTATAGTTCACCACTACCGCTACCGAGAGACGCTGTACTTCGCCCACATTCATCTTGGTATGCAGGATGGTGCGGTCTACTTCGTAGTTAGTGGTGTCGTCGTTACGGCTATTGGTCGGCCCGGTTTTGACGGTGCTGCTGTTCTGGTTCGCCGTCGCGTTATTCGTCGCCGCACCGTTGGCGCCGTTAGCCCCATTTGCCGCGTTCGCCGCTGGCGTGGTAATCGGGCCGGTGTTAGCCGGAGCAGGCTGGTTAGAGAGCGCGCCGGGCACGCCGCCTGACTGGCCGCCGTTCTGTTCGCTGTTGCTGCTCTGCCGTGAACGAATCGCCTGTTTAGAAGGATCGGTATTAGGCTGATACTTCTCGTCGGTCTGTTCACGAGCGTTAAAATCAATCTGCGCCGTAACCTGAGCGTGTACGTTGCCGTTACCCACAATAGGGTTCAGGATCGCTTCGATACGCTGCTGGTAGCGGGTTTCCACATCGGTGGCGTATTTCAGCTGCGCGTCGTTAAGCGCACGGTCGGCGTTATCGGACTGCGTCAGCAGATGACCGGCCTGGTCAACCACGGTTACGTTGCCTGGCGGCAGGCCGGCGACGCTGCTGGAAACCATATGGACGATGGCGCTAATCTGCCCCTGGTCCAGCGCGCGGCCTGGCTGCAGCGTCAGGGTCACTGACGCGGTTGGCGCTTTCTGCTCGCGTACAAACAGCGACGGTTTCGGCATGGCCAGATGGACGCGAACGTTCTTCACCGGGCCCAGTGTTTCGATGGTGCGGGAGAGCTCGCCTTCCAGCGCGCGCTGGTAGTTAACCTGCTCGCTGAACTGGCTGATACCAAATTTTTCCTGATCCAGCAGCTCGAAGCCGACCGCGCCGCCTTTCGGCAAGCCCTGCTGGGCGAGACGCAGGCGCAGCTCGTGCACCTTCTCAGCCGGCACCATCAGCGCACCGCCCTTATCATCAAACTGATAAGGGATGTTCATCTGGGTCAGCTGAGTAACGATGGCGCCGCCATCTTCATCGCTGAGATTGTTATAAAGCACGCGATACTCAGGCTGTTTGGCCCACAGCACCATGGCGATAACAATGGCAACGGCAGCCGCCGCAGCGATGATAATCGGGATGCGAGGATTTGCCTTTAAACGAGCGAAAAGGTCGGTTAACCCTTTCTTCTCTGGTTGATCCTGCGTGACAGTTGCATTCATGACTCTTTCCCGCCTGACAGTTGACCGGACTGTTTCGTGTAGTGTCGTAACAAATCTGACTCCCTGATGTGCTGGCTAAACAAAATTAATCCACCTCTTATGGGGTGCCATTATTTTCTGAATTGGAAAATTCGATGGGCGGATAAGCTATGACTTTTGCTCTTATTTACGGGCTTTGTCTTATTGACATTGTGGTAAGTTTTCAGACAGCAAAAATCACCCCCATTTTTTAACCGAGGCAAATCATGGCAATTCAGGGTATTGAGAGCGTAATGCAGCAGCTGCAGACCGCAGCGATTCAGGCATCAGGTCAGCGCACCGACGCCACCAGTCACGCGGACTTCGCCGACGCAATGAAAGAAGCGCTGAACAAAATCAGCGATACGCAGACCGAAGCGCGCACTCAGGCGCAGGATTTTGAGCTGGGCAAGCCGGGCATCAACCTGAACGATGTCATGGTCGATATGCAGAAAGCTTCTGTCTCTATGCAGATGGGCATTCAGGTACGTAACAAGCTGGTTAACGCCTACTCTGAAGTGATGAATATGCAGGTGTAGCACGTCGGCCTGTAAAAGACTGAATAATGCCGGGGTTGCACGCTGGCGAATTGCTGGATGCCGTGGATAAACGGCTCCGGCGGCGAGTAGCGCGCCGTGCTGAGCGGGCGACAGCCGCCGGGGCGCGCCCAGTTTTCAGGCTTTGCGCTTATTAAAGCGCAAGCATGCGCCGCTACAGGGCAAATTTAATCAGCGGCGGCAGAAGCTGCGCCAGAACAAGGGTGCTGACGATCCATAAAATAATGCTCTGCTTCGCCTCGCTGACGTCAGCTTTTGTGGCGTAGCCGGCTTTAATCACCGCCACATCCGTTCTGACGCCCGCCTATCCTGTTCCCTGTTTTCTCTGCAATTAAACATCCTTGTTCCTCCGTTCGCGCCTGTCTGCCAAAAGATCCCGGGTTTCTGCAATAGCGTGCTGTTTATTTTTTGTCCATATATGGGCGCAATCTACTCTCCTGTAGTCGTACTGTCACATCGCTTTTTCGCGACCTTTGATAAAGAGGGGGCATGAAGCTGTGAAGCGGGAATCGAGTCTATGCCAGCCGCATTAGGATCGCTGCCGCCAGTTTGCAGAGCAGGGAAGCGTGTTCCAATAAATTTTATCGGTTGCAGAAAAATGACAGGGTGTTGTGGCCCAGCCCGCAAAAAGCGTGAAAATCCTGCATGGTTACAGAGCCTCATGCCTCGCTGGCCGCTATCAGGCCGCCATTTTTTCGCACGCTTCCGCGCAGTTTTTACAGGCGCTGGCGCATTTCTGACAGTGGTCGTGATCGTGTTTTCCGCATTCTTCACTGCATTTGCGGCAAACTTCCGCACACAGCTGACACAGCTTTTTCGCCTCTTCGCTCTCCAGCGCCATAAACTGTGCGGCCAGGCGGCAAAGATTGGCGCACTGCATATCCAGACGAATGCAGTCGCGCATCATATCGACGTGCTCTTCTTTCAGGCAGGAAGCGGCGCAGCGATCGCAGGCCGCCGCACAGAGATAGCAGGCTTCGATACAGCGTTGATAAGCTTCGGTCATGGTATTTCCTCCAGAATGGCTTGTGCCGTAAGCCTGGAAGAAAAAAAGAGGTTATGCAAAAAAGGCAAAACGTTATCTTCGGCACGGCAAAGCCAGGCCTGATGAAGCGGATAGGATAAACGGACATTTTACATTATGTTGGCGTAGCGTTTAGCGTGCTCAGGCAAAATAGGGCGGTCATTGAATCTACAGGGCGAACTCGTCATGATAACTTTGCTTGTCTCGGCGCTGGTTTTTTTCTTATTGCTACTGGCCATGCACTGCCTCAGAAAGCGCATTGGCAGCAGGCGACCTCTCGGCACGGAAACTGGACAGATGATTGATAAATCACGATTCACTGTTTCTGGCCGTACAAAATCGAAAGCTTGAAAAGTTTTTGGTACGGTTATCACCGCTAAAACCGCAACCGGCGTTACATAAAAGCAGGGCTTAGCGTAAATCATGACAGGGAGAGGCAACTTGCAGGCGCGCCTGAGGGTACGCAGGCATAAGCCTGATTATCGATACGCCAGAGTGGAGCGAATAATCGCGTCTCAAACGTCCTGAGAAGCCGCTGGTACTGTTGCCGGAAGCAGCCGGGCCAGCAGGCGATGTAACCTGCGAAAGCGATAGCAGCGGCTTAGCAGGCGTTTTAGCGCCATTTCCGTTATGGATTAAAGCAGTCGGTCAACATGCGCGAAGGTTTAGCCTCCGAAGGCGGGAGTAGAAAGCGGTTCGGCTGGCTTAAAATTCGACAGTGAAGGATAAAAATGGTAGAGTAGCTATTCAATTTCGTAATACTAAGGCTATTTATTCCTAATATTAAATTCAGATGTCCGCTATGCCACGGATGTCAGTACCGCTTCTCGTTACACAATATCACGCCAAAAAATCCCCACGGTGCCAACTGCATCTTCTGTAAAGCCACAATGACGGTCAGCTACAGGGCCTTTATCAGCTAGTACCCTCCGCTTTAAATTTTCCCGGCCCGGGAGACTTTTAATCATCGGGCCTGATTTCTGCCGCTTGTTTTACCTGCTGCCCGCAATCCGGGCCCTGATTGTTGCGTCTCGCAACGATCGGGGCCATCGGTAATCTATTCGATCCGCCGCCATCGTCACGCCTGACGGAAAAAAACTTGCCTGGCTGCCAAAAGAAATAATACTGTATATAAAACCAGTATAAATCACAGGAGGCAGCCGTTGTGTCACTCACTCACCGCTTTCATTACCCGCAGACTACAGCCTGCCAGCAGTCGGGAAACCCTTCTGGCAAGCTGCTCTTCCTGCGCCAACAGCGCCTGCATTTGGCCGCGACGGGCTTTATAACGGCTTTTGCTGGTACCGCCGGGTCGGGCTTTTTTCCAGATGATAGTGGCCATAAAAAACCTCCGGGAAGAGACAAAATAACAGATTTCCCAGCCACTTAAGCGCGATGACGGGGAATGTTAAGCGTGGAGAACTTATCCACCTTAAAAAACAATAGCCATAGTTATTATTAATATCAATAGGTATTGCATCTATAACTTTTGTTATTGATTTAAGTCGTTGTTTTATATAGTTTAATTATTTTCTTAACGCTTTTTTTACGCATTATTCTGGCGATGTTATTAAAAGCTTTACTAATCTATTCAGTTGAATCAATGCGCCAAAGCCTCTGCGCAGATTAACTGTTGCAGAGGATGGGTTTTCGCGAGGATAAGCTGATGATATCTGTGCTGCACAGAGTGTCTGGAGGGCGTTACAAAGAAACCATTCTGCCGGGGCAGAATGTCAGTACTTATCGCCTTAAATCACGGATTAAAAAGATCGCCACGCCAATCAGTTCTGACTCCTCTGAGAGTTCAACGGCGGGCAATCGGGGGTCGTCAACGGTCAAAAAACCATTGGAGGGGCCTTCCAGATAGCGATAAACCGAGATGCGTGAACTCACCCTGGCCATCACCAAATCTCCAGATTCAGGTGGTACGTCGGTATCGACAATAACGATGCTGCCGGCAGTGGCTTCTGCGCAGCCGCTGTTCCTGTCAAGAATATAGGCGCGCCAGGTTCTCTTCGCCCTTACACCATTGGGCGCAGAGACTATTTCCCCTGTTTTACCTTCCGGTCCCCAGACCGGAATTGTCGATCCACTTTTAACTTTTTCAATGGCGCTTAGCGCCGCGTTGCCGCGCATCTCTCCTTCGCCGCTGGCCAGCCATTGCACATTAACATCCAGAGCCCTGGCGATATCGACCAGTTTGCGCGACCCTTCGGCCTCGCCTTTGGTCAGGCGCCAGATTGTAGGTTGTGATACGCCCGATGCTTTAGCTAAAGCACCCTGGGTGATTCCCATCATGGACATTGCCATGTTCAGTCGGTAGGCGAGTGTATTCGGTTTCATATACCAGAATTTATAGCGACGCGTATTTTTCGTCAAACACGCTTTGCTATTGGCAGGTTTAATAACCTATGCTATTAATTAAGGTGTGTTGATACTAAAGCGGATAAAACTTCTTCCTGGAAGCTATCGATTTCAGCACACCCGCTCTTTGACAATCAGGCCGTCCAGCCTAACCGCTGGCAACCCTTTTGACCCAGGGAAAACAAGCGAAGCGGCAGAGCCGCACGCAAAAAATAGTACCGTTTTGAAATTAGCAGCTGTCAGGGAAAAGTGCTGAAAACTTCACTTTTTCTTCTGCTTTATTCATGCTGAAGGGGGTCAAAATGCGAGATATGAAAGCTTTGCTGGAAAAATGGGGCGGCTGGGCGGCGACGGAACAGAGCGGCGTAAGCTATTCGCACATCGCCGCCGGTTTTCGCGGCCTGATTACGGCCGCGCCGGCCAACCGTCCTGTATGTAGCGATAACGACGGCCTGATTCTGGATAGCTGTATCAGCCGGCTCAGGATCAATCATCCTGACGAACACGCGCTGCTGGTCGCTCACTATCACTATCGTATTTCACTGCGTTCTATTGCGCGCCGACGTCGCTGCGCCGACGGCACTATCCGCAAACAGCTGCAGACTGCCGAAGGATTTGTCGAGGGAGTGCTGAGCGCGCTGGAAGTCGAACTGGAATGCGAAAAATAATTCGCCGGACGGCCGCCTCCTAACTCTCTTATTTTCATTAAAAAAAACCAATAACGTTAAATACATTTCATCGACAAGAAAAATTTTCCAGAAAAAATTGGTTGCGTACGCGATTTCGGTTCTAGTGTGTTAGAAAGGCAATTTGAAACGCCTGCTAAATTATAAAATTTCATTTTCACCGGGGAAGTGTCCTTATCCATTCCGCCACGGCGGCTATTTTATGAAGGGGTGAAAAATGAGCAAGATAATTCAAATTCTGGCCTATGAAGAAGGCTATAAAGAAAAACCTTATATTGACACGGAAGGTTATCCAACGGTTGGCTGCGGTATTCTTATCGGCCCTAAAGATGCATCGATAAAAAATTATACCTTTACCGTTCCCCGCGAAGTGGGCGATATATGGATGCAAAAAATCATCAACGAGAAAATAAAGGAAATGAATAACAGGCCGGTATTAGTGGCGGCGTTAAAACAGTGCAACGACGCCCGTGCCGATGTGCTTTACAGCATGGCCTACCAGTTAGGCATCGACGGGCTGGCCGCCTTCAAAAATACGCTTCAGATGATTGCCACCCAAAATTTTGCGGGCGCGGCAGAAGGCCTGTTGAGCAGCCTCTGGGCGAAGCAGACGCCCGCCAGAGCGAAGCGTCACGCGGAGGCGATGCGCAGCGGCACTTACGATGCGTGGCAGGGGGTTATATGAAATTTATTCTCTTTATCCTTGCTGTGCTGGCGATCGCGTTGATCGTCTGGCACAGCAGCAGAAAGGGCACAATCGAGCTGGTGGCTCATGCCCGGCTGCTGTTTAAAGCCTGGTCGGTGTGGCTGGCTTCGGCCGGCTCGGCGATTGGCGCCTGGGTTCAGGCTTTTCCTGATTCCGCTACCAGCGCCTGGAGCGGCCTGCCCGAAGATGTGAAGACGGTGATTCCGCAGCACTTTTTGGGTTTTCTGGCTTCTTTTATGGTGGCGATGGCGGTGATCGCCCAGTTTATTCGCCAGAAAAAGTTAGCGGCGGCGAAAGAAATGCTGGCAGCGACCCCAACGGCAGCGCCGACGGCTTCATCAATGGTGGTTCCAACGGCGGCGCCGACGGCTTCACCAATGGCAACGACGACAACAGCGCCTGCGGCTTCATCAACCACAGCGGCAGCGCCTGCGGCGCCAGCCTTAGCCTCAGTGCCGACAGCGGCAGCCGTTGGGCTAACGCTGGCGTCATCTTCTGAATCCAAACCAGCGAGTGTCGCAGCGCCGTCGCCCGCAATTTCACTGGTAACAACGGAGCAAACCACTATGTCTGATAAAACGAATACCTCACCCTTAACACCAGCCGAAACCGTCTCTCCAGCGGTATCGATAGTGACCTCAGAGCAGACGGCAGTGGCGGGCAGGCCGAGAGAGGTAGATGTTGCCACGGCGCCCGCATCGCCAATGGTCTCAATAGTCACCTCGGAACAAACGTCGGCGGCGGGCAGGCCAAGGGCGCCGGCAGCGTCAGAAACAGCGGCGGAAGACAGCGGCTCTTCCGCGACTACCTCGCAGACGGAAGCGGCAGACGAGTCGGCTGAATCATCTGCCCCGGAGCCCATGGAACCCACCAATGGCGTATCACCGGCGGTATCAATAGTAACCTCAGAGCAAACGGCGTCGGCTGGCAGGCCAGCGGTGGATACGCCTGCTACGGTAGATGTGCCTCCCGCTGCGACAGACGCAACGCCTGCTGCGGCAGATACGCCGTCCGCTGCTACAGATGCGCCGTCCGCTGCGGCAGACTCAACGCCTGCTGCGGCAGATACGCCGTCCGCTGCTACAGATGCGCCGTCCGCTGCGGCAGACTCAACGCCTGCTGCGACAGACGCAACGCCTGCTGCGACAGACGCAACGCCTGCTGCGACAGACGCAACGCCTGCTGCGACAGATACACCGTCCGCTGCGACAGACGCAACGCCTGCTGCGACTGACACACCAACCGCTGCGGCAGAGACACCGCCCGCTACGGCAGATGTGCCTCCCGCTGCGACAGACGCAATGCCTGCTGCGGCAGATACACCGTCCGCTGCGACAGACGCAACGCCTGCTAAGACAGACGCAACGCCTGCTAAGACAGACGTAACGCCCACGGCGGCAGATGCGGCGCCCACTTCGGCAGATGTGCCGCCCGCTCAAGGAGATGCCCCGCCCGCCGCAGGAGAGAAAAAATGACCGCTTTCCTCTCTTTATTTAACGGAAGCTGGCACCTGCTGGCCGGGATTGGCGTGGTTATCGCGGCCATCGTGGCCAGCTGGTTCGGCGGCAAAAAAACCGGCAAGGTGCAGCAAAAGGCGAAGGCGGACGTGCAGGCCGCTAAAGTCGAAAGCGCGCAGATATCCGCCGTCGCCGAAAAACAGGCAAAAAACAGCGAGGAAGCCAGAAATGTTCAGGCCGTTAATAATGCTCTTAATGATGATGACGCTCGTCGCAAGCTGCGCGAGTCGCAATTCAACGACAAACAGCCCTAAACTCATTGTCGATTCGTCCTGCACTTTATTTTCGCCAATCAGGACCTATGGGCAAGACTGGAAATTAATGGACATCAGGACAGTAAAGGAAATTAATGTGCACAACGATATGTGGAATAAAATGTGCGCCAAATAAACAGGAAATAACCGTCCTTCAGGAAGAGTTCGACGGATAATAATAAAGGCTAAACGTTCAACTATTAATTATTCACTACAGACAATTCGCACCTGCTTATTGTCGCGGAGGTTATTATGATTGAAGTTAACTCTTTTGCTGAACTGAGAACGACCACGCCATCTAAAACCGGCGAGCTGGCTATTCTGCGTCGTTATTATAATAATGATAACTACTATCGCGGCGGCGGTAATTTCGTGGGCTATGTCACCACCTCTTTGCCAGCGGATAATGGCGGTACGCTGGCGGTCGGCAACGGGTTTTACTGGCGCCGCGTAGTGGACGATCCGGATGAGGTGAACCTGTTCCATTTCGGCGCTCGCGGCGATGGCGCGAACGACGACACCACGCCGGTAAAAAATATGCTGACCTGGGCGCAGACCTATAACACCAGCATGCGTGATATCGCTGTACGCTTCCCGGCGGGTAATTTTTTGGTCAAGCCAATCGATATTTCAGCAAACGAGACGGCGTTTTTCTATATCTACGGGGACCACAACCCGCACGGCGCCATCCCGCGTACCACCATTCTTTCCGACAAATCGTCTTCGCCGGTGTTCAAGGTTAAATCGCGCCGCGTCACTATCGAAGGTATCTGCTGGAATGGTCAAACGTCTGCGGATGTTAAAACCAACACGGGGGCGATTACGGCGGAGATGTGTTCCAACACGCAGCCGTTCTTTGAAAACACCATCGTGGCGGGCGAATCAGTGCTGATTGACGGCTTCCGCGCGCAGAACTGCGGCGGTACGGTAATCAAGCTGCTTGATACGCTGGATACCAAGTTCAACCAGATCTACACCACCACTACCTACGGCAGGATTTTCGACGTCAACTACTCCGGCACGGCGGCGGGTTCCTGGGACCACTCGACGGCGATCGAGCTGACCAACGCGAACTTCCAGTACAGCTATGCGGACGCCGCGCTATGGATGCCGCGCGTGACTCAGGGCCTGATCTACAACGTCTGGATCGAGCACAGCCGCTTCCCCGGCAACCTGCGCGACGGTCAGTGGATTGTGGATGCGCTGAGCGTCGAAGATTGCCCTAACAAGCTGGATATGACCAACAGCCGCGTGCAGATGCGCCAGCTTAACCTGCAAAGCGGCAGCGCGCTGGATCTGAGCTTCGACGATAAAAGCCGCTGGCTTTCCGCTTTTGAGTACGGCTGGCGTCGCGATGAGAACTACGGTATCTCGCTGAACGGTTCAATTCGTCCCGGCTGGTACTCCGGTTATCGGGTCACCAACAATACCAGCGCTGACAAGTGGTTCAATCTGGGATTGATTAACTTCCCTAAAGATAACCTGCAGTGGATTTTCGAGATTATCGGCAAGCTGAGCACGGAAGCGCTGGATAAAACCTTAGGCAATCCGACCACCTCGACCAACTCCTGTCTGACATGGCTGAATATCTCACGCTGCTGGAACGGCATCTATGGCGATATACAGCATAAGGGGCTGCCGTCCGTACTGGATGCCAAAATCAACCGCGTCGGGATGACCGTGGCGGAGGTTTTCATCAAGGTGAAAGCCAACAGCGGCGATACTTCGTTCAGCCTGCGGGCGACCGGCCCAAGCCGCTTTGATTCCGGCGAATGCTGCTACTATCGGCCAAGCCTGGTGGAGGTGACCGATCCTAACCTGGTCGGCACCACGGCGGTTAACGCCAGGATGAGCCTGCATAACGGACTGGCAGGCGTAGGCGCCAATGAAAAAGGAGTGCTGACGATAGCTACCACTACCGCTACAGCACCTTCGACCACGACAGCCGCAGGCTATGTCACGGTCAATATTAACGGCACAGACCGTAAAATTGCTTACTATTAGCCGATAAGGCTTTGGCCGCCAGCAATGGCGGCCTTTTTTTTACAGCACAAATTCCGGAAAGACCCGATTCCTGCCGCCGCTTTTGGCCAGATAGAGCTGCTTATCGGCGCTCTTAATCGACTCATCCAGGCTTTTGGCGTCCACCAGCTTCAGCGTACTGATGCCGATGCTGACCGTCACGCTCAGATCCTCATCGTTCAGAATAATGGTGTGCTGCTCAATGCTCTGACGCAGACGATTGGCGAGCAGAAAAGCGCGCGTCGCCGAAACGCCCTCAATCAAAATCAAAAACTCCTCGCCGCCCATCCGACTGATAATCGCCGTCTGCTGCAGCGTCTGGCGAATGCGCTCGACGGTTTGCGCCAGCACATAATCTCCCGCCGCATGCCCAAAGGTATCGTTGATATTTTTAAAGCGATCGATATCCACCAAAAAAGCCGCGCCGTTAAAATTTTGATCCCGACGGGCGCCCAGGGCGTCAAGCCTGGCCGCCAGGCCGCTGCGCGTCAGCGCGCCGGTCAGCAGATCGTAATCGGCCCTGCGGGTAATGCGCGCTACCAGCTTTTTATTGGCGGTGGCGCTGAGCGCGACGATCAGCGGACTGATGGTCATCGCCGCCACGCCGAGCCGCGCCGAAGCCAGGCTGTCGATCAGAAAGAAATCATCTCTGCCCTGGATGTTCAGCACGTTGCTGGCGACCAGGATAATTTCCGTGATGCCGGTCATCATCGTCAGCAGGCAGGTGATAAAGAGCGGATAGCTCACCGCGCACCACATCAGCGCCGGCAGCGGAAAAATCAGGCTGCCGCCGCCGCCTACGTAAATGCCCATCACGCCCGAAACCAGCAGCGAAATCAGCGGCAGCGGCGAGGCAGAGCGAATATCCCTGAGCAGTTCGTTCAGCTCGTCGCGGCGGGGCAGCGTAATCACCAACGGCAGCAGCAGAATAGAGGTGGAAACCTGCTCGCAGAACCAGGAGATCCAGCCTTTTACCAGGTCGTCATGGAAATAGTGCTGGCTGGCGACCGAGCCGATCACCGCACAGACCGCCGCGCCTACCACCGAAGCGGGAAAAACGCGATTCAGCGCCTGCAGACGGCGTGCGGAGCTGTCGCCGCTCAGCAGGACGCCGAGCCCCGTCACGATAAAGGAGAGATTGGCCGCGTCCATGCCGATTGAAGGCGCGACCGCGGTGCCGAAGGCGATATCCGCCGTGACCAGGGCGACGTAGACGGCAGGAAAAGTCAGCGCCGAACTGAACTGGGGAAAACGCACCAGCAGTCCCAGCAGGATCGCGTTGCAGGGCCAGAAAAGAGAGAGCGCGGCGGTGGTGCGGCAGTAAAGCCCCAGCATCGTCATACAGAGCGTGATAAAAAATAGCAGAATAACCAGATTGATTTTATATTTACTTAGCGGCATTTCTTTGGCTCAAATTTTATTCAAGGCAATACCCTGAGCCGCGCACGAACGTTGTCACGACGGCCGACTTTCTAACTTCATGATTCAGTTGTTTAAAAAATGAGTCATCCCCGACAGGCGGCGGCATAATAACCCCTGGAAAAAGAGGGGGTTCGCCGGAAAGCGCGTAAAGAATATCCCTGCGATTATCTAATTTCAATCGTCTGACGAAATAATAAACCCGGCCTGATTTTCTATAGAACAGAAGGTTTAACGCTATATATAACGCAAAAAATTTCTCTTTACGCGCTATTATGCGCTGCCTCTTTTTGTTTAAGAGCATTCCCACTTTAAGCGGTACTAAAATAGCCTCTCCGGCGCGGGTAAAAAAGCGCCGGATAAGGCAAATGTCGGGCGATTAAAGCTCGTTTTTTATACAGAATTCTTCCCAGCTCATACCCAGCGCTTCAGCGTGCTGGCGCAGGTAAGCTTCGATAGCCTGGGCGGCCACTTCTTTATCCGGTTCGGCGAGCTGAATGGCGAACAGCATCCCGTCGAGCTTTTTCTCTCGGGTATAGGCGGCCCAGGCGCGATCGGTCTGCAGCCGCTGTAAAGCGGGCAGGGTCATGCCCAGCGAATCCGCGTCCTGCTGACTCAGCGCGGCGATACCGCTTTTGATTTCCGGGTACGCCTCCAGAAAAAGTGCGGTAGCGGTGGCGTAATACTCTTCTATGGTTTTCATAACGGGGATCCGGCAAAAAATGAGGCGCTAAGTTTACACTTCCATCGCCTTTTCGGCATCTGCTGATGAAAAGCGCGCGGGCAGGGCGAGACTGCTTGAATTGTACGGGTAAAAGATTATAACGTAGCGCCTGGTTGACGAGTCAGGAACTGAAAAATGAAAAAGTGGATTTTAACGGTCGCCGCCGTAGCGCTGGCCGGCTGCGCGCAAATACCTAATTACCAGAGCGCGATTAAGACGCCGCCGCCTGCCGACCTGGTCGGTAACTGGCAAACCTTTGGGCCGCAGAAAGGGCTGGTCAGCAAAGAGGCGACGGCCAGCCTGATTATCAGCGCGGCTGGCGATACGCTGGACTGCCGTCAGTGGCAGCGCGTGATCGCTAAACCGGGCAAAGTCACACAGTTTTCCGGCGACTGGGTCAACGTGAATAATGAAGTGCGGGTGATGCCGCTGGAGCTGAAAGGGCGCGAGCTGCATTACGACAAGCTGGTGCTGCAGAGAGTTCCGCAGCCGACCGCGGAGTGTCAGGAAGCGTTAAAGCATGTTAACGACCGGGCGCTGGCAGAAAAAGCCGCCAAAACCACAGGCGGCAAATCGCACCATAAAGTCATGATGAAAAACGGCAAATCCTGATTGTCTGCCGGTTACGCGGCCTCTTCGCTGCGCGCGTGTTTAGTCAGCCAGCACCCAGACGCTGACGCTGCCCGCGTTGCAGAAGAAGGTCGCGTTGCCTCCCTCATCGGACGTTACCTGCTCCTCACGATGCCCCAGATAGTCCCGCCAGCTTTTTCCGGCAAAATCCTCGCCCAGCGGCAGCGTCTTTTCGCCTTGCTCCCCGTTTGACATGATCACCACGCAGCCCGCGTGTTCATCCGTGCCGCTGCGCGCAAAAGCCACGCAGTTAGCGTGATCGAACCATTCAGTCTGAATGCCGTGCGCAAACTCCTGACGCGCGCGCAGCAGCGCTTCCAGCTCCGGGATAACAGGCATATCGATCTGATACTCTTCGCCGTCGCCGCCTTCATCCTTGTAGCTGGCGCCGAACAGGTCGGGATAAAACACGGCGGGCACGCCCTGTTCGCGCAGCAGGATTAGCGCGTAGGCCAGCGGTTTAAACCAGGGTTCTACCGGCGCTTCCAGCGACTGCAGCGGCTGCGTGTCGTGGTTGGCGACAATAGTTACAGCATGCCAGTGATCGTGTTCGACCAGCGTGCCGCTGAAAATCTGGCTGAGATCGAAGTTGGCGCCCTCGCGCGAGGCGTTGTGGAATTTCATCTGCAGCGGCGCGTCGAACAGCATGGTTTTGCCTTCCACGTGGTGGATATAGTTTTGCAGCTTCTCCACCTCGTGCGACCAGTATTCCGCCACGATAAACATCGGCTGTTCCGCCACTTCCTGAATATGATCGATCCACTGCTTATAGAACCAGGCGGGAATATGTTTCACCGCGTCCAGACGAAAGCCGGTGCAGGGAAGCTGCTGCATCATCCAGCGCGCCCAGAACTTCAGCTCTTCGGTGACGGCGTGATTGCGGAAGTCGATATTGGCGCCCATCAGGTAGTCGAAATTGCCCAGCTCGTCGTCGACCTGTTCGTTCCAGCCGTCGCCGGTATAGTCATTGACGATCTTAAAGACGCCGTACTCTTCCGGATTATCGATGCAGTCCACGCCGTTAAAGCATTTATAGTCCCAGATAAATTTCGAGTGCTGGCCGGCGCGGCCCGGAAAGGTAAAGCGCGTCCAGGCTTCCGCCTCGATGACTTCGTCATCAATCTCTTCGCGGTTTTCGGGATTGACGCGATTAACCTGCACCTTCTCTTTTTCGTCGGCGCCCATTTTGTGGTTGAACACCACATCCATAATCACGCCGACCTCGTGCGATCGCAGCGCGTTGGCGGCGGCAATCAGCTGCTCTTTATCGCCATATTTGGTGGCGCGGCTGCCTTTCTGTTCGAATTCCCCAAGGTCAAAAAGATCGTAAGTGGCGTAGCCTACGCCCGTGCCGCCTTCGGAACTTTTATAAGCGGGCGGCAGCCAGACATCGGTGATCCCAGCCTGCGCCAGCCATTCGGCACGCTCAGCCACTTCCGGCCACAGCCTGCTTCCGTCAGGGTAATACCAGTGAAAGAACTGCAATAGTGTGGGATTACGCATGCCATTTTTCCATTAATCGTCAGTGGGAACCTGAAGTATGGAAGAGGCGGCGGGAAAAGCTCGGGGTAAGCGCAGAAATATTTCACGCTTCGCTTACCCACGAAAAGCGGGCCGGTTTAGCGGCCGCGAGAGCAGTTAAACGCTCTGGGAGTTCTGCGGAAAAAGAATGACGCCTGACATGCCGCCGTAGGTTTTATTGACGCTCTTTTGACGGCCGGTCTGGCTAATCAGCAGCGAAAGCTCCGCCTTGCGCGCCTGCAGCAGGCTGGTTACTTCCGCTTCGTTGTCGAGAATATGGCGCAGCACGGGACGCAGCTGCTCCTGTGTCTGAGCCGGCACCGGCGTTTGCTGCGTACAGGCCGCCAGTTTGCTCACCGCACTGACATAGTCGGCTTCCATTTCGATCAATCTATCCCAGTCGCCCTCTGTTGCCAGACGCAACATTGACTGGCTGAGCACGAGTAGCTGTTGGTAAATCGACATCAGATGCGGTGCGATATTCATTAAACGGCGTCCTGAAAAACAGCGGTGGCGGTAACCTCTTTCCAGGCATCGGCAATATTGCGCAGCAGCTCTTCAACTTCCTGAACGGCGGCGACATCATTCTGCAGATTACCCTGAAGAAGGCGTCTGATCATATAGTCATAAAGGGCGAGCAGGTTATCGGCCAGTTCATCGCCGCTTTCATTCACCAGCCCGACCTTCAGACCATTTTCAATAATATTGATGGCTTTAGAGATGGCGTTGCCTTTGCCCTCGATCTGGCCATCCTGCATAAACAGCCGTGCGCGAACCAGGGCGCTGAGCGCCCCGTCGAACAACAGCGTGGTCAGCTGCTGCTGGCTTGCGCCTAACACGCTGCTTTCCAGGCCTACCTTGCGGTAGAGCTGCGCTCCTGAATCTTTATACATATCGTCCCCGGCTTAGTTAGCTGGATGAAGAAGATGAGGATGAGAACTGCGACGTCAGATAAGAGGCGGTATTGGTCAGCGAGTTTATGAGCGTACTCAGGTTCGTAAACTGCGTTTTATACCGGGCCATCGTCGCGTCAATCGAGTCGCTCATCTTGTCGTAGTTGTCGCTCAACGTTTTTAACGTGGTGTTAATGCCGTCCTGGGCGTTTTTGATAATCCCTTCTTTACCTACCGTGGTGCTCAACATCGCGGTCAGGGTGCTGTCCAGCTGGGTAGCGAAGCCGGTTTTGCTGCCGTCGCCGATAAAGAACTGGCTGACGGCCTGCGGGTTATTGGTCAGCGCGGCGGTGAGTTTGGTATCGTCCACGGTCAGCGCGCCGGTAGAGCCATCGCTTTGCGTTGAGGGATCGATAGTTACGCCCAGCTGCGCAAGGATAGAGTAGGAACCGCTCTGCACCGAAGTCAGAATCGAGTTCATGCTGTTTTCGACCGAACGCACCACGCTGTCACCCAGCAGCGCGCCGTTGCTGCTCGACTGCGAAGCGCCTGCTGCAACTGAGGTATATTTCGTCACCGAGGCGATAGTCGACTTCAGCGAGTTGTAGGCCGTTACGAAAGCGTTGATGGTCTTTTTGGTGTCATCGATAGAGCGTGAAACGCTCAGCGTTTCGCCGGACGCATCGGTGCTGGCTGACTTCAGGTTCAGCGTCACGCCGGTCAGCGCGTCGCTGATGGTGTTGCTGCTGCGCTCGATCGCCACGCCGTTGATGCTGAGTTTGGCGTTCTGCGAAGCGGTCTGCACCGTCATATTCTGCGTGCCGGTGGCGCTGGCGTCATAACCAATCGCGCTCTGCAACGTGTCGTCGCCGGTTACGCTGATGGTCATATCGCTGTCGGTGCCGGTGGTTTTCGAGCTGAGCATCAGGCGATAGTCGCCGCTGCTGGCCTTGATAATACTGGCGCTGACGTTGCCGGCGCTTTTATTGATGGCGTCGGCGATGCCGGTCAGCGACGTCTGGCTGTCGGTAAGCGTCAGCGTCAGCGGCGTCGACGTGCCTGGCTGCGTGATGGTCAGGGTACGGCTGCCGCCCGTGGTCGCGCCCAGCTGCGAGCTGTTGCTGCTGAACGAGCCAGAGATCAGCGTCTGTGCTTTAGCGATCTGATCGACATCGACGCTGTAGTCGCCGGTAGAGGCGGTCGCATCGGTGGTCGCGGTAAAAGAAGTATTGGTGCTGGTCACCGCCGTCGCGCTGAACGCGGTGGACTTGGTTAGCGCCGCCGCAGCCGTTTCCAGCGCCGCCATAGAACTCTGCAGCTTGCTGTAGGAGCTAAGCTTGGAATTATAGGTCGTCTGCTGACTGGTAATAGTAGTCAGCTTGGTCTTCTCAGCGGTTTCTAAGTTGGTGTAAAGCGAATCCAGGTCGAGGCTGGTACCAGCGCCAAGCGAGCTTACACTTGCCATAGGGAGTCCTTAAAGAATGAGATATGTACAAAACACATATCGGCCGCAGAGAAGGAAAGTTTACGCCGGGCGAAAATTTTTAATGGGCAGAATAAGAGGGATAACCGCGGGCAATTAGCCAGATCGTTTTTTCCGTTTCTCATTATTATGGCTACAGTTGCAGGAGAGGACTCAGGAAGCCGACAGCGTCAGCGAGCTCAGCGGATGATGACGATGGATTTACGGGTTTTGCACTTTTTTTCTAAAGTTCAGATTAACCCATCCGATAACTTCAGTAACGGTGACAGACGCCGTGAGCGTGAAATGCTCAGCCTTATAAAACTTACTGATTTTGAAGGAAACTATTATGTCCGTTATCAACACTAACATCATGTCACTGACTACTCAGAACAACCTGAACAAATCACAGGCTTCTCTGAGCACCGCTATCGAGCGTCTTTCTTCCGGTCTGCGTATCAACAGCGCTAAAGACGACGCAGCGGGTGAAGCTATTGCTAACCGCATGAACTCTCAGATCAAAGGTCTGACTCAGGCGGCACGTAACGCTAACGACGGTATCTCTCTGACCCAGACGGCTGAAGGCTCTCTGAACGAGATGAACACCAAC
>Ga0157363_1000593_pt1 | contig 28096 bp, 18 predicted proteins | sample AttsexASBM1_FD_111477 | JGI IMG/M metagenome (GOLD analysis project Ga0157363, IMG submission 111477) | Fungus gardens microbial communities from leaf cutter ant in Ribeirão Preto, State of São Paulo, Brazil - Atta sexdens ASBM1 | ecosystem: Host-associated > Fungi > Mycelium > Unclassified ... | reverse complement strand
CACACACACACACACACACACACACACACACACACACACACACACACACACACACACACACACACACACACACACACACACACACACACACACACACACACACACACACACACACATATTTATATATTCATCTCAGTATATATATTTAAGTATCATTAATTACATGAATTATATAAAATATATTAATATTAATATATTAATATATTAATATACTAATATATAAATTATAATATAATATATAAAATATATTTAATTAATATATTTTTAATAATAAATTTCTTGTATATAAGATTTATAAGATGTAGTAACTTAGCATTAGTGTATTAAATTAATTATAAATCTATTTAATATATATAATGGATATTATTATTAAGAAATATTACTTGACATAAAATCTAATTTTATTTAGTTATAATATAATAATAGAAATGAAGACAAATAAAAACATAGCATTGCAATTATTGAGACGCAAACTTTGTTGTATAAAATACATTTACTTTAAAATTACATACATATATATATATATATATATATATATATATAAGTTCTTAATGTTTCGACTTCCCTTTCCAGAAGCCATCTTCTGCAATTTGAATCCAATGAGAAATGTGTATACATATATGTATATTATGCTCTATAATATTTAGGACTAATTCTACGATATTTAAAATGACAAATATTCTCTTTTATATCAGTTATGCTAATATAATCTAGTTCAAAGCGTAATTAAAACACAATATTATTTAATTATGTTATGCACATAGTCTATAATTATTTATTATTGCATCAATTAATGTATATTTGCATAATACATAGTAAACAGTGCATGATTTATTTAAAATCGAATCAATTTAAAAATAGATTTTTGTACCACATATTTTTTCGTACAACATATTTTTAATATAAAAATATTTATAAATTGTTCAGAATATTAAATTTAATTTTAATAATTTTAATAATTTAATTTTAATAATTGTAAAGGACAATATATCTAAATATATTTTCTATATCAAAAAATATTATAAATTTGGCGCGCATTTTATTGGATTGTCCGGAAAGTTCGTGCCGACTAACCTATATAATTTAATAAATGTATACTAAAATTTAAATTTTCTGCGTTTCAATTTTCTTTCAATATTGGCATGAACTTTCCGGACAACCCAATATAATGTTATAATTTAGTAAAATCCATAATAAAAATCGTTCTTTTAATTATAGTGAAAACGAGGCTGCCGTCTTTAGAAGATTAATAAAAAATTTGATAACATAATCTTGTAATTCCTTCGCTAATATTGAGAAGTAATATACTGAACACTTACTAAAATCAATTATTCATTAATAAAATTTAATTACACAAATTTAATTACACAATCACGAGAAATTTAAAATAAAAAAATACCTGGAAATAGTAAAAAATAAATATTTTTATTAAAAAAATTTTGACTTTGAAATATAATTTTAAAATAGCTTTAAAATATTAAATTTTAAGATTAATTAATAGATGATATTATCCAACAAACAACCTGTTAGGTATTTGTCATTATTTTGCCATCAAGACAACGATGTTAAAGACGTCATAATTTAATTTCAAAATATCTCACATTCAATCACATTTATTATTTTCGATATGCAGCCAAAACGATCGATGTCATCGTTTTTCATTTATCTCCGGATCCACGAAAATACCCAAGGCTGGTCATCTTTAGTAATAGCTCATCAGTGTGTTAGCAACTAAATATAGGTGGCATACAATTTGTCACTTACCGACTGCAAATAAGATAAATTAGATTTTCAAAAATTAATATATCTATTAATATATCTAAAATGTCTATTTTTTTTTATTATTCTTGCACTCCTAGAATTGGGACACATTAATGTATAATAAGTTGAAGTGAAACAAATATATTTGTTTCAACTTGTGAAGTAAGTCTGTTCGATTTGCTTACATTTTTTACACTCAGCATCTTCGTTTTCTCTCTTTTCAACGCCAAATGTATATCTATCTCATTTTAAGTGTAAAAAAGACCAATTGTAACGTGTACACTAGTTCAGAAAGTGCAAGAATAAGAATCGCTCCAACCTATCTTATGATGTAAGTGGTGTTCGCTCTGTCAGGATTTGTTGATTTTATTAAAATTATTCATAATTCTGACTTGAATTGAACTGATTGAAAATAACGATATGTCGATTAAGCAAAGTGCACAGGTAATATAAAGTCATCCTATCAGGCAATTCAAAGACAGAAAATTATCTCTAAACCTCGTATAGTGATACTACACACATCATATAATTTTTCTAAATTAATAATATTATCCGGTTGTTATTACTATTGTAAATTTTTTTATTTATTTATTACATTTATTTACTATGTATTTAAATCAACATTTCGAACTTATTGCATCTTTAATTAGGAAATATATGATTATTTTTAATATCTATTAATGTTATCTATAATTGTTTGCAGTATTTAAAAAAAATTAATAAATAAAATGTTTAATATGACTTGAAATTTAAATAAATCAAAATAATATATGATAATTGTCACCAATAAAACACAAATAAAATTGTTGTAGCGGTTATATTACATGCCAAAAGTAAGTCGATGGAGTAAAGGAATTGGTACCGAATTGCCAGAAGAATATAAAAAATTTTGGAAAGAATGGAAGTTGCAACAACCGGCTGCAGTTCATTATATTAAGAAGGAAGGCCTTTTTGAAAGAAATGAAAAAACTGAAGAAGTGTAATATACCTTTATATCTTTTTGATGCCACCATCTAAAAAAAATATCAAAAAATACATCTCCTTTAAAATCTTCATTTCATTTTTATCTAAAATATTTTTTTATATTATCAATTTCGAGTAAAATTGATTATTAATTAAAATGAGGTATCCTGTATATATTCTTATATATATACATTTATCTTTATTATAATTTTATTTTAATTCTAATTTAATTAATTTAATTTGTTTATAGATATCCAGTGCAAAATGTACCAATACCTGTAATATATCCAAAAGAAATTGATGATGGTATATGGGGAGGAGAAGCTATTGTTCAGGGTTTTAAGAAAAAAGGCATATTTAAAAGAAGGGTTCCACATTTTTGGATACCAAGTCTGTACAAGTCTGTTATTTATAGCGAAGTTCTTGATACATATATGAGAGTTGTTGTTACTCAGAGAGCACTTAGCTTAATTCATGAAAATTATGGATTTGATCATTATTTATTGAAGGTGCGTTAAACTTTGAGCTAACAAATAAAAAAAGTAGTGGTATTACACATATTGCAACATTTTTGACAGATATATAAAATTTTTCTGAATTATCTATAAACTATTATTTACAGACACCAGCTTGCGATTTGAGATCTCTGCTTGCTTTGAAACTAAAACGTCAGATACTTATTGCACTAGCAGATAAAACTTTATATCCTAATGATCCAAAAAAGCATACGGAAGTATACGCCAAATACGAGCAATATCTTTCAGCTGTAAGAAATTTGTTTATACATTTTATAAATTAAAAATTATATATAGGGTGAGATATTTCAAATGTTGCAAGTTATTGTCCCTGAAATATGTGTTTTCTTTATTGATTTATCTCATTCTGTGCACAAAAGCATTACTATTTTTATCAAAAAATGAATAATTCAAAATATTTTATGTTAAACATGCAAGAATAAAGTATAAAATATTATATTAGTAAATTATTGATTTTCGATATCTTTACTTTTAATGCAGAATATTTAGATAAATCATTGTAAAAGAAATATAATCCCATTAAAAAAATAGCTATAACTTTTATATGATATGAAATGAATTCATTTTTCCATTTGTGTCCCAGGCCGTAGAACTTTTGTCTGAATATTTTTCTGTTTCTTTTATATTTTTCAAAATATTTCGATGTGAAAATTAAATGAGACACCCTGTATATAAAGATACTAAAATATTTTAATATTGATAGTTGACATATTTTATTGCATAGAATGTGTGTGTGTGTGTGTGTACGTGTGCGTGTATGAGTGTGTGTAATTATTACTACAATATATTTTCAGTATACAAGAAAAGAAATAGAATGGTATGGTTTAACATACAAGGAAGCTTGTAAAAAGTGGGTACAGTTAAATGCGAAACAATCACAACCTTTGAAAATCCAATATAGATCAGAATTAATTGCCAAACTCAAGGAAAATAAAATTAAAGAAGCCGAAAACGTAAATGTTGTATCACCAGAGGAAACGTACGTAATTATGTATATTATTTTTTTTCGTGTTACTATTTCAAAATTTACACATTTTTTTTCACAGGAGTTCTTGGTTAAACAGACTGAATCCTTTCTCCAAAACCCAATAAGTAAATTCTGTTTGTTAGATATCATGAAAAATGTTTTACATCTATCAAATTATTAATTTCTTGGATATTATGAAATTTTTTTTAGAGATAGAGAGAAATATTTTTTGACAATTATAAACATTAATACAATGCATTTATTAAAACTATCAATGATTTATATTCTTTTAATGTATGATTTAATTTCTAATTTTTCTAAAATTTGCAATAGGTTTCGATAACAAAGCGTTAAATTTTAACATCATACTATCAATATTTATAATTTATAATTGCAGCTACATACTAGAAGCATGCATTTTTCAATTAAAATTAAATATGTATTACATAATCATTACATAATGGAGATTATTATACACAAAATTCACACTGCAAATTTGTCCAAAATTTTTATATTGTAATATTTCTGCAACAATTATAGATCATTTATTTCTAAAATTATAATTAATTTATATCTATTACGATATTGAACATTCTAAGTCGCCATCTTTTGGTAGACAATCAAGCATCACAGCGACAGCCCTTGTAATATACGTCATCGTTCCATAACTTCCACTAGGAGCAGTATCGTAAAAATGTTGACAAATATATGCTGCTCCACCACAGAGAAGTGTTCCCATGGCTGTCATTTCACGTTGCTCCTTTGGTTTTGCACAGCATAATGTTGCATCACCGTCGATAGCCATCTACAAATTTCATTTAATTATCTTTTGTTTATTTAAAAAATATAGAAGAAAAAAAAGAGTAATTTTTTTTTAATTCTTTTTTGTATGTATTTCCATATTGATTTTATAGAATTTTATACATTTTTTTAGAACCATTTATGCTCTTAATATAATATTTATTATTTCAATAAAAAATAATGTTTAATATTGAAAAGGATTTATTTTAAATAAAATAAATCGATAAAGTCAATTTCAATTCTAATAAAATAAGTATTATTTTAAATCGTTTATATCAATAAATGTCTAAATTGCTTGAAAGGATAGTTACTGAACTACTCTTTCTATATTTCGTATTACATTTTTGCTTAAAAAAAATTCAATAATTAGATAATATAATATTACTGCATTATTAACATTATAAATATAAAAAATACCTGATCTTCTAAAAAAATAGCGTTTGCTTTATGTACTAAATGTTCAACTTCAATCAGACCACCTAAAGATGGCACAATGTTATATTCGGTTACTAATGTTAGTACCATTAAAGCCTCAACAACAAGTTGACGATATTCTGGCTGCGGTATAGTGTTCAAAACGGTTTCTACAGCCAATGCAAATTTCAACTCGCCAGATGTCATTTCCTGTGTGAGATTTTGAGGCAATACTCTTCCTTCAATCGCTAAACCGTGACACTGTTAAAAGTTATAATTTTATAGATTTATATTGAAAATTCAAGGTATTATATTTATATATTATTATATTTATTGAATTTTATATATATATATATATATATATATATATAAAATTATATATATATATTATATATATATAAAATTCAATAATATATAAATATAATACCTTGAATTTTTAATATTTATATATAATATATAAATATATAATAAATATATAAATATGTAATATAGAATTTTATATATATATATATATATAAAATAGCGATTTACCTTTTCGAGTACTTGCCACACACGCGGATAGAAATCTCTTGGTACTCTGTTTAACGCACCATCTAATCGTCGCCTTCGCAACCATTGACCTTGTCGATCTGTTTCCGCTTCATTATCGGCATTTTGATCAGCGCTTAAGAAACCACCAATTTGAGATTTCTATACAAAAGAAATATATTCAACTTTACACATATCTAATTAATAAACTTAATTTATAAATGATAAAAATATGAATCGATTAATTAAATATAAAACATTAAACTAAAATAAATTACGTAGCAAAAAAATTAAAATAAAATTAAAAATTAAATATATTTCTCTGTATATGTATACTTAAATATGTCAGTAATCGTCAAGAGTAGTAATATGTTAGTAATTACTAAGTCAAATGTTTTAGACATTGTATTGGCAATATTACCTTACTGACTCTACTTGATTTGCAGCTAATAACGGAAAAATTGCCACGACCAACTGCAATATAAGCACATATGATTGTTATATAAATTTTTTTATGTATACTTTCTCAAATTTTTAATTAACCGCAGAAACATACCACTACTAATAGCAAATTCTTTTCCGCTCATAATGTGATGCAGTAAATTTTTCATCTCAAAAGGAGATAAATTTAACAAGTGCTCAGAAGCTTCTTCACCGGTGCAAATTAATGTTCGCGATAGTTCTGTCGCCATAACTTGTATGATCAAACCGACGCGCAGTCTCAGCATCTCGTGGAATAATTGTGGCTCCGTTCTAATAAACATCGCCAGATAAACAAGCAATTCTTGTGTTAGCATAGCGGTTGATTCGTCGTCACCATATGCCTGATGAATCAAAGCTCGCAGTTCATTCTCTGGTAGAGGCGCGACTATAGTATGCTCGTTGCTCGGTGGCATGCCAACAGTCACTTGCTTTTGACGTACTAGTAAATCAGTAACCGCCTTCGCTAAATCTTCCACTCTTTTACCCAACATACCCGCGCTGTGTCGTACAATACCCCACATTTTCTGTTGACAAGCTTTCTCATAGAGACTTTTTAACAAATCCTTTATTAAAACGGGATGTCCCTCTTCTATTACACCTGTGTCAAAAAGTAGTCCCTTCGAGTCCACCTATGTAATGTTTTATATATGTAAAATAATCTTTGGACTATTATATAAATTAATAGAAAATCTTTTTTTACAAAATTAAAAAGAAAAGATAAATATACTAACAATATACTGCAAAATATCTCCTTGCTCTTCAAGACTTTCTGTTTCGCGCAGCATAGATAGCAATTCCTCCACTTCAGTCTCAGCATATTGAGTTTCAGATATTGTTCTTTGTTTAGTTTTAGGAGAATTTTTCCATGATAACAGTTCGTCTGTTGGTGATGGTGTGCGTTCAATCGTCACTGGTTGAGTTGCGTTGATAGACAAGGTAGTATCCGTCACTTCAATAAATGGATTTGTAATTAGAATAGTAGAATGTCTACGGTCTTCCCCTGCCATTCCAAGAATTTCAGCTGAAATATATAAAAGAACTTAATTTGTATAAAATTAATATTATTTGTCATTAAAACATCTTGTATATAAATTCGTATAAACCTGTATAAATCCATATATAAATATAAATATGTATTAGCATTAGCAAGTTTTATCACAATACATACATGTATGTAATAATGTACGCGCTGCGTGTGCGCATATAATGTTTATATTATTAGAAAGAGATATAAATAATAACATTATTCAGATTTTATTTAATATTATAAGTTTAATATTATAAAATTTTATCTCGATATTTATAAAAAAAAATATAGAGATTAAACAATGCAATACATATAATAATAAACAACAATAGTATCTGGTTAATAAACTTACTTTCTTAGAAGATGATAACAATCACAGCAGGAAGGAAGATTGCATTATTATTTAAGGATCCTCTTTAAAAGACAATCAGCACACAGTTAGAACATGAAAATCATTCCATCTGGAATTTTTTTAACGGGACAAATGTTGCTTACGTTCGACAGCTATGGATCGCGTTTTTTTTATCGCGCCTTTGACGGACATTTTACGCCGCAGATGTTTCCCTGTACGAATTGGACCATGTTTATTAAGAAGTCCTGTACGATGAGGAAATGGTCGCATTAAATGTTCCTCCAAATATTGTTGAACCTTGTGAATATGAGAATTATACGTGTATCACACACATATATAAATAATTAGTGATCAAATCTTGAGTGATATATATTTTAAAAAATGTATAAAACAAAATACAATAGTTTAATTATTTGGTAAATAATTCTATTAATTCATATAACATGTTGTAACTTTATTTTGAGCGAATATGTCATTTGAATTTTACATACCTGAGGATTTAGTTTATCAGGACGACCATCCTCGGAACTTCCCAAAAAACTAAGATTCGTGATACACGACGTACTCAAAAAATCGTTCAAGTTTCCCAATGATACTCTAGTACCGTTGATGTACCCACTTTTAAGTTTTTTCAAGGTAGTTATCATAGCTAATGGTATTTTACCTTGATCTAAAAAACATATTAATGAACTTTAATAAGGAGTAAATAAAAAATAAAAATAAGTTTTTTCGTACTGAAAATGATAGCTTTTTTACAGAATATCACAAAATTTAAGCATAGAATATTTATAGCAAAAAATTTATTTAAAAATCACAATAAAAATGTATGCATGTTTTCTATTTTAGAAAAGATTTTTAAATAAAGATTTAAAATTTGCTAATAAAAATTATTGCTGTTTTTATTTCTTCAGAAACTATGCTGCAATAGAACATCTATACTCGAATTTTATGATACTCTGTATGCGGTTTCTTCTAACAGTTAATTTCACGCTAACATTATGCTACACAATCCAATGTAGTATTCGACGAGCTTTTCGTTGTAGGATGAGATCTAAAGCTTCCGACGAAGCCGTACCTAAATGATTATGAGTAGCGACAAGGGTTACAGTTGGTCTGCCGAGCATTTGCTTCCAGTTGATTTTGAGGAAGGCCAAGGTGGTTGTAAAAGTATTCACAAGCAGGTCGACGTCGTATGTTGTGTAGTACTCCTCCGTGTCAAATTTCTAACACATGCAACACACGCGCAATACCACCAAACACAATAAGCCATATCAGGATAATTTAGGATAAATTTATTGCTTGATGCTTGAAGATGAAACAATCTCGCTTCGAATATTTTGCTTTTATCTCGCACTGTATCAGTTGAACATCTTTAATATCAACACAATTCACAATCGCATCCACTTTTGAGACCCGAGTGTCCGATTCATGTTAGTAATGAAAAGAATAGAAACATAACATGAATGAAACTAATTAAAAAAGCTCATGTCGTAACTCTCCATGGATAATTATGTACTAATTTCGAAACTAAATACGTTATTATCGAAGTAAATTATAGTTAAAACTCATATAATAATGTATTATTAAGGCATATCGTGTATAACAAACATAAATCTTGAAGAATTCAAAATCATGTAAGCCATAGAGAGTTAAGTAACTGTTAAATGAAACCATGACAAAAACAAACACATGCAAGCAGACATTAGTTGTTCAGAGCGGATAGTCATAATGTTTATAAAAAATGAGAATTTCACGCAAGAAATTCATCAAAACTTCTAAGAAGAGCCACAAAATTTGTCTAATCATGACAACTTCAACGGACTTCAGAAAGTCTAAAGTAACGACTAAAAAAGAACTATGATTTTGAAATCGTTAAATTACCTAGATGAATATTCTTGAGGGGCATGACCACGAGAGGCCGGCCCAACATATTCTGCCAACTAGACTTCAAGAAATTAATTTCACCTTTGAATATGTCAATCATGAGCTCATAGTCCGATGCGATGTAGAAGCGGGTCATATCTGTCAACTAGTCAATTCGGTGCGAGAACAAGAGGAAACATAAGAAAAGAAGTAAAGATACAAAAAGATGATAAAGCTTACCATAAAATACGAGTATTTACCTGTGGCGTGAACGCGAATATCTTATCGTGTAAGGAATACAGTTTACTAGTGCTGAGAATTCCTACGTCCCTTGACTTACGCCCGGATAGTCCTAATTTTTTGTTGCGTCCTAAAAACGAGATATAAAATATACAATATCTAAATTATGCTTTAGTAAAATATTTTTAAACAATTTGCGATTTTTGTTGAGTCGTACCTAAATATGTGTATAAATGACTGAGCACTTTTGCGGGTTGTACCTCAATCGGTGCAACTTCTGCAATTGTTTGTACATGAATATCGTGCTGCGCAATTTTTTCCCTGATTTCTGTATCTTCTGCCAAAATAACTACTTGTACCACAACATCCGGTTTTTTTTCGCTGCATAATCGTCTATTTAAGGGATCTAACTCGCCAACTGCAAGAAATCCCTAAAAGTTGAAACAAATTATTGAAAAGAATTATATTACGGAAATATTTTATTATTAATGTAACAGTTAATAGGATTATTGTATTGAACATAATTTTCTAGATTAAAACACTTCATTGTATATAGAAGAAACAGCAAATAAAATTATCAAATACTTAATATTTTTAATATTTGTATATAAACTATAAGATAATATGATAAGAAATGTTATTAACTTTTTAAATGTGGTAATTTAAGAAAGTTCTTAATTTGCCTCAACTATATTTCTGAAAGTATGTTACCTCTTGCAACAATTTTCCTAGAATATAAAGAGATTGTGCCCATTTAAATGGACATCTGCCTAAAGCTATTCGATTTTGGCTACCAGGTTCAGCATACTCCGCTGATACATTCTCAGGTGCGACGGAGTATAATTCAGGCACCAATTTCATACCATCTTCCGCTTTAATCATTACTTCTTCCAACTGTTTGGTGCATGTCTCAACTGCTTCTTTATTGCCTTGGAAGCAGTAATCCAATATTAAATAACAGAAAAATAGTGGCCATTCGCATTCGATATTCTCGAACATACGAAGCTCCCATGGTTCATAATATAATCTATTTCCAAGAATATAATTATTAGTCAAAATAAATTTTACTAAAAATTATTATTAAATAAATACCTATTCATATCCTCTTTTGGCGTTTTATATCCATCTCTTAAAAATCTTTTACAACCATATCGTCCTTGTAATTTCTTGGTAATAGCCTCACGTGTTTCGTGAATTAAATTAGGCTCGTCTACTGCAAACGCAGGGAAACTTATAATTGATAGCAAACCACTATCCAACTCTTTGGAATTTGACTCTCTAGGCAGCATGGATTGCAGTACTGCTTGACACTTTTGTGCCTCGTCGGCCAGAACATGAATAACTGATGTAGGACCACCTCTTGCACCAAATAAATCCAATTCGTTCATTGCCTCCATTGCAGCCTTGGCCATTCCAATACTACTTGCATTTAATTCTGGTAAACCATGATTCGTTTTATCCCCTCTCTCCCAAATTCCATAATCCGGAGTGCAATAGGCAGATTCGATATAAAATACCAAGTTCTGAATAAAAGCCACCTAAAATTAACAAGAAAATTGCAGTCTAGTTTCTTAAATCAGTAAATCTGGTATATATATTATACAAATACACTTATATTTGTATTATTAAAAAAATAGTACAATTTATAAGTTTAATATACAAATGTCAAATATCAAATACCTCATCCAAATTGAAAACAATTTGTAAGCCAGATGCTGTCATTTGAGCCAGAATTAAAAGATACAGAGAAATTGCATCGATTTGAAGATGTCCCCATTCTGTATCTCCCACTACACTTTGACCATTGGTAGAGCTATACTTTGCATGCAAAGCATCATGTGGATTTTGAGTAGATTTAAACTTTTCCACTTTCTCCTTCTGCTGCATCATTGCCATCAGGAGACCCCTCATTAGTTTTACACAGCTCTGTTCAAGTTCATATGTCTTTGCTCTATCCTCATCAGCATCTGCTATCTTTTTATAAGCCATTGATAGACCCCATACAGCAAGTATGCAATAAACGTTATCTCGTATCCAGGCATGGTCATTGTCAGGACTTGCAGGAAAGAGTCCAGTAACAGGATTCTGATAATTCATGATTATTTTGTGGACAATCCGTTGGTAATAGTCCAAACGGACGCCAGAGTTGCTTCTGCTGCGCATTTTGTGCTTTTACTGTAAAAAAAAAAAGAAAAATTATGATTTTGTATTTACATTTTAGAATCCAATAAGCTTTCTAATCAAATTATTAGCTTTATATGTATATGTTCAAATCTTATACCTTGATAAGTCGCTATATCTAATTTCAATGCATTCTCTTCTATTTTATATATCAAATATACTTCTAAATTATAAACTAGTCGAGATCACAAATAACTAACTTTATAAGCGAGATACAATAATATAACTGGTGACTGAACAATTTTTTATGTATATATAGCTCTGTTATCATGAGTCACAAGGTGAAGGATCAACTTATAAGTTAGTAATGATTATCGCACTTTTAGAGCGTTTAAATCATTAAGAGTAGGAATAAGTACTTCAATTTCGAAAAATTAGAAAAATTAATTATTATGATCATTAAAAACTGCATGTATGTGTGTATCTCAATAACAACTGCTAATCTTTGATTCCAGAAACTCTAGATTTATCAATCAGATTTTCATAGTATCGATTCTAAACAGTCTAAACATCGAGTCGATGTTCTATGAAAAAGTAAGAAAACCACATTTTTTTTTACAATCAATCAAGTAGATATAATTAGGAGCTTTAAAACGCAATGTGAAACGAATGTCAAGCAAACACAAAACACACGCATGAATGTACATACATCTACGACGTTCCCAAATTGTTGGATCGTACGAGGATCCACGCATACGCAGTAACATCAGTCGCGTACATATTTCGTTGCGATAAGTGGTACACAGCCAGGCCCGCCACGAGGAAAACAAAAATATAATGAAAAGAGACAATCAAGAGGAAGAGTAAATAACATAGCGTTTCGTGAATAATTTTAATGAGCCTTATTAATGCTTTATCTGTCTGCGTACGTGTCGTTAGTCGCCACCGGATAATGTGTGCACTGTGCATTGACGTCAACAGTATAACGTATATACTTACGTGTTTCCCACTTACGTTTATTGCCTACATCCTTCGCGACTTACAGCCGGTAATTTCAGTTGTCGTTTCTTACATTCGCGCTCCGTTCGATTATTTTTAATGTCACCTACAATTACAAGAACACGAAAATCTTTACGGACTCGTCGCATTTAGAACTTTCCGAAAATGTTTTTCTTACGACTCCACACTATTAAGATCCGGTTGCACCAACGTTACTTTGATTTTAAGCAAAATTTAAAACTTTCTCTGTCTCGTTTTAAAACTGAAAAGAGACAGGGACAAAGAGAGTTTTAAGCCTCGCTTAAAATTAAAGTAACATTGGTGCAACCAAGCGAAAGTAAAATTCAAGATATATTAAAAATTTCAGAGATCGAGACAATCCAATTTCACAAAATAAATCTCCACAATTCCCTTTAATTAATTTATATAACTTTCGTTACAAAAAAAAGTTGCATAGAATGCGGATCGCTGTATCGATTCGCATTCTGTGTAACTTTTTTTTTGTATTATTTGTGTTTAGTAAAAATAGAAATGAACACGTGATACAAGATCGCACGTACGTAGACAGACGAATCTGTCGAAAATAGATTCAATCTACTACCTACTTTGTTGATAGAAAAACTTATACAGATTTGATAGGATTTGGCAATATATTTACAATCATGTTATTGGCAGAATGCTGATAACAAAGTTTGTAAATAAAATATGATTGATTTTAAAAATCACGCAGACTTTGATATACTTCATTAAATACAAGCAAAATTTAACATATTAATTGCTTGAATTGACGTCATCAGTTTGCTAATTATAACAATTTTGCTGTCAATCTGGAAAATTAAATAGTTTACTTATTAAAAATTATTCAAATTAGCACCTAAAAGTAAATTTAACTTTTTTAAATAAGTAATAATGAATTTTTCTTTCTTATCTTTTTTAATGATTTTGTAAGAATACGTATATTTGCAAGCCAAGTATGTTTGTATGCGTTATTCACGTTATGTTTATTGCGAAAGCATCGTGAAACTTTCGCATAAAGTTTTCGCCATAGTTTTCTTATTTCTAACAATTGCACGAACAGCTGGGCATATACCGGTATGTTCTTCGAAGTTGCACTACTTTTGATCTGCACTTAAAATGAATAAATATTGCTATTAGATATTGAAAAAAAAGATGATAGATGAAGATTACTGTGCTAATGAAAATCAATCTCCGATTTGTCTTTGTCACTTATTTTTTTCAAAGTTTATTCGAAAAAAGAAAAAGATATTTTAGAAATTATTTCGCACTGATCGCCTCTTATTAATTCTAGGACACCCTGTATGCTATAACTTAAAAGAGAGAGACAAATAGACGGGAGGTAGAGAAGGGAAACAGCGAAAGTGCAACCAAAACGAAGAGAAGAGAGGCTCGCGGTTCTCGTACGTGCGATGTGCGACAGTTTGCGACAGCCATCAGCGGTTATGGACTGATCATCGGTCGCTCTCGCGGTGTTGCGGGTAGCGCTCCGTTTCTTTTTTCGTTCTCCCTTATTTTAAGTTGCATCCAGGAGTATTTTGCTCCGTCGGAGCAAAACCCAAGTTTTTGTGCACACCGGGATCCGCGACGCGATATGGCCGCGTTTGATCTTCCATGCTCTTCGCCGTTTATATTGGCGATCACGTTATTCGTCGCAACGCTAACCTCGTCTATCAACGCCGCAATAGCTGGCACGTCCTTGGAACCGTCGATGCCCGATCGCGATTCTCTTGGTTTTCTGACCGAACCACTGTCGTCGACGGTCGAGCCTCCCAATGCAACGGGTGACAAGAAAACATTGGTGGTAAGTGCACTGGTGCGCACTGCGCAGTTGCGTACTATGCGACGCACATTTTCCGTTTGAACGTGAGAGAATTCCGCCAAATTTGTAGTCTAGATGTCTCATCTTTTCTCTTTTACTTTCTGTATAATTTGTATGTTCTGCGATCCTATTTTACTTCGAATTTGAATCAAAATTATAATATAAAATTCATAAAATATGAAGAGTGTAGCTATAAAAAACAGAATTTTTGCTGTATGAAAAGTGTAATTACGATGTGAATATTTTTATTTAAAAACATATTTATAATTTATTAATTTTATTTTTTGCTATCACAATATTTTAACTTAAAAAATAATAAAAATCTAAATTTTGTTGTATAATATTTTAATTTAAGATGATTTATGAAAAATTTCATTATAATATAGGATATGTTTCTAAATAGATTGAAATTTTTGACTATATTTTTAGTTGTAAATCCCTCTAAATATTCTTTTTATTTTTCTGTTTTGTATATTTCTGATTTATTTTGTTTTTTTTCTTAGTATTTAGTTCTATAAATTCTACAGATTTGATTTCTTCTTATATTCTATTTGTTTTTTATTTTTGTCTTATATTTTTCTATATTTCTTATTTATTTAGAATTTATTTAATTATATTATATTATTTTTTTTCTTTTTTGAATTTTGGAAATCATGTTTCATTTTTTTTTATATTTCTTACGTTTATTAATTTTGTGTATCTATAAATATGAAGTATTACTTCTTATCATCTTTATGATATGGTTTATATACAATAAATTTTTGCATTTAGAGATACATTTTTATTATTTAATATAAAATAATTTAATTTTATAGGGAAATAAAATAGTTTTTTTTATAAAGCAATAAAATATTTTTTAAGCAGTATTCTAGTGTAGCAGAAGGAGGGCCTATAATAACGCTTCAACGTGGAAGTACTACAACAGAATCCAACAAACTTGACGAAACTACAGCAAGAGAGAGTGCGCCTAAGAGACATGCTACTCCTTCCGTCGTTGCAAGGAAAGGAGTTGATAAAAAAATAAAACCGAGGAAGGGAGTTACAGAAATTCCAGAGATAATATCTACGAAAGGTATAGATCAGAATATAGATCCAGAGAAGAAAAATGTATTACTTAATCAGACCACTTTTGAAAATATGAAATTACCTATAATGAAAAGTAGTTCTGCGATAGAAACAGCTCATATCAAATCTGAAATTTCCAATATTAGTCTCCCGAAATTAAATACCACTAATCCACGCTCTTATGATAGCTTAAATCATAGTATAAACTCCAATTACTCTAATATAAGTATACCAGCAAATGGAACTGCAGCTCATCTAGACATAAATAATACAACGAAACCATCTTTGCATGTTGAAAAGCATATACCGAAGCCTAAACCAACGGTAACGACTGTTGATGGACCAGAAATTAATGAATCTATACCACTCCTACGAACAAAAAATCCTCCATTAGGCATGCCAAGAAAAATCGATTACATTGTGCCAGTCATTATAACAATTGTCGCTTTACCGATATTGGGTGCTGCGATTTTCGTATTATATAGGCGCGGTCGAGATTGCTGGGATAAGAGGCACTATCGAAGAATGGATTTTTTGATCGACGGAATGTACAATGACTGATATTCGTATGAGAAGAAGTTTGTTCCATGAGATTAAATACACGTTATGCAAGAAGCAATCAATTTCCGCGTTCTTCCATTTGCAAATGCAAATTTTGTATACGTTCTTTAAAATAGCTAATTAACAATGTACTCCGCATTGATTTCTTCTTACATAATGATATAAATGTCCAAATGACAACGATACCTACGATATCATTAGAATATATCAAAGATTTTGACACTTTTATAAACGTATTGAACTATATATTATGTTAATTGTAATATCATAATAATCTAGGCTCACTATATATTGATATCTAAATTTGCTACAATTTTTTTATTATATTATTGCCTTAATATTATAGACATGTTATAAGATTTAAGATATTATATTGAAAAAGAAATATTGTTGATGGTATTATAATGTTTTTATAAATATTTCATTGCAGCTTCTAAATTTAACATAATTTTCTGAAGTATTTTTTAAATATACATATGTTTATTATATGTATATATATATATACACGTTGAGATAGATTGGAAATTTTATTTTTAAAACTTGTTTTTATTAATGTGAACAAATTTTTGTATAAATGTTGTATGTCTTTTCGAGACGATTTTTCCTTTCTTTTGTATATGAATGTACATGTCGCATTTGATGCCACCTCTTGTATTAGAGAATATAAAAAAGATTTACAGAGGGTCCAGTTGCCAAATCTGACAATAATAATTAAATTTATATACACTCAAAACGATTTAATTGAATTGTATTGTGCTTTGGAAGTGCTCTCTCAACGAATAGTATTGTGCACGATCTCTGCAAAAATTGTAGTTTATAAAGAAAAGTTAGAACCTATGAAATGCGATATTGTACACAAATTTTACCAAAGAGTTACTCGATTTATATACTGTAAGTTTGTTAGTTGCATTTTTTTGTTTGCATCTGTAAGATTGTTTTTTTTGCGAGATAATTTACAAATGTTTAATCCATTTATAAATTCATCTAGGATATTTTATATAATTGCCATATATGCGCAGGATATCATTGAAATATCGTCTCACTATGTAAATATGATAGCCAATAATTTGTAAAAAATTATTCAATTTATAAGACCTTTTGAGATTGCAATTTTTAAAAGCAAATTGCATTTTAAGCCTTCGAAAGTCTATATTTTATTAAATATACACGATAAAAAAAGCAATAATAATTATTATTTTTGTACTATATCTATGTAAAAGAAAAATATTCATATTGTTATAAAAAAAATATATATATATATATTTGCAAATCGCACGTTTACATCATTTCGTGCACCTATTAAAATGATGTACATCATCTCATGAAGATTTCATATTGAGAAATAAAGAAAGTGAAAAAAAGAAAGAAAATGATGTTTGTAAAGATTTTATTAATAAGCTTATCATATAGGTATATAAATTCAGTAACGGTAATAATACATGTTAAATACGAACCTTATGGCTTCTGACTACAGACTTTTATTATATACATTAGATCGCTAACTTGTCTAGTTGTTTCAAATGTCTCAATATATGGCTCTCAAAAGTATGCATGTACATACTGAATCATGCGCATGTGCAATATTAAAGGATATTGGAGGACACTGGTATATATATTAATTACATAGATCTAACATATATACTGTTATAGCGGCCAATAACAGTTCATCGGCCTTATCACATGATCTTTTATGTCACTCATTTACAAAGTTTTCTCAAAAGTATATAAATAATGTAATAATTTTTGTAAAAAAACGAAGATATTGGAAAATGATGAAATTTATGTTTCATTATTTCAAAAATACTATTTTTGTCCCAGTGGCAAATGGCACGTCCTCTCTGTTCATCGTGTCGATGAACATGTTCAGGTTTGATCAATGAGAATAAATCTTAAAATTTGTTCGAGTTGGTCGAGGCTATTTGATGATGAGCAAAATGATGGTAATTGTTATGAACGATTCCATTCAAAACGGTGGCCATACAAAGATGGAAATTTCTTGTATTTGACATTAATCAGGATCATCATCTCGCCCTCGTCTGGGAATGATTTTTTGATATTTTCGTTTTACAAAAATTATAAAATTTCCACATTTTTGGGAAACCCTACAATACTAAATACGGTAAATAACGAAGTTACTGTCATTAACGGCCTAGTGTATATTATAAAAGTCTATGCTCCTAACTAGTCACCACGGTCATATTAGATCATGATGTTATAAGCGAGAAAGTTTCTTGCATGGCATTTATAAATAAAGGAAATTTAAATAAATCGAAATAATGAGATCGCTTTAAGACATTTGTAAAAATGTTCGTGACCCATTTTTGTATACGTTCTCTTTAACAATCAATAAATAATCATAAAAGGCAATGAAATATATATAATAGCTAGGTTTTTAAAATACATATAATAGATTTTTTAAAAGCTACTTTTATTTAACATGCCTTTTATGATTATTTATTGACTCAAGGTAAAAATAGACATAAAAATAAAGTATTTTTACAAGTATTTTAAAGCAATTTCATCATTTTGTTTTATATAAATTCTCTTTAATTACAAATGACATGCAAAAAATCTCAATGTTTCATTTCTCGCTTATGGCATTATAATTCAATATGACCATGATAATTAGTAAAAAATCTTGAGCCTGAAACACAATATTGAAGAGCATAGACAATAGAAACACGGAATAACAAATTTCAACTTACTAGAATCCGTGTATATCAGAATACACGGTTTTTCATAGAATGTTTCATATACTCTATTTCTATTGCCCGTGCTTCAATTGTGTCAGACTTTAAACTTGACGAGTGATCACAATGCAGAAAGAGAGCTTTATCTGTTTTACATATGTATGTGTACGCTTTACACATCTGCATACTCAAACATTAATCTTCAATGATCTATGATTTTCAAATAATAACTTTATACATATATTTTTTTCTTTGAATCTTTTTAAGTTCTTCAAGAATACTGCGATAAAATTTTGTCAAATATGATTCAAAATTTAAAAAAAAATTTTAACAAAAATAGTTAATAAAATAAGACAAATTAGGATATATGATTCTGTTTTTGATTTAGTTTCCATAAATAGAGTTCTTTCTCGCAAAATACAGAATGTCGTGAAAACATTTTATGACAAAGATTCATTGTTATTCAGATAAAATTATTGGTGTTATACATAGTGTACGTTTATCTCTATCTATATAATCAATATCTTTATCTCTATATAATCTATATAATCAATATATTCAACATACTTTTCTCTCAATGTAAAGAGAAATCCAAATCTCTAACGTCGTTTTCTAATATTCTAATAAGTTATATTTATTTTAAAGAAGTACAATTATTTAGATCTCATTTGAGATTAAATCTAAATCAAGCTAATGCCTGCGCTCGGTCTATAGAACTAAATATAAAAATAGTTATTTTCACATCATAAATGTTATTTGTTCTGAAGCTTTCATTACAATGCAATATACTTCATTACAATGCAGTATACTAAAATACTACAAAAATAATTTCAAATATCAATTAGAATGAGAATTTAAAAAACAGAAATTTTACAATAATAATAATAATATATTTAATTTTTATTTTAATTTTATCTTTTTCATCATTATAAAAAATATAAACTTTTTAATTCGATTGTATCGAAGAAGCTTCAGAAAAATATAAAATATATTACATTATTAAACTTAATGTAAGAACTTGTGCATAAATATATAGCTTAAATACACAATACATATTTTTAACAATATAATTTCTACAAATATTATAGAAAAGTACGAATGGCGCCAAGGTCGAACTGAAAGAAAAATTCAAGAAATAATTATTAGAAAATCTTATATTTAGCATATACAATCACATATATAATTTTAAGAAAATGGTGAATTTATAGTATAATTTTGTATTGTATACATACTAAAGTATTGGGTTGATTCATAAATAAATTCTATTTTTTTTTATCAGATTTTTTTTGATATGACAAGTGATGTATCTCTACTTTTCGTGGTCTATTATATAATGTGGATTTTGCATAATAATTTGAAAACATTATTGAAATCGGAATGATTTATCTATGGTTTTTGAAGTTTCTCTTTGGAGAAAAACTTCACAAATCACTTTTGTCCTGCTTGATCTGTTATGACACTTTCACCATATGTAATTTAAATTTTTTTTATCATTACAACAGCATTTTTCTTGTTTAAATTTTCAAGGCATTATGTGATGTACATACATATACTTTCAAATCTTCTATTTTAAGATTTTACTTTCGCAATTTTATAAGACGATATGCATAGTTATAAATACATTAATATATACATAAATATTGGGTTGTCCGGAAAGTTCGTGCCGTAAAAGATTTAAATTTAATAAATGAAATTAAAAATTTAAATCTTCTGCGTTTCAATTTTCCTTTAAAATCGGCACGAACTTTCCGGACAACCCAATATATATCTAAGGATTTACGATTGAGGAACTTATTAGAGATGAAATTAGAACTTAAGATTTTCAGAAAAGATAAATTATTACATGCAACGAAACTTATTTATGAATCAATCTAATATATGTATACTCAGAGAGCACTCATGTCAAAAATCGGAATAAGACGTTTTAAAGATCATTAAGACATCATTTCTTAGATATCTTTGATATTTTAATGAATCTTTAAATAAGACATTTTACGTCACAGTTTTGAACATGCGTTTGTTGTCTGGATAAATCCGAAAATTGAGAGCTTTACTGAAGACTTTTAAAAATAAATAATATAAATTATTTAATATAAACAATCTAACCAACATTTAAAAAATCTATTTTGTTAAAGTAAAATCAACTTTGATCTTATTAATAATTTTATTATCTTATTATAATAGTTTTAAAGTATAAATTCAATTTTCACGCCTTAAACATTTTACTATTTTTTTCTATTCAGTCCAACCTTGAATGGCATTTGTATATACACAATCATTATCACTAGATCAATGAGCGAAGAGCCGAGTTTCTTTCACGAGAATCCTTTAATCAGTAAATTAAAATATTGCGCTACATGATACACTAAATTAGTTTCCAAAAAGATATAAAATTTCAAACTTTGACACAAAAATAAATAAAGCGTTAAGAAAAATTGATTCGAAAAAGATATCTCTCTGAATACCAACATTTGTCTAATATTAAGAAGCGGGATCTATTATAAAATATTCTTCATAGAAATAAAAGTAAACTGTGTTTAAATGAATTCTCGAAAATAGATATTTGAGATTGATTATAAAAGGATCGATCGAAAACGCATTTATTTAAATTAATTCAATTTTTTTTAGAAAGCTTGTCAATATCCAGCCAGATAAAATTGATTATATTTATTATTTATCTATTGTTTTCAACTCGGTCATCACTGCAGAAATATTGCATTCAACGCGAATAGATTTTTTTCTTCAGAGATTAGAGAACTTTCATATAGAATTATCGAAGGGTCCCTTTACTTTGACTTGTACTTTGCCTCATCTGGGAAAGCTTCCCTGGGCGGTATAAGACTAAGCATCATTATGTGTCGTGTGTAATTCCGCGAATTGCGAAATTGTGTATCGGTACCGTGGATGCGATCTAAAACGCCGAGCACACCATAGCATTGGTTAAACCTAAAAATATTCATTAGTCATTAGCATTCATGTAGCAATTATAAACTTGTATAATCAAATAATTATAAATCCTGATTTTTTTTAATGTTAAATTCAGTATAAACATCATATTCTATTACGTTATCAAAATCTGTTTTAAGCATTCATTATAATAGAATAAATAAAGCGAAATCATTTTAATATGATTTAAATTAAAAAGATATTAATAAGGTTTGCATTACTTCAAATGATGGAAATCATGTGCTTCCGGCGATGGGAAAAATGGTAAATGATATCCGGAATGTGCATTCAACGTCGAAAGAATCGCAAGCGAGAACCAAATCCAAGCGGTAGCTACATGGGAGCCCATGATGAATACACCTAAGAAAGGTGGAAGTAGATTCGATCCAATATTTTCCAAGGGATGGCAATACAAAGCAGTCACAGCTATGGGAGCAGTCCATTCGTGATGTTGTTTATGTATATATTTGTATAGGGAACGCTTATGAAGAAATCTGCAAAAAGTGTTCATTATTAGTAATCATTGGTTTAATTATTTGTGTTTGATATGTTTGTATATTTAACAATCTGGATGTAAAAGATTAATAAAAGATGAACAATTATTGGATTGTCCGGAAAGTTCATGCCGATTTTGAAGGAAAATTGAAACACAGAAGATTTAAATTTTAGTATACATTTATTAAATTATATAGGTGCCATTCTGTTTTACAACCTTTCTTCATCTTTCAGGCAACTTGAAAATTCCATCCTTCCAGAATCTCTCAGATTTTTCAGCAAAAAACTTTTCTAAATGATTTTTTTATCTCGACCAAAGAGTTGAAGCTTTTTCCATTAAGGGAATTTTGTAATGATCGAAATAAATGAAAATAAGTGGAAATCAGAGGGTGCGAGGTCTGGTGAATATGGTGGATGGAGTAGAACATCCTAACCGAGCTCCAATAACTTTTATCGAGTTATTAAAGACACATGAGGCCGCGCATTGTCCTGATAAAACACGACGCCCTTCCGATTCGCTATTTCTGGACGTTTTTGTTCAATTGCTGTTTTCAATTCGTCTAATTGGGAACAATACTTCTCTGAATTTATCATCTCGTTGTTTGATAAAAACTCATAATAGGGATCCCTTTCCAATCCCACCAGACATAGAGCATGACCTTCTTTGGATGAAGAGGCTTTTGGGATGGCTAAAGGTGATTCATTCCGCTTTTCCTAAGATCTTTTTCGCTCAACAATTATTGTAAATGATCCATTTTTCATCCTCCGTCATTACTTGCTTCAAAAATGGTATTTCCTCGTTGCATTTATAGAGTCACAAATAGAAATGCGATCCATCAGATTTTTCTCCGTTAAATCGTGGGGAACCCATACATCAAAACGGTTTATGTAGCCAAGCTTCACAAAATGCTCGTGGATTTTGACATATTCAACATTTCTGCTAATTTACGTATCATATAGCGTGGATTATTCTCGATCAGTGTTTTAATCTGATCTTCATCTGTGGAGGGCCTACCCGGCCGTTCTTGATCTTCAAGGTTGAAGAAATCTAGCTTTAAAGCTAGCAAACTTCCGCACAATTCTTTCAGCTACAGCATTTTCGCCATAAACAGCGCATATCTTGTTTGCCGCTTGTGTGGCATTTTTGCTTTTGCGGTAAAAGAAAAGCATTAAATGTCTAAAATGCACTTTGTTTTCTTCCATATTCAAAGGCGTATAAAACTGACAAAAATTAACATATCGCAACCAAATTTTTTTCCAAGTATGCCTGAAATACTGTCTTTTTTGATATATACGCATGTCATTTGTTTTCAATGATATATTCAGACCTGTCCTTACTCCATCTACCTAAAATCGAACTTTCCGGACAATCCAATATATTTAGCAGGAAATTTTTGTCTGATGGACAATAATAATATTTAGCAGGAGATATGTCAAGAACATGTATTACAAATGTGTGTTTGCATATTATGTTATTAGCAGATAACAACCGAGTATATTTGCTGTTTCAATTAGTAGAAAATAAGCAAGTTTTCATAATATGGAACAAATGTAGCTTTGACAGAAATTGCTGACATAAAAAAAATAATAATTTAGCATTACGTGTTAATATATATCCGCAGAAAATAAACTGAAATTAAAGTTAATTTAATATCAACATATTAGCAAAATATCAGAAATCGCGAGATTAGCATAAATGTACTGTCTGAATTTTATCTTCGGAGATATTTTCAATGTAATAATATAAATTTTTTTTCCTTTTACAAAAAACATAATAATAACTTTTTTAGATTAATTAAAATAGACGTTATTAACAGAATTTAAATATAAATATAAATATAAATATAAAATATATGTATATAAACTTAAGTGCGTGTTCTTCATCTACTTAGCACACACTGGTAACATTATTCAATTTTGTATTAACATATATATTAATTTTTTTCTTTTTAATTAACTCAAGTAATATAAGATTTATAAAAGTAATATAATATTTATTTCTGATATAATCTTGATCTATTAATATTTCCATACTTAAATCTATCAAGTATAACATTTTTTTTCTGTCGGTTCATCAGATATCAGTCAATAAAATTGACAATTTCAAATGTAAAATTTGTCATTATGTATAAGTTTCTGGATTGTTTAAGCAGGATGTACCTGTGCGAGTAATAAAAGCCAATCTCCTCGCATAGTATATGAATCGCGATCTCGGCGAGCACCCAGTGAAACGTTGGTAGCTCGCGCACCGGGGGATAACCGCGCCATTCCATGAAGTAATAGCCGAGATACATAATAGGTAAGCCGACGACGATCTGATTGAACAGTACTTGAGCGATCACTTTGCATAACTCCCTTTTGTCCACTGGCTCGTTTGTACCGGGCTGTATTTTGTATCTACGCAGTACCGCTGGCCGATTGGTGATATCTAGGATAATGTAAATTCCACCGACGATCCAGTAAACCGCGATCGTTAATACTAAGGATCCTGCAATATAGTAATATATCCTTTATATCCAATATCATCAAGATATTCCATAAGAATTCAATTGTTCTCAAAAATTTTAAATTCATAAAAATCCTGCAATTATTATTTATAATATTTCAAAAAATATTAAATTTGAATTAGTTAAAGAATTTATCAAAATCAGGAGACACATACGGTAGTGCCTTGGCGTTAAGACACGCGCAGCGATTAACAATACGGAAATCTTTACGTATTCTTTACGTTAATCATTTATCTATAATTTTATATTAAAACGTAAGTTATTAAGGAGTTATTTTCATATATCTTTAAATTTATAAAGATTAATTCTAAAGTGTATCTTGAATTTACCGTAAACCCATAGAGTAACAGGATCATCTCCAAATTTATCCAAAATTTTGTCCCACTGAGCTTGCCAGAAGTCTCCGGATGCACCCCAGAATCTTTGTAAATGCCTGAAATTTTTTTTTCGTTAATAAAATCTAAAAAAAATTAATAAATTTCTCAATTAAAACTAAGATAATTTATTTAGTTTTACAAATATAAACAATTTTTTCACGCAATGCTGGATTTATTTTTGGGGATATATACATATAAACATATGGAAACAAAAAATTTAATTTGTTATTTTCTAATATATTTTACATCAGATTTAAAAAAATTATTAAAAAATTAATTTCGCAAAGATCGGAAAGGTTAAAAAATTATTTACTCTTCTTTCTTGATCTACGATCAAGATCTGATTATTTTTCTCATATAATATTAGAAAAATTAGGTACTCAAATTAATTCAGTGTCTCTTGAAAATTTATTTATAAAAAAAATAGAGTAATTTTAATTATTAAAATAATTGCTATTATTAATCCAGCTAAAGCAAAATCTTTCTAAAATATTTATAAAATATTTATTTATAAAATTATTCCTAAAATCCCTCTAAAAACATTCCAAGAGTATTCCTGAATATTCCAAAATATAATATTTACGGAATGGAATAGCAACATTCAAAATTCAAATATCAATTAAAAATTCCATTTATATACATATTCCGTTACATATTCCGAAAATGTTCTATATGTTTCGCAAAATTTTAATTTTTCCAGAAATTTCAAGTCTAGTTCTCTCTAAATCAATTTTTAAACAAATTTTGCTTTGAAAAATATACTTCACACTTTTATCTTAGAATCCAATTTTACTTTACATTTTACTGGCAAAATGCTGTGCTCCTTATATATTCTTTACTAAGTGATTCTTATTAATGAGTAAATGCTCTCTGTCGCGACCCTCAACAAAGATGTGTAGTGCTCGAGAGTGATTTTCATGATATTTATACTATAATGATAATGAATATTCATACAATATTCTGAACACTTCATTGATATTTATATATTCTATGATTTATATTCTTACACTGTGTCGGAATATTCGGCACATTGGGAATACGAATCGAACTTGTTATAAATGTTTGGGTTCCGAATTCTATCATGATAAAAACTTAGCAATTTCGAGATGATATCTAAACATTTTCAATGTGAAATGTATATCGATACTATATCCCGATTCTGTAACTCTTACAATGTTCTATAATTCTTGATAACACCGATAATGTTTCCATACACTTTATTTAAGAGACATTCTGGAAATGTCTTTAGATCTTTAGAGCGTCTTTTGGAGGTCTGTGGCGTATGGGTTATATTGTTATCTGCAGATATATATTCATAAAAAAAGTTGTTTAACAACAATGTCTTGAACTGTCACGAAAAATCGAGATATAGATGTTATAGCGATTAAAATAAATGGTAATTCTAAAGAATACAGAATATGTTTGTAAATAAGCCATGTGAAAAAAAAATTAACACTTAAGAATATGATATCCTTAATCACTTTGTGTTATCGAGGATCACTTTGTGGTTTCTTTGAAATGCAAAACAATTTTTTTTTTGCTTCAACTCATTATTCAAATTGATGATATGTTTTTATCATTTCACCTGAATTTAGCAGTTCATAGAGTATGTCATTGCCATGTCTTCAAACACGCAATATTCCTTAGCATGGATATTGATTTTTGAGAACAAAGTTCTCATGTGATCATAACAAAAAATGTAAAAATGGCTTGAAAATAATTATTAAAAGTTTTTTGATGACTCACAATTCATTTTAACGTTATTTTCACATTGCGACCTATTATTCTACTGATACTTAGATAATTAGCGGTCGTCAATTGGCCGAATCTACCGAAGATTTTCTAAGCTTAGATTGTCATATAATCCATATTTCAACATCCATTATATAAGAAATCTATCTGTTCTTTTCTGAATAAATAAAATTATGGCTCTATATCATCATTCGTTAATTGTCTTCATCTTTAGCATACGGAATCCATCTACATATCCTTTTTTTAAATTTTTCTCAGTTGTTGCAGTCAAACGGATATCTAACAAGCGATTCTAAGCTGCAAGAGATTTTCTTGTATCTGTACAGAGTTCTCATCCAGTTGCTGTAATTTTCCATTACCAATTTTCAAAGTTGATCATGACATTCTTGACATTCATTAAGATCTCATTATAAAATCTATGCTATTTTTTGCAAATGTTGCATAAATATTGGAGCTTTATTAAGCAGCAAATAATTTTTGCGGTAGTTTTTAGTTAAAATATAATATCTTAAATACATTTTATCGACGCCTTTCAATTCAATTGTTGTTTTTTAAAAATATATTGTTGGCTCCACTTTGTAAAAAAATATTTGTGAACGTATTAACAACATTTTAATTCCACAAAAAATATACTAAAATTTTCGAATTTATTAAAATAATATATATATTATAACAAGAGATAAGTTCAAGGCACTGAATAAATTTATATATCTAATAATCATACTTTTACTTTTTGTTTTATATATGCGTGATTAGATAGATAAGTAAGAACAGTGTAAAAAAAGAAATCAAGAAACACTATAAGTAAAAT
>Ga0157363_1000592_pt1 | contig 28102 bp, 22 predicted proteins | sample AttsexASBM1_FD_111477 | JGI IMG/M metagenome (GOLD analysis project Ga0157363, IMG submission 111477) | Fungus gardens microbial communities from leaf cutter ant in Ribeirão Preto, State of São Paulo, Brazil - Atta sexdens ASBM1 | ecosystem: Host-associated > Fungi > Mycelium > Unclassified ... | reverse complement strand
TGCCATCTGCGAAGAAACCAAGGCGTCGATCGACATCGAAGACGACGGCTCGATCAAGATCTTCGGCGAAAGCAAAGAAGCGGCCGAGGCTGCGCGTCAGCGCGTGCTGAGCATCACCGCCGAAGCCGAGATCGGCAAGATCTACGTCGGCAAGGTCGAGCGTATCGTCGACTTCGGTGCCTTCGTCAACATCCTGCCGGGCAAGGACGGTCTGGTGCACATCTCCATGCTCAGCAACGAGCGCGTGGAGAAGGTCACCGACATCCTCAAGGAAGGTCAGGAAGTCGAAGTGCTGGTACTGGACGTGGACAACCGCGGCCGTATCAAGCTGTCGATCAAGGACGTCGCCGCGGCCAAGGCCTCGGGCGTCTAAGCACGACACCGCGTCAAGAAAGGGCCCCTCGTGGGCCCTTTTTCATACCCGCTGTGCGAAAGCATGCGGCAAGCATGCATCTTGCCTGCAAAAAAACGCGGCAGTATGCATTTTGCACGACTCATAATATTCTTCTAGCTACTAAGCTATTGATTTTAAACGTTTTTATTAAGGATTGAACCTGGCATCGCTTGTGCACTCTGATAAGTACTGACGCCGCAAAGACTGGCTCAGCCCTATCGAAGACCAGGAGTGTTCCGTATGAAGAAGTTCGCCATTGCTGCTGCTACTGCTACCGCTCTGACGCTGACCATGGCTAACGCCGCTTTCGCTCAGCAGTCTGCACAGGCACCTATGACGCTGGCGGCCAACACGACTACCCAAGAAGTCAAGCAAGACACCTCTGACACCTGGATCACCACCAAGGTCAAAGCTGACCTGCTGACCGAGAAAGGCATCCCAGGCAGCGACATCAAAGTCGAAACCAACAAAGGCGTGGTTTCCCTGTCCTCCGACGTGAAAGTCAGCGAGTCGCAGAAAGAAGTCGCCGTCTCGATCGCCAAGAAGATCAAAGGCGTTCAGGCCGTTTCGGCTGACGGCCTGAAAGCCGAATAAGCACCCAGCGAGTGGCCAGACGGATCTGGCCAACGTTGACCAAGCCCCCCGGCAGCGATGCCGGGGGGCTTTTCGTTTGCGCCTCTTGTTCAGCTGGGAGCCGCAGCCTATTCAGCGTCCAGGTGCAGCGGCGTGACGATACGGCCGTCAGGTCGTGCGGTGCCCAGGGTCGTGTCGATGAAGTAGACGCGCTCGTCCGCCAGCTTGCCGTGGCTGACCAGGTAATCCTTGATGCTGCTGGCACGCTCCTGCCCGAGCAGCCGCAGCAGGGTGGGGCTTTTCGCCCACGTATCCAGGAGAGCGCTGCGTAGCCGTGCGCTCCGTTGCGCGGTATCGAGGCGTTCCCACTCGGCGGGCGGCTGCTGCTTGAGCCGTGTGCGGTAGATGCCTTCGAGCAGTGCAGGCTTGTCTTCGTCCTTGACCTGCAGCAGCGAGGCGTCAGCGGGCACCTTGTCGCCGCGGCGCTGGAGGATCTTGTACCATGTGGCCTGGTACTCCCGCTCCAGACGCTGTTGGGCGATCAGCGGGCCGTCGCTGGCCTGCACACTGGTGCCTTCGATCTCCAGGCGTAGCTTGGGCCGCTTGGCCAGGGCCGCGGCCAAGGTGTCCAGGGAGGCGCGTGCCGAGGCGTCCAGCTCGCTCGAGCCGGGTACGAAGCTGACCGTGCTCAAGTCCTCGGCATCGCCCCCGGCGACCAGGCCACCGATGAAGCGGAAGGGCGATTGCACCGCGCGCAGGGCCAGGTTGCGCAAGGTCTGCCAGACGATCGGCATGACCTGGAACTGCGGGTTGCGCAGGTCGCCTGAGACCGGCAAGGACAGCGAGATGGTGCCCTTGCTGTCCTTGAGCAGCGCTACCGCCAGACGGATCGGCAGGTCGAGCGCGTCGGGGCTATCGACCCGCTCGCCCAGCTGCAGTTGTTCGACGACCACTTCGTTCTCGGCCACCAGCCGCCCCTGGCTGATCACGTAGTGCAGGTCCAGGTTGAGCCGGCCCTTGCGGATGCGGTAGCCGGCGAACTTACCGGCATAGGGTGTCAGTGTGGTCAGCTCGACGCGCCTGAAGCCGGCGGCGATGTCCAGGCTGGCCATGGGGTCGAAGGGATTGAGCTTGCCATTGATCGCGACCGGCGCATAACGGTCGACCTTGCCTTCGATGTCGATCCGGGCGGGCTCCGAGCGGCGGTTGTCGATCGTGCCGATGGTGCCGTGAAGCTGCTGCACGGCCGTGGCGAAGAATGGCGTCAGGGTGAAGTCGGCGAAATTCGCCGCACCGTCCTTGATCAGCGTACGGCCGATGTGAATGCCCAGGGCTGGTTCAGACGAGGCGCTGGCACGTGCCTGCTGACGCTGAACCTTTTCCGACGGCGTCTCGATGAGCAAGTCGTCGATGTTGGTGCTGCGGTCTTCGTTGATCATGAATCGCGTATAGGGCTGCACCAGCGTGGCCGTGTCGACCGTCAACGCGTCGCCCTGCACGTACGACAACCCCTCGAGGGTCAGGCGCTGCCATTTCAGCAGGTCGCGGTCCTTGAGGGTATCGAGGGTATGCAACTGGTCCACCTGGGCCTTGCCGGTCACGGTGAACGCCAGGGGCTCAACGTGCTCAAGGTTCACCTTGAGGTCGCTGTCGAGCCTGCCACTGCGCAGTTCGAGGCGGACATGCGGCGTGATGTAGGCCTGGGCGATGCGCAGGTCCAGATCACGGGTGACCACGTCGAGCTGGGCACTGACCGGCGCGAGATTGACCTGGCCTTTTGCCTGAAGCCGGCCCTCCTTGCCCACGCCCGTATCGAGCGTGAGGGTGAAGGGGGTCTTGTTCAAACTGTCGAAGCGCTTCACGTCCAGATTCAGTGGGCCGACGTCCAACAGGACGGGCTCTGCCGGACGACGGTCCGCGAGGTGCAACTGGTACCCTCGCAGGCGTGTATCGTTGACGCGTATCTGCCAGGGGGTGCTGCTGGTCTTTGGCGAGCGTGGTGTCGCCTCGTCGCGGGCGGTGCGAACGGAGGTATCTGCGGGCGGCGCCAGCAGCGCTTGCCAGTCGAGTCGACCATCCGCCTGGAGCGCGACCCAGGTCTCCAGGTTGTCGCTGCGCAACGTGCCGATGTCGACGGTCTGCCGCACCAGGTCGACCGACGCATCCTGGGCGCGCAGGTTGGCAACGCGCAGCAGTTTTGCCCCATCGCGGGTCTTTAGGGCGAAAGGCGCGATGGTCAGCGAGGCCTTGTCCAGCACCAGCTCGGTTTTTTCAGTCAGGTCCAGGCGGTACCGGGTCTCGAGGCTGAAGCGTCCGTCTTCCAGCACCAGAGGCACGGTGTCGCGGACATACGGCCACCAGAGCTTCATCTGGCCGTCGGTGATCTTCAGCGTGCCCTGGGAGCGAAACGGCAGCAGACCGAACGTGCCGGTCCAGTCGATCTGCCCACTGTCGGGCCCCTTGGCCAACAGGGTCATCTCGGCGGCGTCGCCCGGTAGCGTGCTGAGATGCTTCAACTCAAGGTTCAGCGAATCGTACAGCAGCACGATCGGCTCGCTCGGGCGAGCGTCGCGCACACGCAGGTAGCCGTCATTGATTCGCACGCGGTCGATGCGCACGGGCAGCGGCCTGGCCTCGGGTTCGTCCGCCGCTGCGGAGGGCGTGGGCAACGTGAACAACTGGGCAAGGTTGAGGGTACCGTCCTTGGCGAACGCCACCTGGGTGCGGGGCTTGTCCAGCTCGACCTCGCTCAGGTGCAGGACGCCGTGCCAGGCGCTGTCCAGCCGCAGATGCCCGTACAGCCGCTCGAACCCCAGGGTTGGTTCGCCCGGTGCGCCGACCTTCAGGCCCCAGAGCGTCAGCTCGAGGCTGAAAGGGTTGAACTCCAGGCGTTGCAGCTCAGCCGGGACCGTCGCGTACTGCTGCAACTGCTGGTTGGCGATGCGCAAAGCGACGCCCGGCAGGATGAAGAAACCGATCAGGCCATACAGGGCCACGAGGGCCAACAGGGCCGCGGCAAGGCGGCTCACTCCTTTGATCATGTCAGCAGTCGTCTGTCGCGAGCGGGGGAGGGTTGGAGTCTGGCAGGGTGCTGGGGTTCCGAGGGCCATCACCCAGCCTGTTTCAGGCGATGCCCATGCGTCGTCGTGCCCGGTACAGCGAGCTGTCGCGCACCGCCCAGCGCAGGATCGGCGCGATGCCGTGCACGCCCACGCGCGTCAGGCGGCGCTCGATCGGCCCTCGTTGCAGACCGAGCAAGTGCTGGCCCCACTCCGGGACCAGATCGATGCCGGCGTTGAGCATCAGCTTGCCCACCGGCACCGCCAGACGACTCGGTGCCGGTGCGTCCAGCAGTACCTGCACCACCTCAAGGCTGTGGGCGTCGCAACGCAGTTCCGGGCGCGCGGCCTCCAGGTACATGGCGATCTCGGTACGGTTGCGCGGCACGCCGCGTGCGCCCAGACGCTCGGCGGTCAGGGCCACTTCGTCGTAATAGCGGTCCTGGTCAGCGTGCGTCATGTGTGGGTCGTGATAGCGCAGGTGCGCGGCCAGGAAACTGCTGACTTCGGCCACATGCACCCAGGTCAGCAGGTCCGGGTCGCTGGCGGCATAGGGCCTGCCATCGGGGGCGATGCCCACCACATGCAGGTGGACCTTGCGCACTTTCTCGATCAGCCATTCGGTGTCCCGGGTCGAGCCGAACGTGGTGCCGGCCACGAACTGCCCGGTACGCCGCAGCCGACCGATCAGGTCCTTGCGGAAATTGGAGTGATCCCAGACCCCGGCCAGGGCCAGGGGGTGCAGCAATTGCAACAGCAGCGCGCTGATGCCGCCGATCAGCATGCTGGTGAAGTCGCCATGCACGCGCCAGCATACGCTCTGGGGGCCGAACAGGCCGGGATCGCCCTTGGGGCTTTCCAGGTCGAGCTGGCCGAGGGCCAGACCGGTCATGCTGAGCACCTGGGTTTCGATACGTCGGCGAATGGCTTCCATGGCGACCTGCGGTTAGGCCTTTCGAAGCGATCGGCCGTGGATGGGAGGACGGCGGTACGGTGTGGGGCCGCTCATGGATCAGCCGAGCCTGGAGGCAGGCCGATCCGTGAGCGACGGGGCAGGGCGATCAGCCGCGGTGGCGTCCGCGGAAGTAGTTGATCAGGCCCTGGGTCGAGCCGTCATCGGCGGCCTGCGCTTCGCTGCCGACCAGACGCTGGTAGACGCCCTTGCCCAGTTCCTTGCCCAGCTCCACGCCCCACTGGTCGAAGGCATTGATGCCCCAGATGACGCTTTGCACGAACACCTTGTGCTCGTACATCGCCACCAGGGCGCCTAGCCGGCGTGGGCTGATGCGTTCGACCACCAGGGTGTTGCTCGGCCGGTTGCCGGGGATGACCTTGTGCGGCGCGACACGCTGGACTTCGGCTTCAGGCAGGCCTTTTTCGCGTAGTTCGGCTTCGGCTTCTTCGCGGGTCTTGCCCAGCATCAGGGCCTGGCTCTGGGACAGGCAGTTGGCGTACAGCCACTGGTGGTGGTCGGCGACCGGGTTGAAGCTCACCACCGGCACGATGAAGTCGGCCGGGATCAGCTGGGTGCCCTGGTGCAGCAACTGGTGATACGCATGCTGACCGTTGCAGCCCACGCCGCCCCAGATCACCGGCCCGGTGTCGATCTTCACCGGGCTGCCGTCCTGCAGCACGCTCTTGCCGTTGGACTCCATGTCCAGCTGCTGCAAGTGCTTGGTGATGTTGCGCAGGTAGTGGTCGTACGGCAGGATCGCATGGCTCTGCGCACCCCAGAAGTTGCCATACCAGACGCCCAGCAGCCCCAGCAGGACCGGCATGTTCTGTTCGAATGGCGCGTTCTGGAAGTGCTGGTCCATGGTGTAGGCGCCCGACAGCAACTCCTTGAAGTTGGCGGTGCCGATGGCCAGGGCGATCGGCAGGCCGATGGCCGACCACAGTGAATAACGACCGCCCACCCAGTCCCACATCGGGAAGATGTTCTCTTCACGAATACCGAACGCAACGGCCGCGGTCTTGTTGCTCGAGACTGCGATGAAGTGGCGATACAGCTCGGCTTCCGAGCCGCCCTGCGCCAGGTACCAGGCGCGCGCTGCGGTGGCATTCTTCAGGGTTTCGAGGGTGTTGAAGGACTTCGACGACACGATGAACAGCGTGGTCTCGGCGCGCAGGCGGGCCGAGAGTTCGTGGAACTCGCTGCCATCGATATTGGCCAGGTAATGGCAACGTACGCCGCGCTGGGCGTAGGGCGTCAATGCCTCGGACACCAGTTCCGGGCCCAGGAAGGAGCCGCCGATGCCGATGTTCACCACGTCGGTGATGGGCTTTTCGCTGTAGCCGCGCCACAGGCCGTCATGGATGCGCCCGACCAGCTCGGTGATCTGGTTCAGTACCTTGTGCACGTCCGGCATCAGGTCGGTGCCGTTGACTTCCAGCTTGTCGCCGATCGGACGACGCAGGGCGGTGTGCAGCACCGGACGACCTTCGGAGGCATTGATGATCTCGCCCGAGAACATCGAGCCGATGGCCTCCTTGAGGCCGACGTCCTGGGCCAGCTTCACCAGCAGGTCACGGGTCTCTTCGTTGATCAGGTTCTTCGAGTAGTCGAGAAACAAACCACAGCTGCTGAGGGAGAAATGCTCGAAGCGCTGGGCGTCCTCGGCAAATGCCTCGCGCATGCTGAATCCTTGCATGGCGTCGCGGTGCCGCTGGAGCGCATGCCAGGCAGGCAGCGCCGTCACATCGTGTGGGGTACGGTAATACGCCATTGCGAATGGTTCCCTAGGTGCGTTGACTTGCCTTGGACACTGGCCGACGCGGCCAGTTGCAGGCTGGTCGTCATTATAGGCAAAGCTGAGGCTGCTGGCTGATAGGAAAGCTCATAGACGCTTGGGCTTGCTGCATGGGCCAGAAGGGCATGAATTATTTTAGAAACCCCGCTACAGATCGCGGTAGCACAATATTCGCCTGTCTATAGTGAGGTCTAAGATGTTTATGACCTTGGAAATTTCTTACGACTTTGTAGGCTGGCTACTACTTGAGCCTAGGAAGCTTCACGCAGTCGTTAAGGTGCTTTCTTATTGAAGGGTTTACATTGTCCGCTTAAATTAATAATGCATTGGGCTAAGAGGTGTTGGTCGGTTATCTCAAGACGTCGTGTTGGCATTTGAGCGGTAAGCTAATGTTAAGGATGAACATAAAATGAACAACCGATTGTTAAGCAATAGGCTAGAGGTTATTGACGATTTTGTTACGGTAGAAGAGCTGGAGAAAATAATAGAATGTTGTGAGGCGTCTGTATGGCGTTACGGTTGGCCCGTCAAGATAATGCCATTTGCACGTCCTTGTTGGCATATTTTTATTGCGGGTACTCAGCGGCTAGAAAATCTGTCGTGCGAGGGAGAACTCAAGGAGCATGATCAGTGGGGCTTTTTGAGCGGTCTTTGGCAACGGGTTAAAAAAGCGCACCTTCCTAATGCGAGACTCTTGGGCGTCTATGCGAATGGCCAGACATTTGGTCAAGACGGCCCGATTCACTGCGACAACCGAAGCGATGAGCCGGGTCAGACGGTTGTGGTGTTCTGTAACGGCTATTGGTCAACGTCATGGGGCGGCGAACTTATTTTTCACGACCCTAATAAGACAGAAGTGGTAGGCGCTGTTCTACCGAAGCCACGGCGTGTTGTTATCTTTGATGGAACGATGCCGCATAGCGCCAAATCACCCAATCTGACGTGTGACCAGTTGCGCATGACGTTAGCATTCAAAACGATAATTGAGGGGGTAGGTTGACATGAGTCAACGCGTAGAATTTGTTATAGGTGTCGTGGAAAAGGTATCTGAGCCAGTCAACAAAGCGAGTGCTACCAGTGCCATAGTTGATCAGTACAATACTGATAAGACTGGTTTTGCTTTGGTCAACCAGGGATTGCAGACCGCCAGTGTGGTGGCTTCTGTCATATCCATTACGAGAATCACTACAGGCTTTATACCTTTTGTAAATGTCCAAGCAAATTTACTGGCCGGTACGACAACTTTTCTGAAGATCGTCGCCGACGTAAAAGAAGGTAAGCGTATCGAATCAGGTGATAGGCTTGCTCTTATTGGGAACGTGGCGGGTATCGTAGCTGCGGTTGCTATCTTGGGTGGGGCGCGTGTCCTGGCAGCAGGCTCCACTTTTGTTGGGATAGCCATAAATTTGGTTGGATTGTACGAGTCTGGCGTGTTGAAAGCGCTACAGGAAAAGGTCCTCTCGCCACTCATTGACCAGCTGATAGAGCGGAGTCAGCAAGGAGTCTCCACGGATGGGTGGGTAACAGCTGGCCTCCAGATAGTGTCGGCCGGTCAGGTGGTGAATGAGTACGGTAATATCATTGCTGTCATTAACTGGGATCCTGTTACGAATGTCATTGATATTGCCAGTGGCCAATTTTCACGGTTTAGCGATTTAGCAAATGCGGGATCAGTTTCTGGTAATGGAGGCGGAGGAGGCGTCATCATACCCCTCCCTGCACTTATTCCCGAACCACCCCTTCCAGGCCCGCGTATCGATATATCCATAGAATCGATAGGGCCTGGGCCTGGAGGGCAAGACACCTACCTTTGCTGTACTGGTGCTCGGCAAGATAAATACCTCTAATGTAGGCAAGGGCTCAGCTGTCGGTGAAAGGAATCGCTTGATGGCTGGCGTCCTTGCCTAGTAGGTGAACATGCTAAAGCAATTCATTACGCTGATTCGAGATATGGAGTCTGCACAGCAAATTCAGGTGTTCAGGCTTGCAGCGTTAGGATTATTATTTTTCGCGGTCATACCTGTTTTTCTGTCTTTCGAACCCAAGGTGCCTTCAGTAAAGGCGTCTTGGACAAGGTCCAAGGGTGAGGTGAGAAATGAACATGGCTTGTTAAAAGAAAACGGCGCTTTCACTAGTTTTCAAGTGTGTTATAAGTCTTCAGGTGATCGCTTATCTTGCGCTCGTGTGTATGCGGCTACGGATGCTTATAGAAAAGCGGGTTTGAAAAAAAATAGCGTGGTATGGCTCGACCTTGAAAAGCAGGCGGAGGGCGTAATCATTAGGCGGCTTTTTACTGCAGAAGGCAATTTACTTTACGACCCAAGCGTGCAAGCGGATGTGAGCGACATGATCAATACTCGGCTAAGGGGAGAGATCAATTTCATCCTGTGTGAGGTGATATTAATTTTTGCCGCTGCAGAGGTTAGGCGTTTTCTGGCTTCCAAGAAAAAGATTTCTTGACCTTGGACAATTATGAATCGTCTCTCGTTGCCTCCCACCGTGGAAGGCAACGAAGTGCATTTCGACTAACGTCGAATCTGTGAATTATCTAGATGCACATGCAGATTATCTATTAATCTTGTCGTGCCTAGATAGACAGCCGCGATGATCACCACATCGTCGTCCTCGGCCTGGGCCGGTTGCAAGGTGACCGCGTGGCGGATCTCCAGGTAGTCGGGCCGCAGCCCGGCCGCCAGCAGCCTGGCCTGGGCGGCGCTGATCTGCTCGGCAAAGTCGCGCGCGCCCTGGCGCAGCGCTTCGGCAATGCCGCTCAGGACCTGGTACAGCACGGGTGCGACGGCGCGCTGGGTGTCGTCGAGGTAGCCGTTGCGCGACGACAGGGCCAGGCCATCGGCCGCGCGCACGGTCGGCTCACCGAGGATCTGCACCGGCAGGTTGAGGTCGCGGACCATGGCGCGGATCACCGCCAGTTGCTGGAAGTCCTTTTCGCCGAACACGGCCAGGTCCGGCTGCACCATGTTGAACAGCTTGCTGACCACCGTCGCCACGCCTTCGAAATGCCCGGGACGGCTGGCGCCGCACAGGCCTTCGGACAGGTAGGGCACGCTGACCCGGGTCTGCACGGCCATGCCATCGGGGTACATGTCCTCGACCCCCGGCGCGAACAGCAGGTTGCAGCCGGCGTCGAACAGCTTCTCCTGGTCGGCCGCCAGGGTGCGCGGGTAGTTGCCCAGGTCCTCGTTGGCGCCGAACTGCAGCGGGTTGACGAAGATGCTGGCGACCACGAAATCGGCGCGCTGCGCGGCCTTGGTCACCAGGGCCACATGACCGCTGTGCAGGTTGCCCATGGTCGGCACGAAGCCAATGCGCTTGCCTTCCCCACGTGCGCGGGCCACGGCGGCGCGCAGTTCCCGGACGGTCTTGACGGTATTCATGCGCTGAACCCATGTTCGCTGGCAGGGAAGGTGACGTGCTTGACGGCCTCGACATAGGCCGCCAGGGCGCTCGGGATGTCCGGCTGGCCGGCCATGAAGTTCTTCACGAACCGTGGCGAGCGACCGCTCAGCGACAGGCCGAGCATGTCGTGCAGTACCAGCACCTGGCCATCGGTGGCGCTGCCGGCACCGATGCCGATCACCGGTACGCTGGCGGCCTGGCTGATCTGTGCGGCCAACTCGGTAGGCACGCATTCGAGCAGCAGCATGGCGGCGCCGGCGCGCTCCAGGGCCAGGGCGTCTTCACGCAACTGCTGGGCCTGGCTTTCCTGGCGACCTTGCACCTTGTAGCCGCCCATCACGTTCACTGTCTGTGGCGTCAGGCCCAGGTGCGCGCATACTGGCACGCCACGCTCGGCCAGGCGGGTGATGGTCTCGGCCAACCAGGCCGCGCCTTCGATCTTGATCATGTGCGCGCCTGCCTGCATCAGCGTGGCGCTGTTGGCGAAGGTCTGTTCCGGCGTGGCATGGGCCATGAAGGGCAGGTCGGCCAGGATCAGCGAGCGGGGCGCTGCACGTTTGACGCAGGCGGTGTGGTAGGCCATGTCAGTGACACTCACCGGCAAGGTGCTGTCATGCCCTTGCAGCACCATGCCCAGCGAATCACCTACCAACAGAACCTCCACACCTGCATCGCTGGCGACCTTGGCGAAGGTCGCGTCGTAGCAGGTGAGCATGGTGATCTTTTCCCCCTTGGCCTTCAGGCCGTGCAGGGTGGTCAGGGTGACGTCAGGCATGTGGCATTCCTCGTTGGCGTCGCAGGCAGGCCGGTTCGCTCCGGCTGCCATGGCGTCGGCACATCATCGTACGTGATGTTCATGGTCTACGGCCGTGACGGCAGGGGCCACGGGCCGCCTATAGTCGTGAGCGAGGCAGGGGAAGTCAATGATCCTGTTACCGCGACGTTACCCTGGGCCAAACGGTGTTACCGAGGCGCAGGTAACGCGGGACTACAGGCGCTCCAGCCCAATGAGCGGGCAAGCCTGCAGCAGGTCCGCCAGGCGCCGACCATCGGCCAGCTGGAAGTCGGCCGGGACCAGTTCTGCCAGCGGGTAGAGCACGAACGCGCGCGCGTGCAGGTGGTAGTGCGGCACTGTCAGGCGGGGTTCGTCGATGAGCGCGTCGCCGAACAGGATGATGTCCAGGTCCAGGGTCCGCGGCCCCCAGCGCTCGTGCCGCTCACGGCCTTGTGCGTGCTCGATGGCCTGCAGTGCATCGAGCAACGCCAGCGGCGCCAGTGCGGTGTCCAGCGCCGCGACCGCGTTGGTGTAGCGGGGCTGGCCGGGTAGCAGCGAATCGCTGGTGTAGAACGACGACACGCCAGCCAGGCGCGACGCGGGGATCGCCGCCAGCGCCTGCACGGCGCTGTGCAGTTGGGCTGTCGGCGCGGACAAGTTGCTGCCCAGGCCGATGTAGGCGCGTACGCTCACGTCAGTCCCAGCTGTCATCGCCGCCCTGCTTGCGCTTGCTGTTGCTGCGCTTGCGTTTGCGCGGCGCGGCGCCTTCGTCGCGGCTGCCCAGGTCACGGATCATGGCGCGTCGTCCGCCTTCGTTGGCGTCCTGGTAGTCGGTCCACCACTGGCCGAGTTCGTCGGTCTGCTCGCCGGCGCTTTCACGCAGCAGCAGGAAGTCGTAGCCGGCGCGGAAGCGTGGGTTGTCCAGCAGCAGGTCGGCCCGTTTGCCGCTGCGCCGTGGCAGGCGTTCCTGCATGTCCCAGATCTCGCGGATCGGCAGGGTGAAACGCTTGGGGATGGCGATGCGCTGGCACTGATCGGCGATCAGGTCGTTGGCCGCGGCGTTCATCGCCGGAATCGGCGGCACGCCCTGACTCTGGAGGTACAGCACACGCCCTGGCAAGGCCGGCCACAGCAGCGCGGCGAACAGGAACGCAGGCGTGACCGGCTTGCCCTGGCTGACGCGCAGATCGGTGTTGGTCAGGGCCTGGCTGATCAGGGTGTGGGTGTAGGTCGGACGCTCGTCCAGTGCATGGGCGCTGTCCGGGAACAACGCCTGGAACAGCTGCAGGTCGACCAGCATCTCGAACGCCAGCGCGCCGTGGCCGGAGAGGAACAGCTTGAGCACTTCCTCGAACAGGCGGGCAGGCGGGATTTCCCGCAGCAGCGACGACAGCTCGCGAATGGGCAGGAAGGTGTGCTTCTCGATACCGAAGTCGAGCTTGGCGGCGAAACGCACGGCCCGCAGCATGCGCACCGGGTCTTCCTGGTAGCGCTGGGTCGGATCACCGATCAGGCGGATCAGGCGGTTGCGGATGTCGTGGACACCGTTGGCGTAATCGAGAATACGTTCGCTGACCGGATCGTAGTACAGCGCATTGATCGTGAAGTCGCGGCGCTGCGCATCGTCTTCGAGGGTGCCGTAGACGTTGTCGCGCAAGATGCGGCCGCTGGCGTTGTGCGACGAGCGGTGCGTGTCGGACTGGTCTTCGTCCGAGTGATGCGCGCGGAAAGTAGCGACTTCGATGATGTCACGGCCGAACTGCACGTGCACGAGCTTGAAACGGCGACCGATGATCCGCGCATTGCGGAATTCGGCCCGTACCTGCTCGGGTGTGGCGCTGGTGGCGACATCGAAGTCCTTGGGCTGGATGCCCAGCAGCAGGTCACGCACGCAGCCACCGACCAGATAGGCCTGGTAGCCCGCGGCCTGGAGGCGCTCGACGATGCCGACGGCATGGCGGCTGAACTGGCCGCGCTGCAGTGAATGTTGGCTACTGTTGATCACCTCGGGCGTGGTGCGCCGATGGTGCTGGCCCCCAACGGGAGGGCGGAATGACTGGAACAGCTTCTTCAGCATGGGAGGCACTGTTTGAAGGAATGTTCGGCCAAGAATGAGTGAATGGCCGCATGATGGGCGGGGATTCTAGCATTTACTCGAGGAATGGTGTAGGCGGGACGAGCAGGGTGCTGGAGGCCGGAAACGACATGGGGAGCCGAAGCTCCCCAGGAAAGTCGTTGCGTGCTCTTGTTGTTTTTCTAGCGGGCTTTTTGTTTTTGTTGAGTGCCCTACCCGGGGGATGTCCCCTGGGTCACTCCCAAACCGAGAGTGAAGAGCAAACGGATTGCTTTGGACGCCGAGTCATGCTGATCAACCGATCCAATCTGTTCAGGCGCTGCTTTTAAGTGCAGTTTTTGTTGTTCTCTGCCAGATTGTGGGGCAAGCCCCAAACACCATTCCTCTCCAAAAGAATCAGTTAGCTGCGCCTCCGCCGTCTTGTTCTTATTGTGCGTGAGCCGATTCGTCTTGTTCTTATTCTGTTTTGCCATGCTTGTTATTGTTTTTGTACTAAGCATATAGCAGATGCCGTGCCAACTTTGCGAAACCCCCTGAAACCGGGGGTCTGACGGCAGATGGAGCTGCGACGTGCTGTCGCAGGAGAAAAATTTCGTTACCGTACGCCTCGGACTGTTACGCCAGAGGCCGGGAAGGTAACAGTTTTGTCGAAGGCAGAAGCGGGACCGCTCCTTGAAAGCGCGAAGGCGGCCAATGCCGCCTTCCTGGGTGTCAGCCTTCGCTGGCCACGTTGCTCTTGCGGCGCGGGATGCCCAGGCGCTGTCGGCGCTCCCACAGGCATTTGCGACTCACCCCCAGCTTGCGGGCCAGTTCGGTCTCGGTCATGTGGTCCTGATGCTCGAGCACGAAGTGGTGGAAGTAGTCTTCCAGCGACAAGTCTTCGGTCGGCTCATGGTTGCTCGGACCGGTGCCGTTGACGTTCGAGTCCTCGAATGGGCCGTCGTCCTCCAGATCACCCAGCTCGATGTCGATGCCCAGCAGGTCGGCGGAAATTTCTGCGCTTTCGCTCAGGATGACGGCGCGCTCCACCGCGTTTTCCAGCTCGCGCACGTTACCCGGCCAGCTGTAGTGACGAATGGCCTGCTCGGCCTCGTGAGAGAAGCGAAGGTCGTCACGGCCCAGGCGTGTGGCATGCCGGGCCAGGAACGCCTTGGCGATCTCGTTGACATCGCTGCCGCGCTCGCGCAGGGCCGGCAGCTTCAGGGCGATCACGTGCAGGCGGTAGTACAGGTCTTCACGGAACTGGCCGATCTTGGCCAGGCTCTTCAAGTCCCTATGGGTCGCGGCGATCAGGCGAACGTCGACCTTCTGCGACTGCACCGAGCCGACCCGGCGAATCTCGCCTTCCTGCAGCACCCGCAGCAGACGGGCCTGCGCTTCCAGCGGCAGCTCACCGATCTCGTCGAGGAACAGCGTGCCCCCGTCGGCGGCCTCCACCAGCCCCGCACGACCGGCGCTGGCACCGGTGAACGCACCTTTCTCGTGGCCGAACAGCTCCGACTCGATCAGGGTTTCCGGAATGGCCGCGCAGTTGACCGAGATCATCGGGGCCTTGGCGCGTCGCGACAGGTTGTGCAGGGCGCGGGCGACCAGTTCCTTGCCGGTCCCCGATTCGCCTTGTACCAGCACGTTGGAATCGGTGGGCGCCACCTTGCGAATCTTGACGAACAGGTCCTGCATCGGGGCGCAAGCGCCGATGATGCCGATGTCGCCATTGCCGTTGAGGGCAGGGGCAGCCTTGTCGCTACCGGGCGGCTTGCTTGCGGGCCGCGTTTCACTGGGGCCAGGAGGCGCCGGGGCACGCTGGTGATCGCGCAGGATACGGGCGACCGCCTGAAGCATCTCGTCGTGGTCGAACGGCTTGGCGATATAGTCCACCGCACCCATCTTCATCGAGTCCACCGCCGAGCGCAGGCTGGCGTAGCTGGTCATGATCAGCACCGGCGTGCCTTCGCCCAGCTTGATCAGTTCGGTCCCCGGTGCGCCAGGCAGGCGCAGGTCGCTGACGATCATGTCGAAGCTGGGAATGCTGAAGCGCTCCTGGGCCTCCTGTACCGACCCCGCTTCGCTGACCTGGTACTGGTTGCGCTCCAGCAGGCGGCGCAGGGCCGAGCGGATGATGGTTTCGTCTTCGACGATCAGAATGTGCGGCATTGATTCAATTCTCTCGACGGTCTCGATTCTCGGGGGACGTCGTCGTGACATGCCGGGGCAAGGTCACGCGAATCCGGGTACCTCGTTGCCGTTCGATATCGGCCGGGCTGTCGATCGTGATGTGTCCATAATGCTCTTCCACGATGGAATAGACCAGTGCGAGCCCTAGCCCGGTTCCCTCGCCAGGGTCCTTGGTGGTGAAGAACGGTTCGAACAGGCGGTCCATGATCGCCTTGGGAATGCCAGTGCCCTCGTCCTCGACGATCAGGTCGACGGTGTGCTCGCAGGCCGTGCTGCGCACACGCACGGCGCTGCCGGGTGGCGAGGCGTCGCGGGCGTTGGACAGCAGGTTGATCAACACCTGAGCCAGGCGTTGTGGATCGCCTTCGGCCCAGTGTTCCGGGTCGCACAGGTTGAAGAACTGCACCTCGAAGTTGCGGCGGTTGAGCGCCAGCAGGCCGATCGCATCCTGCGCCACCTCGGCCAGCGACACCGGTTCTTCGGTGTTCTGGTGGCTGCCGCCGGCGTGGGCGAAACTCATCAGCGACTGCACGATGCGCGACACGCGCTTGGTCTGCTCGAGGATCTGCCCCGACAGTTCGGTGATCTCGCCATCGTCCTCGCGCTCCTCGCGCAGGTTCTGCGCCAGGCAGGCGATACCGGTGATCGGGTTGCCGATCTCGTGCGCCACGCCAGCGGCCAGGCGCCCGATGCTGGCCAAGCGTTCGGAATGTACCAACTTGTCTTCCAGCGCCTGGGTGACGGTCAGGTCTTCGACCAGCAGCACCAGGCCGCTGTTGCCGGGGGCCAGGGGCTCGGCGATAGCCGCCTTGTGCAGGTTGAGCCAGCGGCTCTGGCCGTCCGGCGCCAGGCGCTGCTTGTGCAGGTGTTCGTCGGGCACGTTGATGAAGTCCAGCAGCAGGGCGCGCCACGGTTCGTCGATGGTGGTCAGGCGCGAGCCGACCACGTGCTTGGCGGCGATGCCGGTGAGTTCTTCCATGGCCTTGTTCCACATCAGGATCTCTTGGTCCTTGGCCAGCGAGCACACCCCCATCGGTAGCTCCTGCAGGGTCTGGCGGTGGTAGCGGCGCAACGCATCGAGTTCGGCGGCCAGGCCGGTCAGCCGCGAGTGGTAGTCCTCGAGCCGACTCTCGATGAAGTGGATGTCTTCGGTGACATAGTTCTCGCCGCCGGACTTGTACGGCAGGAAGGTCTCGACCATGTCCTGCGCCACGCTCGGCCCCATCAGGCCCGAAAGGTTCGCCTCTATGCGGTCGCGCAGTCGGCGCAGGGCATACGGGCGTCGTTCGTCGAACGGCAGATAAAGGTCACGCAGGGCCTGCTCGACTTCCTTCTGCGCCGCCTTGGCGCCCAGGGGCTTGGCCAGCTGGGTGGCGAATTCCTGGGGCGAGGCGGCATGCAGTTCGCGCCGCTGGGGCCGGCGCACGTTGTCCACTGCGCAGGCCTCGGCGGCGCTGACCTCTTCGGCGCTGGCATGGGTGAACAGCGAGATCAGGGTGAACAGCAGGACGTTGGCCGCCAGCGAGGCGATCGCCGCCATATGCCAGCTGGTGTCGTCCAGCACGTAGATCATGTCCAGCGAGGGGATATAGAAGCCCTGCAGATTGCCGAGCATCGGCAGCAGCATGGTGACCATCCACACCAGAAAACCCGCCAGCAGCCCGGCGATGAAGCCCCGCCGGTTGGCGGTCGGCCAGTACAGTACCGACAGCACGCCGGGCAGGAACTGCAGCGTGGCGACGAAGGCGACGATGCCGAGGTTGGCCAGGCTCTGGTGGTTGCTCTGGGTCAGGTAGACCACGAAGCCGGCGGCGATGATCGCCACGATCAGCGCGCGTCGGGTCCACTTCAGCCAACGGTAGATGTTGCCCTCGGCCGGCGGCTGGTAGAGCGGCAGGACCAGGTGGTTCAAGGCCATGCCCGAGAGCGCCAGCGTGGTGACGATGATCAGCCCGCTGGAGGCCGACAGGCCGCCGACGTAGGCCAGCAGCGCCAGCGCCGGGCTGTCGGCGGCAATGCCCAGGCCCAGGGTGAAGTATTCCGGGTTGGTGCTGGCGCCCAGGCGCAGGCCGGCCCACAGGATCAGCGGCACCGCCAGGCTCATCAGCAGCAGGAACAGCGGCAGCCCCCAGCTGGCACTCACCAGCGAGCGGGGGTTGAGGTTCTCGGTGAAGGCCATGTGGTACATCTGCGGCATGACGATGGCCGAGGCGAAGAACACTAGCAGCAGGGTGCGCCAGGGACCTTCCTGCAGCGGGGTGTGCAAGGCGGCCAGCGCGGTCTGGTTCTGCAACAGCCAGACTTCCAGCTGGTGCGGTCCGCCGAACACGCCATACAGCGCATACAGGCCGATCCCGCCCAGGGCCAGCAGCTTGATCACCGATTCGAAGGCGATGGCGAAGACCAGGCCCTCGTGCTTTTCGCGTGTGGCGATGTGGCGCGAGCCGAAGAAGATCGTGAACAGGGTGATCATCGCGCAGAAGGCCAGGGCCACACGCGCCTTGATCGGTTCGCCGGTGAGGATGTTGATCGAGTCGGCTACGGCCTGGATCTGCAAGGCCAGCAGGGGCAGGACGCCGATCAGCATGAACAGGGTGGTCAGCGCCCCGACCCAGGTGCTGCGAAAGCGAAACGCCAGCAGGTCGGCCAGCGACGAAAGCTGGTAGGTGCGGGTGATCTTGAGGATCGGGTAGAGCAGCACCGGGGCCAGCAGGAAGGCGCCGGACACGCCCAGGTAGACGGCCAGGAAGCCATAGCCGTATTGATAGGCAAGACCGACCGAGCCATAGAATGCCCAGGCGCTGGCATAGACGCCGAGCGACAGGGTATAGGTCAGTGGGTGGCGGATCACCGCACGCGGGATCAGGCCACGCTCGCTGACCCAGGCCACGCCGAACAGGACCAGCAGGTAAGCGGCGCTGATCAGGATCAGCTGGGTCAGGCTAAAGCTCATCGGCATCTCGTTGGCTCTGCAGAATGAAGGTGACGACGATGAGGATCAGCCAGAGCAGGTAGGGGCGGTACCAGGCGCCGGTCGGCTCGATCCACCAATCCATGATGGCGGGCGAGAACAGATAGATCCCCACCACCAGAAGCAGGACCAAACGATAGATGTACATGCTGGCCTCGAGGGTTGGGCGCTGCGGGCGTGGACGCTTTATCGGCGCACGTGATCGAGGGGATGCTAGCGGGAATCGTCGGGGTTAGCCAAGGGGTTGATTTGGCGGGGTTTGCTTTTGTACGGGACAAGGCTGTCCGGCTGTTCTCGCAGGCGAGTACAGCGAGCGTTCAGGCCTCTCGCAAGGATCGTCTCTGCCTATGAGGCCGAGATGAGGCTGCGGAGGTGGAAGCGGGCTTGCCCGCCATGCAGGCGGCGCGTGACGGGGCCCTATCGCTGGCAAGCCAGCTCCCACCCAGATCCATGCAGACTGCCGGGAAAGCAAGGCTCCCACCCAGATCCATGCAGCCTGCCGGGGCCCACCTAGCCCCTTGCAGCCTGCCGAGCAAGCAAAGCTGCAAGCATCCTGTGGGAGCGGGCTTGCCCGCGATGCAGGCGGCGCGTGACGGGGCCTTATCGCTGGCAAGCCAGCTCCCACTCAGATCCATGCAGCCTGCCGGGGAAGCATTGATGAGCACGGGAAGAACAAAGCAGAAAAGACGACAGTTGCCTGAGTGGAGGGCGACGGCGTTCTGGCACATCAGTGTTGGGGAGAGGCCCTTGAGCGGATCAGTAAACGCTCAGCGCAAATCCGCTTCAGGCATCGTCGTCGTCCGGGCAATCGCCTCCGGCCGCCACCGCGTGCGGGCCATGGCCAGGACTTCGGCCGGTGTCGCCTGCACCTGCTGCGGCTCGGTTTCCTGTCTCAATGCGCGCAGGGCCCGCAGCAACAGGGGTGTTGCCTGATCCCCCTGCAGCGGCGGCGAACGGTACGATTTACCCAGCTTGTGGCCGTCCGGCTGCACGAGCAGGGGAATGTGCAGGTAGCGCGGCTGCGACAACCCCAGCAGTTCTTGCAGGTACAGCTGACGCGGGGTGTTGTCGAGCAGGTCGGCCCCGCGCACGATGTCGGTCACGCCCTGCCAGGCATCGTCCAGCACCACCGCCAACTGGTAGGCATACAGCCCATCGCGGCGCTGGATGACGAAATCACCCACCTCGCGCCCCAGGTGCTGTGCATACTCGCCCTGCACCCGGTCGGTGAAGCGGTAGAGCAGTTCCGGCACCCGCAGGCGGATGGCCGCGCCTTCGCGGGCATGTCCGGCGTTGCGGCAAAAGCCTGGATAGAGACCGTTGTAACCTTCCAGCTGCTTGCGCGAACAGGTGCAGGCATAGGCCAGGCCCAGGCTGAACAGGCGATCGACCACGGCGGCATAGGCGTCATGGCGTTGACTCTGGCAGACCACCTCGCCGTCCCAGTGCAGGCCGTAGGACTCGAGGGTCCGCAGGATCGCATCGCGGGCACCTGGCATCTCGCGGGGCGGATCGGTGTCCTCGATGCGCAGCAACCAGCGGCCATCGACGGCACGCGCATCCAGCCAGGACGCCAGGGCGGCGACCAGGGAGCCGAAGTGCAGAAAGCCGCTGGGGGTGGGGGCGAAGCGTCCGATGTAACGGGAGTCGGTCATGGGCAGGTTGGGTCGGCAAACGAAACGGGGCGCCTTACGCGCCCCGTTCAGGTGGAAGAGCGATCAGCCTTTGCCGACCGTCTTTTCCTTCTTCTCGGCAATTTCCTTGCAGTCGAAACACAGGTCGGCGGTCGGACGGGCTTCCAGACGGCGCAGGCCGATCTCGATGCCGCAGCTGTTGCACCAGCCATAGTCGTCGTCGATGATCAACTGCAGGGTCTTGTCGATCTTCTTGATCAGCTTGCGCTCGCGGTCACGGTTGCGCAATTCAAGAGCGAACTCCTCTTCCTGGCTGGCGCGGTCGGCCGGGTCCGGGAAGTTGGCAGCTTCGTCCTTCATGTGGTCGACCGTGCGATCCACGCTCTGCATCAGATCTTGCTTCCAGGCATTGAGCAGGTTGGTGAAGTGAGCCTTCATGGGCTCGCCCATGTACTCCTCACCTTCGGCGACCTGGTAGGGTCCTATTTCATCGTAGTGCTGACTGCTTTTATGCTTTTCTTGGGTGGACATGGAATAGACCGCCTCTCACTCTTTGATCCAATGCACAGGCTTGCTCCATCTCCGGCACCTGCCGGCCCTGCGACTGTGAGCCGCCGAACTTACCAGATAGAGGGTGCGGTATGCTACCCCGCCTGCATCGTGCTAATGGACAGCGGCGTGCAGTACACGTTCGCCACTTCCTGGCAGAATTATCAGTTCCGTTCGGATTGGAAAAAAACCATGCCTCGACCCTATAGCCAGCGTAGCCGCGCCATCGAACCGTTCCACGTCATGGCCCTGCTGGCGCGGGCCAATGAGCTGCAGGCGGCCGGGCATGATGTGATCCATCTGGAGATCGGTGAGCCGGACTTCACCACCGCCGCGCCCATCGTGCAGGCCGGCCAGGCAGCGCTGGCCGCGGGGCATACCCGCTACACGGCCGCGCGCGGGTTGCCCGCCTTGCGCCAGGCCATCGCGCGCTTCTATGGCGAGCGCTACGGGGTGGACGTCGACCCGCAGCGGATCCTGATCACGCCTGGCGGCTCCGGCGCGCTGCTGCTGGCCAGCAGCCTGCTGGTCGACCCTGACAAGCACTGGCTGTTGGCCGACCCCGGCTATCCCTGCAACCGGCATTTCCTGCGCCTGGTCGAAGGGGGCGCGCAACTGGTGCCGGTCGGGCCGGATGACAACTATCAACTGACGCCCGAGCACGTGCGCCAGTGTTGGAACGAGCAGACCGTCGGTGCCCTGGTGGCCTCGCCTGCCAACCCGACCGGCACCGTGCTCGACCGCGATGCACTGGCGAGTCTGTCGCAGGCCGTGCGCGCCCAGGACGGTCACCTGGTGGTGGACGAGATCTATCACGGGCTGACCTACGGCATGGACGCGCCTAGTGTGCTGGAGGTGGACCAGGACGCCTTCGTGCTCAACAGCTTCTCCAAGTACTTCGGCATGACCGGCTGGCGGCTGGGGTGGCTGGTCGCGCCACCCGCGGCGGTGGCCGATCTGGAGAAGCTGGCGCAGAACCTCTACATCAGTGCGCCGAGCATGGCCCAGCATGCTGCGCTGGCCTGCTTCGAGCCGGACACCCTGGCGATCTTCGAGGCGCGCCGTGCCGAGTTCGCCCGGCGGCGCGACTTCCTCCTGCCGGCGCTGCGCCACCTGGGCTTTCGTATCGAAGTGGAGCCGCAAGGCGCGTTCTACCTGTACGCCGACATCAGTGCGTTCGGCGGCGATGCGTTCGCCTTCTGCCAGCACTTTCTGGAGACCCAGCACGTGGCCTTTACGCCTGGGCTGGATTTCGGCCGGCACCTGGCCGGCCACCATGTGCGCTTCGCCTATACCCAAAGCCTGCCTCGCCTCGAAGAAGCGGTGCAGCGCATCACCCGTGGCTTGCAGGGGTGGCAGGGCTGATGCTGTTTTCTCCCGAACTCGAGCGAGGACGGCTGCTGCGCCGGTACAAGCGTTTTCTGGCCGATATCGAGCTGCCCACGGGTGAGCAGTTGACCATCCACTGCCCCAACACGGGCTCGATGCTCAACTGCATGCGCGAGGGCGGCGATGTCTGGTTCACCCGCTCCAACGATCCCAAGCGCAAGTTGCCCGGCACCTGGGAGTTGAGCGAAACGCCCCAGGGCCGGCTGGCCTGCATCAATACCGGGCGCGCCAACGCGCTGGTGGAAGAAGCGCTACGGGCCGGGATCATCACCGAACTGGCTGGGTTCGACGCCTTGCGCCGCGAAGTCGCCTATGGCGAGGAGCGCAGTCGGGTGGACTTCTATCTGGAGTACGCCGATGGGCCGGCCTACGTCGAGGTCAAGAGCGTGACCCTGGGGTATCCAGACAGCGCCGTGGCGGCGTTCCCGGATGCGGTGACCCAGCGCGGCGCCAAGCACCTGCGGGAGCTGGCCAGCCTGGCCCGGCAAGGCGTGCGTGCGGTGCAGCTGTACTGCGTGAATCTTAGCGGGGTCGAGGCGGTGCGTCCGGCCCAGGAAATCGACGACGCCTATGCCCAGGCCTTGCGCGCAGCGGTGCGCGAGGGTGTCGAGGTCCTGGCGTACGGCACGCGGGTGGAGACCACGGGGATCGTCATCGATCGTCCGTTGCCGGTGAAGCTGTAGTCGCCCTCCAGAGGCCGCCTGCTGCTTCCAGGCACTTGACCGGCTGCAGGCGCTGGCCTTCGCACGGACCGGTGACACACTCGCCGTCCTCGATAAGAAACAGCGCGCCATGCCGGGCGCAACGGATCAGGCTGCCACTGTCGTCAAGAAAGCCGCCGTCCTGCCAGTGCAAGGGGACATGGCGGTGTGGGCAGCGGTTGACGTACACGTAGGCACGGCCCTGGTGGCGCACCGCGAACAGTGTCGTGTCCTGAAGCTCGAACAAGCGGCTGGCGCCTTCGGGAAGTGCCTCGGAGCGGCATAGCAGCGCCATGCCGGGCATGGGCGAGCGCTCATCGGCGGCGGACCCAGGGGAAGCAGTGGACGGCATTGGCTCGGTTTCCTGACGATCGACAGCACCATAGTGCGAAGTCTCGCGGTTTCCGGCAAGCATGCGGGCGCGAAAGCGGCGTGGCGCGCTGACATGAAGTGCCAGGGCAAGACTGGAAAACACTGCCAATTGGCCCGCTTCAGGTAACGGACTGCTGATCGAGCACGCAAAAAAAGACCCGGCAAAGTGCCGGGTCAATAACCGTGATTAGCCTGATGAGGAGATAATCTGAACGTCCGAACCAAGGTCTTTCAGATTACCCAACCAGTCTCGCGACCAGTTGTGATAATCATAACGATTCTCATTTCACAGTCAATGCCTTTGTGCATTTTATTTTTCTGCCGTCCCTGAGGCCGGTTCGACCAGCAGGCGCTGATCCAGCGCACGTTTGTGATCGGCAGGCAGTTCGTTCCAGTGAATGTCGAGCAGTGCCCCTTCAAGGGCGTACAGCAACGCCTTGGAGGCCCGGAAACCGCGCGTCTTGACGGCCTGGTAGGCGACGACCGCTCCCAGGCGGCGCAAATCCGACTCGCTATGGATGCCCACGGCATGCAGCCACTGCGCGGACGTCTTCCCCAGATTCTTCAGGCCTTGCAACTCGTCGTTCATCCAGGCTCCTTGCTGTGGCAAGCGGCGGGTCAGGGAAGGCAAGCGCATCTCAGCAGTGTAGCGGGGCAGGGGCAGTCGTGTGGATGCGTGCCCCTGTGGCCGACGGGTTACCTGTTGCAGGCGCCGTCGGCCTGGCTCGGCCTTACAGGCCTGGCAGGGAATGGCGGATCTGGTCGATCAGGTTGTCCATGCTGGCGCAGGCCTGAGTATCGACGCGTTTGCTGCAGGCCTGTTCTTCGGCCTCCAGCGGTTCGCGCTCGGCCTGTTGCGCCTGGATCACCTCGAGCGTGGCATCGGACGGATCGCGCTGCTCGGCCTGGCGTTGTTGCAGCCAGCTGGCGATCACGGCGTCCGGGGCGTGGCAGTCGAGAATCACGAAGGGCACGCCGGTCTCGCTGGCGACAGCTGCCGCAGCCTGGCGCTGCTCGCGCTTGAGGTATGTGGCATCGAGTACCACCGGGAACCCGGCGCGCAGGATGACGGCGGCCAGGTGATGCAGGCGCTGGTAGGTCTTCTGGCTGGCCTGGGGGTCGTACAGGCCGGCATGCAGCGCCTGCTCGTCATTGCTCTGTTCGGGGAACAGGCGCTTGCGCTCGACGTCCGAACGCACGCGAATCGTGCCCAGGGCTTCGACCAGGCGCATCGACACATGGCTCTTGCCCACCGCCGAGACGCCATGGGTGATGGCCAGCAGGCGCGAAGGGATGGCGCTGTAGCTTTCCGCCAGGTTGGCATAGTTGCGGTAGGTGCGCAGCGTAGTGGCGCGTTCCACGCCCGTGCTGTCGGGCGACAGGCTGAACAGGGCGACCTTGGCCCGTACCAGGGCGCGGTAGGCCTTGTAGAAGTTCAGCAACTCCAGGCCTTCGTAGTCGCCGGTCAGCTCCAGGTACTGGCTGACGAAGCGCCGCGACAGGCTCTTCAGGCCGCGGTCTTCCAGGTCCATGGCCAGGAAGGCGATGTCGGCGTACACATCGGTCAGGCGGAATGGCTCGTTGAACTCGATGCAGTCGAAGATCACTACCTGCCCATCGATCAGCGTGGCATTGCCCAGATGGATGTCGCCATGGCATTCACGGATGAAGCCTTCGGCCTTGCGCGTCTGCAGCAGTGGGCGCAGGCGCTCGAAACTGCTCTGGGCCCAGGCCTGCAGGCCCTCGAGCTGACGCAGATCGGCCTCATCGGTGAGGAACGGGCGGATCTGCTCGAAGTTCTGTTGCACCGGTTGCATGACGCTTTCTGGCGTGCCGAGCGGATGATCGACGGGCACCGTTGGCGCGTGCAGGTGGAAATCGGCGATCTGCGCTGCCATCTGGTCGATGTGCGCGGCGGTCAGTTCGCCGTTGGCCTGCAGGGTGTTGAGCATATGCTCCTGAGGGAACTGGCGCATCTTCAGGGCATATTCGATCGCCTCGCCCTGGCCACCCAGCTGCGGGGCGTCCACCGAGCCCGTGATTGGCAGCACGTCGAGGTAGACGTCCTGGGTCAGGCGCTGGTTGAGGCGCAATTCTTCGTTGCAGAAGTGCGCGCGCTGGCCCAGGTCGGTGAAGTCGAGAAAGCCGAAGTTCATCGGCTTCTTGATCTTGTAGGCATAGTCACCGGTCAGCAGGACCCAGGAAATGTGCGTCTCGATCAGCTGGAAGCCGTCGACGGGATGGGGGTAGAGCGCGGGGTTCTGCAGCGCGTTGATCAGAGCTTGGCTCACGGGCGATCCTTGTGGGTCAGGGAATTCGAATCCGTCATTATGGTCAATGGTGCCGCCCCTGCAAACCGCCAGAGGGCGCCTGCCCAGCCTCAGCAAAGTGCGTATAATCCGCCGCCATGACTCGTACCAAGACTTCCCGCACCCCCAAAAAACGCCCGACCGGACGCGCTCGCGCCTGGCTGGGCTGGGCTCTCAAGCTCAGCCTGGTCGGCCTGGTGATACTCGCCGGCTTCGCGGTCTATCTCGATGCCGTCGTCCAGGACAAGTTCGCCGGCAAACGCTGGTCGATCCCGGCCAAGGTCTATGCCCGGCCGCTGGAGCTGTTCAGCGGCCAGAAGCTCAGCCGTGACGACTTCCTGACCGAACTGGACGCCCTTGGCTATCGGCGTGAAAGCTCGGCCAATGGCCCGGGCGCCGCTTCGGTCAATGGCAACACGGTCGACATCAACACCCGTGGCTTCCAGTTCTACGAAGGGCTGGAGCCCGCGCAGTTCGTACGTGTGCGCTTCTCAGGCGATTATGTGGCCGGGCTCAGCGGGGCCAATGGCGCCAAGCTCGACGTGGTGCGCCTGGAGCCGCTGATGATCGGCGGCATCTACCCGAAGAACCTCGAAGACCGCATCCTGATCAAGATCGACCAGGTGCCACCTTACTTGCTCGAGACCTTGGTCGCGGTCGAGGACCGTGACTTCTACAGCCACATGGGCGTTTCGCCCAAGTCGATCGCCCGGGCGATCTGGGTCAACACCTCGTCCGGCGCCATGCGCCAGGGCGGCAGTACCCTGACCCAGCAGCTGGTGAAGAACTTCTACCTCACCAACGAGCGCAGCCTGAGCCGCAAGCTGACCGAGGCCATGATGGCCGTGCTGCTGGAGCTGCACTACGACAAGCGTGAGATCCTCGAGGCCTACCTCAACGAGGTGTTCGTCGGCCAGGATGGTCAGCGCGCGGTGCATGGTTTCGGCCTGGCCAGTCAGTTCTTCTTCAGCCAGCCGCTGTCGGAGCTCAAGCTGCACCAGGTGGCCTTGCTGGTGGGCATGGTCAAGGGGCCGTCCTACTACAACCCGCGTCGCTACCCTGAACGCGCCCTGAATCGCCGCAACCTGGTGCTCGACCTGCTCGCCGAGCAAGGCGTGGCGACCCAGGAAGCCGTCGATGCAGCCAAGAAGATGCCGTTGGGCGTGACCAAGCGCGGCAGCCTGGCCGACAGCTCCTTCCCGGCCTTCCTCGACCTGGTCAAGCGTCAGCTGCGCCAGGACTACCGTGACGAAGACTTGACCGAAGAAGGCTTGCGCATCTTCACCAGTTTCGACCCGATCCTGCAGATGAAGGCCGAGTCGGCCATGACCGAGACCTTCAAGCGGCTGGCCGGACGCAAGGGCGCCGACGAGGTCGAGTCGGCGATGGTCGTGACCAACCCGGAAACCGGTGAAGTGCAGGCGCTGATCGGCAGTCGCCAGTCCGGTTTCGCAGGGTTCAACCGGGCCATCGATGCGGTCCGGCCGATCGGCTCGCTGGTCAAGCCGGCGGTCTACCTGACCGCGCTGGAGAAGCCCAGCCAGTACACCCTGACCAGCTGGGTGCAGGACGAGCCGTTCTCGGTCAAGGGCGCCGACGGCCAGGTCTGGCGGCCGCAGAACTATGAGCGCAAGCCCCATGGGACCATTTATCTCTACCAAGGGCTGGCGCACTCCTACAACCTGTCCACCGCCAAGATCGGCCTGGAAGTCGGCGTACCGAACGTGATCAAGACCATCGGGCGGCTCGGGGTCAACGTCGATTGGCCGCCATACCCGGCGATGTTGCTGGGCGCCGGCGGCATGTCGCCGGTGCAGGTGGCGACCATGTACCAGACCCTGGCCAACGGCGGCTTCAATACGCCCATGCGCGGTATCCGCAGCGTGTTGACGGCCGAAGGCGAGCCGCTCAAGCGCTACCCGTTCCAGATCCAGCAGACCTTCGACCCGGGCGCCATCTTCCTGGTGCAGAACGCCATGCAGCGGGTCATGCGCGAAGGCACCGGCCGCTCGGTGTACAACACGCTGCCCAGCTCGTTGACCTTGGCAGGCAAGACCGGCACCAGCAACGACTCGCGCGACAGCTGGTTCTCCGGCTTCAGCCAGGACCTGCTGGCCGTCGTCTGGCTGGGCCGCGACGACAACGGCAAGACGCCCTTCACCGGGGCGACCGGTGCCTTGCAGGTGTGGACCAGTTTCATGCGCAAGGCCGACCCGCTGCCGCTGGACATGCCGCAGCCGGACAACATCGTCCAGGCCTGGATCGACCCGTACTCGGGCAAAGGCTCCGATCCCAGCTGTCCGGGAGCCGTGCAGATGCCGTATATTCGCGGCAGCGAACCGCCTGCCGGCGCCGCCTGCAACGCTCAGCCCGAGGCCGAAGATTCGGTCATGGACTGGGTCAAGGGCTGGATGAACTGAATGCGTGGCCTGCCATCAGGGCGGGCCACCTGATGCTTGAGAGGGTGTGACGTGAACAAGTGGTGGTTTCCTGCCTTGACGGCGCTGGCCATGCTGCATGGCTGCTCCAGCGTTCCACGTGGTTCGATCCCGGTGGTGGATTCGAGCACGCGCGTGTCCAACAGCGAGCGGGTCCAGGCCACTCGCACGCCGGCAGCCTCGGTCAACCGAGGCACGGCGCAGGCCCAGTCGATGCCGACCGACGCCGGGGTGACGGTCATGGTGCCCCAGGGCGCCGGTGCCGCACCGATCCAGACGTTTCCGGCCGCGACCGCCGCGGCGCCGATCAGCACCGCGCCGATCACGCCAGCGCCTGCCGGCGACGATGAGCCGTTCGACATCGCGGCCATGGATGCCGCCGCTGCCAGCAAGGCGGCGGCCGCCAGCACGCCTACCGGCATCCCACGGGGCAACACGGCGGCCAGTGGCGGCCTGTCGGCCGACGAGCAGCTCGACGGCCCTGTGTTGGCGCTGTTGACCACGGCCCAGCAACAGCAGGGC
>Ga0157363_1000591_pt1 | contig 28128 bp, 25 predicted proteins | sample AttsexASBM1_FD_111477 | JGI IMG/M metagenome (GOLD analysis project Ga0157363, IMG submission 111477) | Fungus gardens microbial communities from leaf cutter ant in Ribeirão Preto, State of São Paulo, Brazil - Atta sexdens ASBM1 | ecosystem: Host-associated > Fungi > Mycelium > Unclassified ... | reverse complement strand
GCCTTGCTCGAGGCCGCCTTGGCGCTGGCCACCCACCGGGTGGTGGTCAAGCGGCCGCGCAAGGCGCCGATCATCGACGGGCCGAAGCCCAGCCATGGTCTGGAGGGTAAGTCGAGCCGGTACGACATCTACCCACGCCGGGCCCTCAAGGCCGACGGGCGCTGACAGAGGGCGCCACGCCGGGCCGATCATCATGTGCACGGCTCGAAGACGCGCCCCAGGACTCGAGGCGCGCGCTGACCTGCGGACGATTGCAGCGGTGGTGGGTCAGAGTGCCTCGAAGACTTTCTTCGCCAGACGTGTCGCAGCCTCGGCTGGGTTCTGGCGGATGCTCTGCTCTTGCAAGGCGATCCGCTTGAACAGGCCATCGAGCGCCTGCTCGGTCACGTACTGTTCGACGTTGGCATTCTTGGTGTCGACCACCCCCAACGCAGCCGCCTGACCCGCGAAGCTGTTGTATTTCTGCACCACACCGACTTTATCGGTCGCCGCCTTGACGATGGGCAGGAACTTGGCGCGGATCGCCTCGCGACTGCTCTTGTCCAGGTACTGGGTCGCCGAGTCCTGACCGCCGGCCAGGATGCCCTTGGCATCGGCGACGCTCATTTTCTTCACGGCGTCCACCAGGATCACTTGCGCCTGGGGCACCGCCGCCTCGGCCGCCTGGTTGAGGCTGTTTTCCAAGGCCTCGACCTGCGCGCCCTGGCCGAACATCTTCATCGCCTTGGCGGCCTTGCCCAGTTTGCCAGGCAATTCGATGCGCACCTCGGGATCATTGGCAAAGCCGCCGGGTGTGCCCAGTTGCTTGACGGCGACCTGCGCGCCCTGGATCAGCGCATCCTTCAGGCCACCTGATGCATCGGTCTGGGTCAGGTCGCTCAGCGACAACGCCATGGCGTGGGCACCGAACAGCAGGCTGGTGCAGAAAAGGGCGAGACGAAAGGGAATGCGAAGCATGGGACGTTCCTTGCAAGAGTCAATGAGCGGGCTCAGCGTACCGGATCGGTATGCGTCCGCACAGCAAGGAGAAGGTAGGACCAAGGTGCGAGTGGCCTGCCTGGCCGACGATCGGGGAGGGCCAGCCGCACAGTCGTCAGGTGACAGGCCACAGCGTTTCACTGCCTGTGTTCTTGCATCCGGTTGCCGCCGTGGATGCCCTCGACCAGGTTGCCCCCGTGGATGCCATCGCGCGTTCTCGTATCGACCATGACCAATGGGACCGTGACAGGGGCGATGTCGGGCCAGGCAACGGACACCTGTTCATCGTTGATCAACAACAGGTTGCCCTCGCATGTGATGCTGACGTGGATGCCCAAGGCACCCTTCGGGTCCACTGCGCGTGGGTCGTACTGCAGAACGAGCGAAGAGGGTAGCAGCCCTACGCACTGTATCGTCTGGCGTGCGAGCGTGATGGCAGCGGCGTCAGCGCGCGCCTGGTCTTCCAAGGCGCAGGTGATGAGGGCGCCTTGGGGCAGGTCCAGAGGTGTCGGGTAGGCCAGGTTGAGGGTGAGCTGGCTGAGTGTGTATTCCATGGTGAAACTCCTGATATGAATAGGAGACCACGCGCCCGGGTCTGAGCAGACATGTGCAGGCTATGGTCATGGGTGGGTCTGGCTCGGCGTCATGGCCTGCGCCGTGGCTTGCGCAGCGTCAGCGCGGACAGGTCGGGCACGGCGTTCAGGTCGATGTCCCTCAGCACGGTGCCGGCGTATAGCTGGGTCCGGTCAAGGCTGTACAGGCCAACGTGCAGTTTGCAGCGGCTGTCGGACGGCAATGCGGCGATGTCCACCGTCAGCGCGAACCTCGCCTGGTCACCTTCCAGGTACGTGGAGTGCTCGGCGATGTTGCTCAAGTAGCGATTGCTGTAGCCGTCCTCCTGGATCAGCAACAAGGTGCAGTCCAGATAGGCCTGTGCCTGACGCAATTCGGCGGGAATCGACACGCCGCCCTCGAGCACGATGAACGACCCAGGTTGCGGGGCAGCAGCCTCGGGCGCGGTGTCCGTAGGGTTCAGCACCAGATCGAAAGACTCGGCCTGACCCAGTTGTTCGAGCGCATACGTGTCCAGGAACTGGGCGATGATCGCCTCTTCACCCAGGCCGACCGTGCAGCGGGCTTCCAGTGTGAAGGTCGTGAAACGCTGTGCCGTCGTCGGATCGAGGGTCAGCGTGAAAGGCACGGGGGCGCCGGTGCATTGGCCGCCGCAGGTGCCCAACAGTTGATGATCATCGCCCTCGTGGCCGATCAACGAGACGGACAGGCGTGGCACGCCGTCTTCGAGCGAGGGCAGGGCGGGAGGGCTGAGCGTGCCGGTAAGAGACAGGGTCATGGTGGACTCCAGGCAGTGGGTGAGGATCGATGCAGCGCACCGATCCTGCGCGTCCTGTCCCCCTTGATGAAGCCTGAAGCGCTACCCCGCGTCGACGCCGCTCGCCGTGTCGGTGTTCGACGTGACCTGACGGATCGACAGGCGCAGTTCGGCCGACAGCACGCGCTTGGCCACGCCCTCGGCCAACTCGCCCAGGCGAGGGGGGTAGCTCAGCCGGCCCTGTTCGTCGGCGCGCACCACGCCTTCGCGCAGCAGGGTCTGGATGAAGTGCCGGAACAGGCTCTTGTCGAAGAACTCCGGTGCGTTCAGCCCGTGCAGGATCGACAGGCGCTGGGCCATGGTCACGCACAGGCCTTCCAGGGTTTCGGCCGTCAGGCTGCGTTGGCCATTGTCCAGCAACAGCGACGTGGCCATGTAGAAACGCTGCAGGGTCTGCGTGATCGCCCGTGCCAGCAGGGTCAGCAGAACGAACTGGCGTGAGCTGGGCGCCGGGCGCAGGTACACGCCGTTCTCCTGGCGCAGCAATCCTTGCTCGACCAGGGCATCGAGCCATTGATCGATGACAGCCTCGAGCTGGTCGGGCGACCAGCGCAGGAACAGCTCGGCCTGCAGGTAGGGGTACAAGGCCCGGACGTAGGTGCCGATCTGCTGGCGATTCATGCGCGAGCTGCTCATGAAGAAGCTCGCCAGCAAGCCTGGCAGGGCGAAGATGTGCAGAACGTTGTTGCGGTACCAGGTCATCAGCACCGCGTTGGCTTCTTCCAGGTAGAGGATGCGGCCCAGCGCGTCGCTCTGCTCCGACAGCAGGCCCATGCCCTTGACGTGTTCGATCAAGGCCAGGCCATCGCCCTGGGGCAGGGTCGAATGGGGGGAGTAGGGCACCTGTCGCAGCAGCGCCAGGTAGGTGTCGAGCACCCGCCGCAGGGCGCGTTCGTCGAGGGCCAGCCGGCTGGTGGACAGCAGCGCCAGCGCCACCAGGTTGACCGGGTTGATGGCCGCGGCCTCGTTCAGGTGCTGAGCCACGGTGTCGCCCAGGCGGGTGGTCACGGCGTTGAGCCACTCCGGTCGGGCCTCGGGCGCGTCGGTCCAGGTTCGCCAATCCGGACGCTGCTGGTCGAGGAACTCGGCCAGCCGAATGGGTTCGCCAAAGTTGACCGCCACCTGGCCGTAGCGCTGGCGCAACGCGCCGATGACCTTGAAGATGTCAAAGATCGATTCTTTCTTCTTGCTGGCGCCGCGCAGCTCGCCCAGGTAGGTCCGCCCTTCGAGCACGCGTTCATAGCCGATGTACACCGGCACGAAGACGATCGGGGTACGCGACGAGCGCAGGAAGCTGCGCAGCGTGATGGCCAGCATGCCAGGCCGCGGTTGCAGCATCCGACCGGTCCGCGAGCGCCCGCCCTCGACGAAATACTCGACCGGAAAGCCCTTGGTGAACAGCGTGTGCAGGTACTCGTTGAACACGGCCGCATACAGCGGGTTGCCTTTGAAAGTGCGACGCATGAAGAACGCACCGCCGCGACGCAGCAGGTTGCCGACCACCGGCATGTTCAGGTTGATGCCGGCCGCGATGTGCGGAGGCGTCAGACCGTTGCGGAACAGCAGATAGGACAGCAGCAGGTAGTCGATGTGGCTGCGGTGGCAAGGGACATAGATGATCTCGTGCCCCGGCGCCAGGTCCTGCACCTGCTCGATGTGATTGACCTTGATGCCATCGTAGATCTTGTTCCAGAACCAGCTGAGCACCACCTCCAGGAAGCGGATGACGGTGTAGGTGTAGTCCGACGCGATCTCGTTGGCATAGCGCAAGGCCTGGGCCTCGGCCTTGGCCAGCGGGATGGCGTCGCGCGCCGCCTGCTCGGCGATCGCCTGACGCACCAGCTCGGCATGCAGCAGCCCCTTGACCAGGTGGCGCCGGTGCGAGATGTCGGGCCCGATCACGGCCGTCTTGAGGTTGCGCAGGTGGACCCGCAGCAGGCGCTGCGCCAAGCGCACGGTGCGCTCGGGCCCCTTGCCCTGGGCCACCAGGGCGCGCACCCGCAAGGGCTCGGAGAACTGCACCCGCGTCTTGCGGCCCAGCACCAGGATGGTCAGCAATCGACGCAGGCGCCCGGTCACTGCCCAGCTGTCGGCGAACAGCAGCTTCCAGGGGCTCGACTCGCTGTCCGGCGACTGGCCCCAGAACACGCTGACCGGAATGATCTGCACATCCGTTTCGACCTGCTCGCTCAGCGTCTCGACGAGGCGCCGCAGGGCCGGTGGCGCCCCACGCTTGTCGCGACGCCCGAGCCAGTCGGCTTCCGGGGTCAGGTAGAAGAACGCCGCAGGCTCCTGGTGATCCCCCACCATCACGGACACCACCGGGCGCGGCAAGCCGGCCTTGACGCATTCATGGTCGAGCACCGCCAGGTCGCTCGCCGAAGGCGACGGCAGGGCATAGACCACCGGGCAGGTGGGATCGGGCTTGAGCCCTGGCGACGACGGGTTGATGGTCTCGGAGCGCACCCACAGGTACAGCACACGGCGCAGGGCGCCGAACATCAGGCGACGCAGGGGAGAACGGGTCATCGGGGGCAGGGCTCTGGCTGAACGGGGTGGAGGGGTGTACGAGCCCTCAGTCTGCCGGATCCGTCAGTGTTCGGCAAAAGTCCGTGACACGGTTTTTGGATACGTGATGCGAAATCCGGTCCGTAGCTTGCAGGAAACTTCTTTGAGTCGTGTAGGCCTTGCAGGAGTCGCGGGGCTGCGATGCTCGTCAAAAACAAAAGATCAGGAGTGGTACCGATGTCGTCTCGTGAAACTGGAAGCGTGAAGTGGTTCAACGATGCCAAGGGCTATGGCTTCATTCAGCGGGAAGGGGGCGCGGACGTCTTCGTTCATTTCCGGGCCATTCGAGGTGAAGGGCACCGTACCCTGCTCGAAGGTCAGCGGGTGGAATACGCCCTGGTCGAAGGCCAGAAAGGCCTCCAGGCCGAGGACGTCCTGGGCCTGTGAAGCACCGTCGGGCCGCGCCCCACAAGGCGTGGCCCGATGCGCAGGACGCCGGACGGCAAGGCGTGGTCAGGCAGGCCGCCACGTCCGGACGGTCAGGTCCGCCAGGTGATTTCCTGTTCGCCGTCGGCGCTGATGCGCATCCAGCGATCGGCATCCTCCTCACCCTCTTCTTCCACCCAGCTGCCCGGCGCACAGCGCACTTCCACCTGCAGCGCGGCGTACACGGCGTGGGCGCAGGCGATGTCGTCCTCCCAGGGGGTCTGGTCGCTTTCCAGCAACAGGCTGTTCCATTTCCCTACAGCATTGGGTATCCAGGTGACCGGAATGTTACCGGCACGGCACTTCCAGGTCTGGCCCTGCTGTTGCCAGGCCGAGCACTGACCCAGCGCCTGCTCGAGCCAGGTGGTCACCTGATGGCGGGAAACGTCGCTGTCCTTGAGGTAGATCTCGATATCGGGTTGGCGCATCAAAGGGGCTCCGGGTGTGCTCAGTCTTGGCGCACGAAATAGTCATAGCGCATGGAAACGGTGACGTCGAACGGTTCGGGCTGGTCGATCACCTGCGCACGCCGTTCGGCGCTGGCCCGCCAGCCATGGGGGGTCATCGCCAGCAGGTCGGCGCGCGCCTGGGACTCGGCCAGCGACAGACGGAAGGTCAGGATCTCGCTGTGGGCATGCTGCATCGACGCCGGTACCAACGCCAGGTGCTTGTCGTCGGCATACGGACGAACCTCGTCGTAGAGCACCTGGCGCAGCTCCATCAGGTGATCGCGGGTCGGGCCGACCCGCATCAGGCCGCCCCCAGGGCTCAGCAGGCGCAGGGCCTCCTGCCAGTCGAGCGGGCTGAAGACGCTGGCGATGAACTGGCAGCTGGCATCGGCCAGCGGCACCCGCGCCATGCTGGCGACCAGCCAGGTGACCTCGGTGGCGCGTCGACAGGCACGCTTGACCGCTTCGCGGGAGATGTCCAGGGCATAGCCGTCGGCCTCAGGCAGCGCCTGGGCGATCTGCGCGGTGTAGTAGCCCTCGCCGCAGCCGATGTCCAGCCAGGTGGCCGGGTGGCGCTCGGCCGCCAGCTCGGCCAGGCGCTGGGCCACCGGCGCGTAGTGGCCGGCCTCGAGAAAGCCACGGCGGGCTTCGACCATCGCCTGGTTGTCGCCCGGGTCGCGGCTGTTCTTGTGCTGCACCGGGAGCAGGTTCAGGTAGCCCTGGCGCGCACGGTCGAAGCGGTGACCGGCCGCGCAGGCCACACCGTTGTCGAGGCGCGACAGCGGCGCATGGCACAGCGGACAGGCGAGCATCAGGCGAGCAACCTCACCAGGGTCTGGTAGTAGATCTCGGTCAGCAGCTCGAGGTCGCTGGCCAGGATGCGCTCGTCGACCTGGTGGATCGTGGCGTTGACCGGGCCCAGTTCGACCACCTGGGTGCCGAGCGTGGCGATGAAGCGCCCGTCCGAGGTGCCACCGCTGGTGGAAGGCTGGGTCTGGCGGCCGGTCACGGCGTGGATGCTGGCCGCCACCGCATCGAGCAGGTCACCCGGTTCGGTCAGGAACGGCAGGCCGGACAGCGACCAGTCGATCGACCAGTCCAGCTGGTGCGCATCGAGGATTGCCGCGACGCGCTGTTGCAGGCCTTCGACCGTCGATTCGGTGGAGAAGCGGAAGTTGAACAGGGCCGTCAATTCGCCGGGCACGACGTTGGTGGCGCCGGTCCCGGCATTGAGGTTGGAGATCTGGAAGCTGGTCGGCGGGAAGAACGCATTGCCCGCATCCCAATGCTCGGCCGCCAGCTCGGCCAGCGCAGGCGCGGCCAGATGGATCGGATTGCGCGCCAGGTGCGGGTAGGCCACATGGCCCTGCTTGCCGCGCACCGTCAACGTCGCACCGAGCGAGCCACGGCGGCCGTTCTTGACCACGTCACCGAGCAACGAGGTGCTGGACGGCTCGCCGACGATGCACCAGTCCAGGCGCTGCTGACGGGCGCGCAGGCGTTCGACCACGGCCTTGGTGCCATGATCGGCCGGGCCTTCCTCGTCGCTGGTGATCAGGAAGGCGACCTGCCCACGATGGTCGGGGTAGTCGCGCACGAAACGTTCGCTGGCCACCACCATCGACGCCAGGCTGCCCTTCATGTCGGCGGCGCCCCGTCCGCACAGCATGCCCTGCTCGTCGATCAGCGCCTCGAAGGGCTGATGCGTCCAGGCCTGGAGCGGACCGGTGGGGACCACGTCGGTGTGACCGGCGAAGCACAGCACCGGGCCGTCCTGGGTGCCGTGGGTGGCCCAGAAGTTGTCGACGTCTTCGATGCGCATCGGCTCGAGCGCGAACCCGACCTGTTCCAGGCGGCGCATCATCTGCGCCTGGCAATCGGCATCGACCGGGGTCACGGACGGACGGCGGATCAGGTCGCAGGCCAGTTGAAGGGTAGGCGAGAGGTCGGCTGAGGCCGTCATGGGTCACTCCAGGGGCAGGGCGAGGGGGCAGGGTGGCCGGTGTCGTCATGCGGCCCCTGCGCGATAGAACCGCTCCCCATCCGGGGCATGAGGCCAACCGGTAGGAGCGGCCCCAGTGCCGCGATGGACCGCGCAGCGGTCCCAGAATCGACCAGACCCTGACGAACCGAAGCCACGCATAAAGCCCGTTATCTTATATCAAAGCCACGCCGAGGGCACGTCCTGCCCCCATGAAGTCCTCTACTCGGCAGAAGCCCGCTCGGCCAGCGTTTCCCGCCGTGGCAACGACGACAGAAACGCCATCACCAGCGCCGCCAGGTAGGGCAGCGATTGCACCAGCAGCATCACCACCCAGAAGCGCATGTCCATGTTGGGCAGGCCCTGGACCAGGCAGATGCCCACTGCCGCGCCCCACAACAGCAACAGGATGAACAGCTCCTCCCGGGCCTCGGCGATGGCCACCAGGACGCCATGGCTGTCGGCGTGCTTGGGTGTGCGAATGAACGGCATGCTGCGGGTGAAGAACCCGTACAGCACCGCCTTGGCGATGGTGTGCGACAGCGCCAGCCCCGCCAGGGCCGCCGCGAAGGCGTCCTTCAGGTCCACGCCCACCGCACGGCGGTAGAGGAAAATGATCTTGCCGACCTTGAAGCCGAACAGGGCCAGGGGTGGGATGGCGAACATCAGTAGCGGCGGATCGACCCGCTGCGGCACGATGATCATCGCCGCCGACCAGAGCAGCGCGCCGACGGTGAAGAAGATGTTCATGCCGTCGGCGACCCAGGGCAGCCAGCCGGCCAGGAAGTGATAGCGCTGCCCGCGGGTCAGCTCGCTGCCACGACCGCGCAGCAGGGCGCCGGCGTGGTGCTTGATGATCTGGATGGCGCCGTAGGCCCAGCGGAAGCGCTGTTTCTTGAAGTCGATGAAGGTGTCCGGCATCAGCCCCTTGCCGTAGCTGTCGTGGGCGTAGGCGGCCGAATAGCCACGCTCGAACACCCGCAGGCCCAGCTCGGCGTCCTCGCAGATGCACCAGTCGGCCCAGCCCAGTTCATCGAGCACCGAGCGGCGCGTCATGGTCATGGTGCCGTGCTGGATGATCGCGTTGCGCTCGTTGCGGGTGACCATGCCGATGTGGAAGAACCCCTTGTACTCGCTGTAGCAGAGCGTCTTGAACAGGCTTTCGTGCTGGTCACGGTAGTCCTGTGGCGACTGCACCACGGCGATCTTCGGGTCGGCGAAGTGCGGCACCATGTGCTTGAGCCAATTGCGGTCGACGCAGTAATCCGAGTCGATCACTGCGATCACCTCGGCATCCGGGGCGGTATGCGGCAGCAGGTAGTTCAGCGCGCCGCCCTTGAACCCGGCGAGCGGCGACACGTGGAAGAACCGGAAACGCTCGCCGAGTCGCTCGCAATGCGCCTTGAGCGGTTCCCACACCGCCGGATCCTTGGTGTTGTTGTCGATCACCAGCACTTCGAAGTCCGGGTAATCCAGCGCGGCCAGGGCATCGAGGGTCTGCTTGACCATCTCCGGCGGCTCGTTGTAACAGGGCACATGCACCGACACCTTGGGCCGATACGCGCTGTCGGTGTGCACCGGCAGGAATTCCCGCCGACGCTTGTGAATCCAGACCGCCTCGGCCAGCTCGTGCGCTTCGGTCAGCAGCACGATGAACACGCCCAGGGCCCCCAGCCCCAGCAGGACGCCCACGGTCAGGCTGAACCAGGTGCTGTACTGCTGGCTGTAGTCGTAGGCGATCCACACCAGCACCGAGCCGCACAGGAAGGCGATGAAGGTCAGGAAGGTACGCCCGCGCTGGCGCAGGGTCGAACCGTCGATCAGCAGCAGCGCCAGGGCCAGCAGGGCCAGCACCACCGAGGCCACGGCCAGCGCACGCCACTGCGGGATCGCCACCACCGGGCCTTCGAAGTTGAATTTCTGCTGGCGCGCTGCGTTGAACACGCCCCAGTATGCGCCCACCGATCCTTCGTCGCTGGCTTTCCAGGGCTGGTCGTAGGCTTCGATCACGAAGTAGTTGTAACCGCGCCGGTTGAGCGTATTGACCAGGGTGCGCAGGTAGATGGCCTGGTCGGCCTGGGTCGCGTCGGCGCCGCCGCGCATGCGCCCGTTGCTCGGCCAGCCGACCTCCGACAGCAGCAGCGGCTTGCGTGGGAACTGCTGCTTGAGTTCGCGGGCGCGGTCGAGCACGAACTGCACCGAATCCTTCATCGGCACGAATTCCCAGTACGGCAGGATGTGCGCAGCGATCAGGTCCACATGCCGGGCCAGTTCCGGGTGTGCCTTCCAGATGTGCCATTGTTCGCTGGTGGTGACCGGAACCTTCACGGCCGCGCGCACTCGGTCCAGGTAGGCGATCAACCCTTCCGGCGTGACCTCCTCGCGGAACAACGCCTCGTTGCCGACCACCACGCGGATCACGCTGCGCGAGGTGTTTGCCAGCTCGATGGCGCGGGCGATCTCGCGCTCGTTACGCTCCAGGTCCGGGCTGATCCAGATGCCCAGGGTCACCCGCAGGCCCATCTCCTCGGCCAGCCCGGGGATCTGCGCCTGACTGCCTTCGACGGTGTACAGACGGATACTGTCGGTCAGCGTGCTCAGTTGCGCCAGGTCCTCGCGCAGCTCCTGCTCGCTGGGGTACTGACCGCGCTGTGGGCTTTCGTTCAGGCGAAACGGCGAGTACGAGAAGCCCGAGATCTGCTCGGGCCAGGCGGGGGCGGACACGGGGCGATTGATCAAGGCCCAGAACCCGGTGAACAGGGCGGCGATGAGCAGCACCACGACCAGGTTGAGGCCGATTTTGCGTGATGACATAAGCGTGTGAGATTCCAACGCCCCCGCCGGCAAGGGCGTGGACGGCTGTCCGAAGGTGAGGGTTCCGTCCTGCCGGGAGCACGGGCTTTTCCATGTGGGTAGTGGCTTATTAAAGCAGGGTTGCGCCGATTAATCCCCTTGACGCGGTCGTCCAAGGGTCGCAGTGCTCTGCACCTGGTCCGCCGGTGCTTCGTCATTCGACCAACTGCTTTATACTGCGCGCCGGTTTTTTCCAGGGTTTGGCGACATGAGCACAGAAGATCCACGCTTCGCCGGCATTGCCCGGCTGTATGGCGACGACGGCCTCGAGCGCCTGCGCCGCGCCCATGTCGGCGTGGTCGGCATCGGCGGGGTCGGCTCCTGGGTGGCCGAGGCCCTGGCGCGCAGCGGGGTGGGCGAGATCACCCTGTTCGACCTCGACGATGTCTGCGTCAGCAACACCAACCGGCAGGCCCACGCGCTCGAAGGCCAAGTGGGGCGTGCCAAGGTCGAGGTCATGGCCGAGCGGCTGCGCGCGATCAACCCGGCCTGCGTGGTCCATGCGGTGGCCGATTTCGTGACCCGCGACACCATGGTCGAGTACATCCACGAGGGCTTCGACGGCGTGGTCGACTGCATCGACAGCGTCAACGCCAAGGCGGCGCTGATCGCCTGGTGCCGGCGACGCAAGATCGCCGTCGTCACCACGGGCGGTGCCGGCGGGCAGATCGACCCGACCCAGGTGCAGGTCGGTGACCTCAACAAGACCTTCAACGACCCGCTGGCGTCGCGGGTGCGCTCCACCCTGCGCCGCGACTACCAGTTCTCGCGCAACGTCAGCCGCAACTACGGGGTGCCGTGCGTGTTCTCCAGCGAGCAGCTGCGCTACCCCAAAGGCGATGGCAGCGTCTGCCTGCAGAAGAGCTTCGTCGGCGAAGGCGTACGCCTGGACTGCTCGGGCGGTTTCGGTGCGGTGATGATGGTCACCGCGACCTTCGGCATGGTCGCCGCCAGCAAGCTGGTGGAGAAACTGGTGGGCGGGGCTCGCCGACCTTCGGAGCGTGCCGTGGCTCAGGCGCCTGCGGCCAGTTGAGCCATGCGCTGCAGCACGGCGTGCAGGCCGTTGCTGCGTGACGGCGTGAGCTGGCGCTCCAGGCCCAGTTGCGCGAACCAGCCAGGCAGGTCGACGCGGGCCAGTGCGTCCCGGTCGAGCCCCTGCACGCGCACCAGCAACACCGCCAGCAAGCCCTTGAGCAGCCGCGCCTCGCTGTCGGCCTGAAACTGCCAGTGCCCGTCGACCGCCTGCGCGGTCAGCCAGACCACGCTTTCGCAACCGTGGACGCGGTTGGCCTCCACCTTGTCGGCTTCATCCAGCGGCGGCAAGCGTTGGCCCCACTGCATCAGCAGGCGCGCGCGTTGCTCCCAGCCGTGGGCCTGCTCGAAAGCCTGCAAGGCCTCGCGCGCGGCGATCGACAGGCTCATCGCAGCAGCGCCAGGGCGTGATCGAAAGCGTCGAAGAACCGCGCCAGGTCGTCGCCATCGTTGTACAGGCCCAGCGACACGCGGATCGCGCCGCCCAGGCCGAGCTGCTCGAGCAGCGGCATGGCGCAATGGTGCCCTGCACGCACGGCGATGCCCTGTTCGGTCAGCAGGTGGGCGATGTCGGCCGTGTGCACGCCGTCGACCACGAAACTGGCCAGTGCCACCTGCGGATCGCCCAGCAGACGCACACCTTCGCGGGCAACCAGTCCTTCGCACAGCGTACGGTGCAGGGCGGCCTCATGAGCCGCCACGGCCGACAGGTCCAGGCCGTTCAGGTACGCCAGGGTCGCGCCCAGGCCGATCACGCCCGCCACCGGCGGCGTGCCTGCCTCGAACCCCAGGGGCGCGGGACGGAAGCTCGCCTCGTGGTACCCGGCCAGGTGGACCATCTCGCCACCGTACTGCCAGTGCTTCAGATGGGCCAGCGCCGGCGTGCGGCCGTAGAGCACGCCCACGCCGTCCGGCCCATACAGCTTGTGGCTGGAGAACACGTAGAAATCGCAGCCCAGTTGGTGCAGGTCGGGGCGGCCATGGACCACGCCCTGGGCCCCATCGACCACACTCAGCGCCCCTTGGGCACGGGCATGCGCCAACAGGGGTGCCAGCGGCTGCCAGGTGCCCAGCACGTTGGACAGCTGGCTGACCGCCAGCAGCCGGGTCCGTGGGCCGATCAACTGCAGCGCCTGCTCCAGATCGATGCGGCCTTGGGCATCGATCGGCAGGATCACCAGGCGCAGGCCCCGGCGACGTGCCAACTGTTGCCACGGCAGCAGGTTGGCGTGGTGCTCCAGGGCGCTGACGGCAATCTCGTCACCGGCCTCGAAGCCATGTTCCAGCCCATAGGCCAGCAGGTTCAGCGCCGACGTGGCCCCGTGGGTGAAGATGAACTGCTGGGCCTCGTCACCCCCTGTCCAGGCGGCCAGTGCGCTGCGCGTCGCCTCGAACGCCTGGGTCGCCAGGGCGCCCGGCACGTGCTGGGCCCGATGCACATTGGCGGCGCCACCCCCGTAATAACGGGCGAGGGCGTCCAGCATGGCCTGGGGCTTCTGGGCGGTGGCCGCGCTGTCTAGATAGGTCTGGTGCTGGCGGTGCAGGGCGGCGACGGCGGGGAAGTCGGCGCGCCAGGGGGAGGGCTGGAGCATGATGGTGGACCTGGAAAAGAAACGGGCCTGGCAGAAAGCCAGGCCCGATCTTATCACTTCAGGTCAGTGCAGGCCTCAGTTGTGGGCGTGCAGTGCCTCGTTCAGCTCGATGGCCGACTTGTGGGTCTTGCACTCGACCGCGCCGCTGACCGAGTTGCGACGGAACAGCAGGTCGGTCTGGCCCGCCAGATCGCGCGCCTTGACCACCTTGACCAGCTGGTTCTGCTCGTCCAGCAACTGCACCTTGGTGCCGGCGGTGATGTACAGGCCTGCCTCGACGGTGTTGCGATCGCCCAGCGGGATGCCGATACCGGCGTTGGCGCCGATCAGGCAGCCTTCGCCGACGGTGATGACGATGTTGCCGCCACCGGACAGGGTGCCCATGGTCGAGCAGCCGCCGCCCAGGTCCGAGCCCTTGCCGACGAACACGCCGGCCGAGACACGGCCTTCGATCATGCCAGGCCCTTCGGTGCCGGCGTTAAAGTTGACGAAGCCCTCGTGCATGATGGTGGTGCCTTCGCCGATGTAGGCGCCCAGGCGAACCCGTGCGCTGTCGGCGATGCGCACGCCAGCTGGAACCACGTAGTCGGTCATCTTCGGGAACTTGTCGACCGAGAACACTTCCAGTAAGTCGCCGCGCAAGCGTGCTTCGAGCTGCTGCTCGGCCAGTTCGACCAGGTCGATGGCGCCCTGGCTGGTCCAGGCGATGTTCGGCAGCAACGGGAAGATACCGGCCAGGCTCACGCCATGGGGCTTGACCAGACGATGCGAGAGCAGGTGCAGCTTCAGGTAGGCTTCCGGGGTCGAGGTCAGCGGACCGTCCTCGGCCAGCAGGGTCGCCACCAGCGGCTTCTGGCTTTCCGCCAGGCGCGTCAGCAGGGCGGCCTGGGCGGCGTCGACCGAGCGCACGGCTTCGGCCAGTTGCGCAGCCTGGGTGGTGCTGAGGGTGATGGCCTGGTTGCCGCCTTCGTAGCCCAGTACCGGGGCGATCGCCTCGACCAGAGCGCTGGAGGGGGCCACCAGGGGCAGCGCGTAGAAGACTTCCAGCCAGGTGCCCTGGCGGTTCTGGGTGCCGACGCCGAAGGCCAGGCTGAACAGGGTAGTGGACATGCAGTTACCTCTTGCGAATAAGGGAAAGCGGAAAATCAGGTCAGCGCAGCGGCATACCGGTCGGGCGCGAAGCCCACCAGCGTGCGTTCGCCGAGGTCCAGCACCGGGCGCTTGATCATCGAGGGCTGGGCCAGCATCAGGTCGATGGCCCTGGCCTGGTCGAGATCGGCCTTGCTGGCCTCGTCGAGCTTGCGGAAGGTGGTGCCGGCACGGTTCAGAACGATCTGCCAGCCGTGCTCGTCGCACCAGCGCGTCAGGCTGTCACGGTCGATGCCTTGGGTCTTGTAGTCGTGGAAGGTGTAGGCGATGGCCTGCGCGTCGAGCCAGGTACGGGCCTTCTTCATGGTGTCGCAAGCCTTGATGCCGTAGAGAGTCGGGGTCATCGCGTGTCGGGAGGCCATACGCGGTTCGAACGGGCAGGAAGCGGTGCAGGGAGGTTGACCGACCGGAAGGGAACCGCAACGGGCTCTACCGTCTCCGAACGGTCAGGGCAACCTGACCGACCCCTGTCCGAGCCTGGGCGTGCCGCCTCGGTGCTCCTTGAACAGTGGACGGCCGATTATGCGTCATCGACGGCGCGGATGCCATGAGCGCGGCACCTGAGGCCCGTGTCGTGGTCCATTGCAGGTCGTCGTGGCCGTCGACGCAGGCCGCGCAGGGTTACGACGTTGGTCGCACGGCCCTGCCTGGCCTTTCGCCCTACCATGGCGCCGCTCGCGCACGCCGGCCGCCCTTGGCCCTCGCTCACACAGGACACATGCTCCAATGCAGTCAGCCTACACCGTGCTTATCCTGCTGACGCTGGTAAGTCTCTCCAAATTGCTGGTTCGCGTCGTTCCGCTGCCGTTGATCCAGATCGCCGCCGGGGCCTTGCTGGCCAGGTGGCTACGAGTTTGAGTTACTCGCTCATTCATTCGGCAAGCACCGGCATTCCGTTGAGGAAGAAAAAAAGCGTGCTCATCGTATCGCATGCTGGAGTGATCTCATTGGGCCCTATATGCCAAAACCCCATCCGGGAAGTGATCAAGTGTACAGCGGCGGAACTGGAGCGGATTTTGTTGCCAGTGGGGCTTTCCATGATCCTGATCCGATAGCTGAGTTCGGTGATCACGAAGAGGCCGTCTACGATCTAGCAATTAGCCTCGAAGGTGGGTCAATCACAATAAGGTTCGGGCGGGTGGCTTGGATGCTTTCCCCGTCGGAGGTCGAGTGGCTAGCTGAGCAAATGTGGGCAGCGACTCTTTTAGCAGCGCAGCAAGCTAAATGCTTGGGTTGATTTCGGTCTGACCCAAGCGCTCGGGAAATGGAGAGCCTCATGTGTATGCGAGGTCGATAGGACGTGCCGCCTCGCGGCCAGGCTTACGTAAACCGAGCCACGAAGTGGCTCGGCTCTGCGGGCTTTGATCCTTCACGCCTTCGGCCGTCGGCCTGCGAGTTTCGCTTACCTGCTCACTGGCACTGAGCTATTTGCTTGGAACATGTGCAGATAACTCAGTGGGTAGGGAGTCTAAGCCAAAAAGGGGACTTTCGTCCCCAGGCATCTTACAAGGAGCTCAATCTGAGTCCCCAGTGTACTGTTGACTCAACTCTGCCAGCAACAGCCCCAGCCGCAATAAATGTCAGATTTATGCATAAGATTCATAGGCTTGTACCATCCCGAGCCGTTCGATATGATCGGCTTCGGCTCTCCGCCAAAGCTCTGGTCGGCTTAAAAAAGAGAATGCTACGCTCCGCTTCATTCCCGCTATCGCATTCCGGAATTCCTGGTTAATCGCTAGTGACAAAACGCCCAGCACAGCGACACTTTCCTGGTACTTCTTGAATGACTGACTTCGTCAAGGCTGCTGCCTATGCAGCCAAACAATCTCTCGTCCTTAAGGGCATCAAAGTCCAGCACGGCATTGCGCTGGAGATCGTTGCCGCTTTCTTGGGATACAGAACATATGCTGCTCTGGTGATAGAGGAGGGCAACGAGACTCTGAAGTATCATCTGGGTGATGCTGAGGTCATTGTTCTTGATTACAACGGCGGGATCACCAGGCTGACTGAGCTCGAGGTAATGCTGGGCTTCATCGTTCAAGCCTTCATCGACGCTATTGTCGAGTGTCGAGATGGCGTGTTTCCGGATCTTTCAAGCTTTCTTGATGAATACGTTACGCGGGAGCTTCAGGACTTTATCCTTTCTGATAGGGACGTCATCGAAGCGGTAGAATGCGCGACTGGGTCTGAGCCATTTTCAGTTGAGCTGGATGGGGATTGGTCGTTCAGCGAGCAGCTCTGGACAGCCGGCGGAACTTGGGAGGTTTCGTGCTCTGGCTCAGTCGAAGAGTTGGCCAGCCTGGGCAGTGCCTATGCCGGCAATGATGATGAGGTGGTAGGGGTGCGCTGTTGGGTCAAATTTGCTAAGGCGGGGCGGGCGGGGTTGAGATTTCAGCGTAGCGCTGGGAAAACTTCCGCCTGAGCCCAGCTATCGAAGGTTGGGAGCTTAAGAAGGCCGGCGCGGAGCCCCCAGGTGAAATTCTACTGGCCGGGTATTCGGCGGGGAGCTGAACAACTGACTGCCTTAATTCGGCCTGACAAATCGATAATCGGCGCGGGGCAGGCACCAACCCGCCCGCGCCAAATGCCAGTCTTCTTAACGCTTATCCTTTGTACGAGTAGCACTGGCCGATAGCGGTAACGATCCTTGCCAATCACCACCCAAGCTCTTGATGAGCCTTATCTGAGAAACGCCCAGCAATAGCTTCGTCTGAATCAAAGCAGTCTCCACCTGATAAAGCTGGCGTTGACTGTCCAGACTGTCCAGATACCCGTCGAGCCCTTGCGAATATCGCTCAGCGGAGATACGAGCCGAACGTTGCGCTGCCTCCAGCTGAGCTTGCTTGGCCTTGAGTTGGCGCTCCAAGGGCGCTCGTGCACCTAGCTCATCAGACACTTCCCTGAAAGCGACTTCAATTGTCTTTTCGTACTCCGCGACGTTCAGATCCTTGCGTACCTGTGCAACCTCCAAGGCAGCTTGATTGCGCCCGTGGTTGAAGATCGGAATAGAGATCGATGGAGCGAACGTCCAGTAGCGACTGGATCCTGCAAATAGGTCATCGAGCTGGGTACTGCTGCTGCCTACAGCAGCCGTCAGTGAAATGCGGGGGAAGAACGCAGCCCTCGCAGCGCCTATGTTCGCATAGCTTGCTATCAATCGTTGCTCAGCCGCGATGATGTCTGGTCTTCGCTCTAACAGTGTGGAACTCAGGCCACCAGGTAGGGCTTCATCCAGCTTTTGCTGCTCCAAAGGTAACGGATCGGGAATGGAGGCCGGGAGAGGCCCCCCGACCAATAAGGCAATGTTGTTATCTGATTGATTCATCTCCCGTTCGAGAGCTGCAGCATCCGCCTTAGCCTCTTCAAGCGATGCTTCGGATTGGCTCAAGGTAAGTTCTGACGCCAGTCCTTGATGAACCCGATTGGTGATTAAGTCAAACTCCTCTGTGCGGATACGTACCGTGCGTCGCGCCACGTCTATACGTTCGGCCAGCGAGCGCTGATTTAGGTAAGCCGTTGCCACCTCGGCTATGAGTGACAAGCGCACCGCACGTTGATTGGCCTCTATGGCCAGATACTCCCTCAGCGCCGCGTCGGTTAGATTTTTCACTCTGCCGAAGAGATCCAGCTCGTATGAACTGATCCCCACGCCAAGGTTGTGTGTGCTGGTGATCTCGTCGGTTGATAGGTAAGCCGTTTCATCTCCACGTTGGCGAGTGTAGCCGATGCTTCCGTTCACTGTGGGCAATCTGTCTGCCCGCTGAATCTGGTATTGGGCTCGAGCTTGCATGATATTCAGCGTAGCGATGCGGAGATCTTTGTTGTTGAGCAATGCGGAGTCAACCAACATCTGAAGTCTTGGATCTGCGAAGCGTGTCTGAATGGAGGCATTAGTAGCGGGACTGATCTGCGACTGATAGGGGAAAAACTCCGCCACAGGGCGCGTCGGCTGAACATAGGTGGGGGCTAGGGAACACCCGCTGAGCACTGTCCCAGCGATGGCGATGACAATGGCGAGCTTATTCATGGCCAGCTCCAATTTTATTTTTGCGACGCTCCACGATATCCATCACCAGGACATAGAAGACAGGGACAAAAATGATTGCAAAGGTGGCTGTTAGCATCCCGCCAATGACGCCTGTTCCGATGGCTTGCTGGCTTGCAGAACTGGCGCCAGAGGCGATTGCCAGGGGTACTACCCCCAAAATGAAGGCCAGCGATGTCATGATGATTGGACGTAGCCGCATACGAGCGGCCTGAACACACGCCTCCCGTATGCTCATGCCTTGCTCATGCAAGGATTTGGCAAACTCAACGATCAAAATGGCGTTTTTGGCGGACAAACCAATGATTGTAATTAACCCGACCTTGAAGAATACGTCGTTAGGCATGTCCCGCAACGTGACAGCCAATACAGCGCCCAGCGCGCCTAACGGTACGACCAGCAATACCGAAATTGGAATCGCCCAGCTCTCATATAGAGCTGCCAGGCACAGGAACACGATCAGCATGGAGAGAGCCAACAACATGGGGGCCTGGTTCCCTGAGACTTTTTCTTGAAGTGACAGCCCTGTCCACTCCAGTCCGAAGCCTTTCGGCAATTGAGCACCAATGCGTTCGATCTCTTTCATAGCTTCGCCCGTGGTGTAACCAGGCGAAGGCTCCCCTGAGATGTTAACTGCCGAGTAACCGTTGTACCGGTTTAGCTGGGTTGGGCCCAATGACCAGGTTGCTGTCGTAAATGCTGACAGCGGTACCATCTTCCCTTGCGTATTGCGTACTTCGAGACGCATTAGGTCGTCGATCTGCTGGCGATTCTGTGCTTCGCTTTGCACGATGACTTGCTGCATTCGTCCCTGATTTGGGAAGTCATTGATGTAAGAGGAGCCAAGTGATGTGGATAGGGTTTCACTGATCTGGTCAAAGCTCACGCCCATTGCATCAGCTTGTTGGCGATCCACATTGATATTAACTTGTGGCGCTTCTGCCAAGGCAGTTTCACGCACGTTTTGCAGCAACGGACTTTTTTGTGCTTCAGCCATCAATTGATCGCGCGCATTCATAAGCGCTTGGTAACCGTTCGAGGAGCGATCCTGCAGCCTGACTTCAAAGCCGCTGGAGGTTCCCAGGCCCTCAATGGGAGGCGGAAGGATCGAGAAAAGAATTGCGTCTTGGAAGCCTGAAAACACTGCGTTGGCTCTGTCAGCGATTGCCTGGGCAGTATTTTCCGCACCTCGCTCAGCCCAGTCCTTCAATGTAGTGAAGGCGAGTCCTGCATTTTGTCCGGTGCCCGAGAAGCTGAACCCGAGAATCACGATGGTGTTTTGAACACTGGACTCGGATTTGTCGTGCTGCTCGATTTCTGAGGCTATCTGCGCCGTCCGATTCTGTGATGCACCTGGTGGGAGCTGAATATCAGTGAGTGTGTAGCCCTGGTCTTCGATCGGGAGGAAAGATGAGGGAAGCCTGACAAACATGAAGCCCATTACCACGGCCAGTAGCACAAATACGAACATGCACCGTCCAACGCGGGTAATGACTGCGCCTACCCAGGCCGCATACGAGTCAGTGAACGCTTCGAATCGACGATTGAACCAACCGAAGAAGCCTTTTTTATCGTGGTGCGCACCCTTGGGAATGGGTTTGAGGATCGTGCCGCACAGTGCAGGCGTGAGGCTTAAAGCAAGGAAAGCAGACCACAGGATCGACACGGCCATCGAGACAGAGAACTGCTGATAAATAACGCCCACCGAGCCCGGCATGAACGCCATCGGCAAGAATACGGCGGTCAGTACAAGCGTGATACCAACGATTGCACTTGAGATCTCACTTGCAGCCTTGATGGTGGCTTCTTTGGGAGGTAGGCCCTCCTGGGCCATCAGCCTCTCCACGTTTTCAACGACCACGATCGCATCGTCCACGAGTATGCCGATCGCCAGTACCATTCCGAAGAGGGTGAGGACGTTGATCGAAAACCCGAGCAACCACATTGTGGCGAAGGTGCCCATCAAGGCTACGGGCACTACTAGGGCGGGAATGAGCGTATAGCGGATGTTCTGCAAGAAGAGGAACATCACGATGAACACCAGCACCATCGCCTCAATCAGGGTATGAATCACCTTTTCAATCGACAGTTTTACAAACGGGGCTGTGTCATAAGGAATGTCGTACTTGACCCCGCTGGGGAAGTAGTTCGACAGCTCCTGCATTTTTGCCTTGATGAGGTTCGAGGTTTCGAGAGCATTAGCTCCTGGCGCTAGCTGAATGCCGACTCCCGTAGTTGGATCGCCATTCAGACGTGTGCCATAGGTATAGTTCTGCCCACCAACCTCGACACGAGCTACGTCACCGACAGTGACCTTTGAGCCATCAGCATTGGCCTTGATCACGATAGCAGCGAACTCTTCAGGCAACGAGAGTTGGCCTTTTACAAGCACACTGGCCGTCATCTCGCGTGAAGAGGGCATGGGAAGGTCACCCAAGCTGCCTGCCGGCACCTGAACGTTCTGCGCGGTGATTGCAGCGTTGACGTCGCTTGGGCTGAGGTTGAAGGCAATCAACTTCTGCGGGTCGATCCAGATTCTCATCGCCCGCTCAGCGCCGAACAACTGAGCCTTGCCAACCCCGTCCAAGCGACGCAACTCGTTCACGACGTTACGTGCCATGTAGTCGCTGAGTCCGATCTCATCGGTTTTACCGTCAGTGGAGCTCAGGGTAATGAAGAGCAGGTATCCAGATGAGGTTTCTTGAATTTGCAGACCTTGTTGGGTGACTGCAGACGGCAAGCGCGGCTCTACCACCTTGAGCCTGTTCTGAATGTCTACCTTCGCCATTTCAGGATCCGTGCCCGGCTTGAAGGTGACCGTTATCAGGGCCGTGCCCTGGCTACTGCTAGAGCTGTAGTAGAGCAGGTGATTGACACTATTTAGTTCTTGCTGGATAAGGCTGACGACGCTCTCGTCAACGGTTTGAGCCGAAGCACCGGGGTAAGTAGCCGATAGCTCGATCTGAGGCGGGGCCACGCTTGGGTATTGGGCCACGGGAAGATTTGGAAGCGCCAATAGTCCGGCCAGGAGGATGAACAGCGCAACAACCCATGCGAAAACAGGTCGATGAATAAAGAACAAGGGCATTATTCGGTGCCCTCGGATTGCTCGGCAGCTGCCGACTTTTCGGTGATCTCAACCTTGGTGCCGGCAGGTGCATGCTGCATACCGGAAACAAGAACACGATCACCTGCCTGTATGCCCGACGTCACAAGCCATCGGCCCTGATGTATGCCGCTCAGCACAACTTCCTTGAGCTCGGTGACATTATCTTTGTTCACCACCATCACGTTGGGCTTGCCGCTGGCATCGCGTTGCACCGAGCGCTCGGCCACAGTCAAACCGTCATTCACGCGGGCCTGCTCAACCTGGACGCGAACGAAGCTGCCGGGCAGTAGTTCGCGATCAGCATTGGGAAACTGGCTGCGCAACGTAATCTGTCCTGTGCCTTGATCCACGTTGAGGTCGCTGAACAGAAGCTTTCCAGGGTTTGCATACTCTACTCCCTTATCGTCAATCAGTCTGACACGTGCCTGGGCGGGGTCTACCTTATCCAGTGCGCCGGAGCTTATCTTCTGCCGTAGCTCCGATAGCTCTCGCGTAGACTGAGTGACATCCGCATACATGGGATTCATCTGCTGGATCAGGGCCAGAGGCGTCGTGCTGTCCTGTCCTACCAAGGCACCTTCAGTTACCATTGCTTTGCCAATGCGCCCATTGATAGGGGCGGTGACCGTTGAATAGTCCAGATTCAAACGTGCTCGACGAGCCTCGGCTAAGGCTGCTGCTACATCGGCCTTGGCCTGTAGCTCCGCAGCCCGAGCATTTTCAAAATCCTGCTTGCTGACAGCTTGCGTTTCGACCAGTGCTGTATAGCGTTTGGCTTGTAGACTGGTCTGATATTGAGTGGCTTTGGCCTTTCTGACGGCTGCCAGTGCGCTGTCCAGATCCGCTTGGAACGGCGCTGGGTCTATCTTGAATAGCACATCGCCTTTTTTTACATCGCTGCCTTCTTGGTAGACGCGCTCCAGGATGATACCTGCTACCCGGGCACGCACCTCTGCTGTCCTGGGAGATACTAACCGGCCCGACAGCGCCGAGGTGATAGCAACAGAGCGGGGAGTGATGGTCTCGACTGTCACCTTTACCGCAGGGGGATTCTGGGTTCCAGCACTTCTATCACATCCTGTGAGGGCAAGTAGAAGAACACTGAGGCATATAAAATGAGGTTTTGCGATTTTTACGCTAATCATGTGGCATCCTCTGAAGACGCCATTATGCTAATGTGAGTGATTCCAGAGATTGTAAAAAACTGTCTTGATCTTGTAAAAGATTGTCGGTTTGTTACCAAATATTTTCAGCTTTGTTTAAGATTAGACTTTCTTGCCGGCGGGTAGGGGTATGCATACGATATTGTTAGTCGAAGATGACGCTGCATTGGCGGAGCTTATCAAGGCCTATCTGGAATCTCATGAGTATTGTGTTTATACAGTAAGTGAAGGCTGCTTGGCGAACTCAGCGGTTGCAGCTTTGAAACCAGATCTCGTTATTTTAGATATTATGTTGCCTGGGCTCAATGGTTTGGAAGTGTGTAAGCTTATCAGGGTTAGAAGCACCTCCTTGCCTATCATAATGCTTACGGCGCGGGGTGAGGCAGATACGGAGGTGCTTGGGTTTGAGGTGGGGGCTGATGATTATGTTGCCAAGCCCTGCGAGCCACGCATTTTGCTAGCCCGAATTCGAAATTTGATTCGACGAACTCAAAATTTTAGCAATGAGCGCGACTGTGAACGCATTGAGTTTGGAAATCTTAAGATAGAATTGACATCTCGCCGGGTAGTGTGGATGGGTTCTGAGGTGGACTTATTTTCTTCAGAATATGACTTGCTTCTGGTACTTGCCTCTAATCCAGGAAAAGTGATGAGTCGCGATGATCTTATTCAATCTCTAAGGGGCATTGAATTTAATGGGGTGGATCGATCAGTCGATATGACTGTTTCAAAATTACGCCGTCGTTTTGAAGAGGATACTTCCAACCCTCGAAAAATTCGGACAGTGTGGGGTAAAGGTTATCTGTTCAACTCTGCAGAATGGGAAAGTTGAGCGTATCTCATGGCCAGGTTTCTGATTAGACTGTTCGTCATCATTATGATTGGTTATGCGGCGGCGCTTTATGTAATTCCAGGATTGGTATTGGGTGTCTTTCAGAAAAGGTATTACGAATACAATCTTGATCAAGCAAAAGGGGCGCTCGATCTACTCACTGAAAAATTTCAGAACGCCGATCCTAGTGAGTGGGGTAAGATCGAGGAACAATTGCAAAAAAGCTGGTCGCCTAACAAGATCAAGGTTATCGATCAAAATGATCCATCATTGACAGGTGCTGAAAAGAAATATTTGGCCGAGGGTAAGAGCGGCGTTAGAACCGGGTATTACGGGGCATTTGAAGCAGCCATAGCGCCGCTTCCACGAGGGAAAGCAGTCCAGTTCTTTCTGCCTGTATCCCCGATAGATATCAATATCATGTACTTGTTAATCAATGTATTGATTGTGGCCGTATTGCTGATCTGTCTGTTCGCCTGGCTGACGCCACATTGGAAGGATCTCGAGCAGATTCGCTTAGCAGCGCTGTCTCTGGGGCGGGGGGACTTAAAAGCTCGAACATTCATTTCCCCACGATCCAACATCAGTGAATTAGCGAACGTTTTCGACGAAATGGCCCACGAAATCGAACAGCTGGTGATGCAACAGCAAGATTTGCTGAATGCAGTGTCCCACGAGCTTAGAACGCCACTATCCAGGCTTCGTTTCGGCTTTGCATTGGTAGCAGCCCTAGATCTGCCAGAAGAGGGACGTAAACGTATGGAAGAGATGGTCAAGCATACTAGGGAGCTCGACAGCCTGATCAATGAATTACTTTCATACAGCCAGTTGCAGTCCAGGAAACAAAATATAAGCAAGGAAATGGTCTGCATCGAACCCTTTTTGGACAGCATCCTCACTGATTTCACAACCTATCGTGGTGAGAAGTATTTTGAGCTTCGGGCTGATGTGCTTTCCGGTAGTAAGGAAGCTCATCTTGATCCGCGCCTCACAGCACGAGCGATTGAAAACTTGGTGAGCAATGCCATCAGGCACTGTACAACCCATGTATATGTCAGGGCGGATGTCGATGGTAGTGGATCGTTCCGGGTAGAGGTTGAGGATGACGGGGAAGGGATCAGTGTAGGAGAGGCTGCTCGTGTATTCGAGCCGTTCTATCGTGCTGATAACAGTCGAAATCGAACTACTGGCGGATTTGGACTGGGCCTTGCAATTACCAAACGAGCTATTGAATGCCAAGGTGGGGAAGTTATGATCTCTAAAAGTGTCCTGGGCGGCGCAAAGGTTATGATTGTTATCCGTCAAGTGTAATTTCAGATTTGAATGTAGCTATGTGTATGCACGCTACCATGCACTAGCAATACACTATTGTTTTGTCGACCTGCATCTTAGGCCGGCGATCAGTCGTGTTTTATTGAAAAGGAGAAAGCCATGGAAAAGTTACTCAAAGCAATTATTGTAAGTGCTGCACTTCTAGGTTGCGCTTCTGCATCTGCCATTAATCTAGGTGGCGCCATTGGCTCTACTGGGCAGGGCGATTTTACTGGGCGTATTGATATCACTAAGACTTGGGAAAAGTCTTGGTTAAATAGCGATTCTGGAAGATTGACTGGCTACTGGGATACTGGTCTTACTCACTGGGAAAGCGGGGGGAAAGGTTCGGCAAAAACAGCCGTTTCATTCTCGCCCGTATTTGCCTATGAATTTTCAACAAATAGTGAAATAACTCCATTCGTTGAGGTCGGTGTAGGCCTTTCTGTATTCAATCACACGCGCGTCGGTAATAGAGCGCTCGGGTCGGCTTTCAATTTTGAGGATCGACTGGGTGCTGGCTTGAAATTCAAGGATAACAGCCGCGTAGGGGTTCGAGTGATCCATTATTCTAATGCGGGAATCAAAGAGCCTAATGATGGAATCGAGTCTTACTCGATTTTTTATAGTCACGCGTTGTAACTTAAAAGTTTTGGTTTGACAATAAGTTCATCCAGATGATTAAGCTTGACGGCTTTCGCGGTAATGTGAGGGCTTACTACGCTTGTACTTAGCCTCTCAGGCCGCCAAGTACACTCATATCTGTTCGTGCAGACCGTGAGCTTATTCGATTTAACAACGCTCAGCTATCAGTTGCTCCAGGTCTAATGACTGGAATATTTCGCGTGTAAGGATCACGAATGCGTCCGACCTTTTTAAGCTTCATGCAGAGCTACTGCATGCCCATCCTGCTGTGTTTGGCAAGTGCCCTGGGCACCGGGTGCGTCCCATTGAAATTAAATGGCGAGCAGCTTGCTCATGTAAAAGTCGATTCTTCCAGTCCCGCCGCCACGGTGCGAATAGTATTTGCTGATGGTAAAGCTGTTTTTGATGATAGAGGTGTTCAGCTTAATGGAGGGCAGCACACTTTGGTGGTGTTCTACTCATTAGCAACCCAGCACAAGCCTGGCTACTGCAATCTTACCTATTCAGGCTATCTCCCGGGGAAGCACTATCGTGTATCCTTCTTGCATTACCAAGATCTCGACGCTGTCTATTTGAAAGGCGCTCGTGGAGAGATACTCGAAAAAACTCGGATTGAAGATTGTACTTCTACTGTCAGAGCATTGGGTCGAAAGCCTCTAGCTAAAATAAATAAGCTATAAGCCGGCCAACATCCAATGGTGTGAATTTCAGCTATCCAGTCTTCTGTCAAAAAACTAACAGAAATGCAGGCTCATAATCCAACCCGAGCGCTAACGGTCTAGCACATGAGGAACTGCTCGGTTAACTTAGACCTGCTACCTAGGTCGGTGATACAAAGGGCACCCTATCACCGACACGGATCTCCTAGGTATGATCGAATCAGATTTCTACCTGGCGTTTTCAACCACCGAACAATTTCTGCCTGTGAAGCGCTGTTTCAGTTTGTCAAAAGCCCAGTTGTAAAGCATGGTGTAAGGCAGGATGAATACAAAAAACCCAGCTTCCACGATCAACGCTTGTATCAATGAAATTTCGAGAATCCATGCGGCCACGGGAAGGCATAAGACAATGATGCCCCCTTCGAAGCCCAAGCCATGCATGAATCGAGCGCCTAGGCCCCAGGAAGCACGTTCGCGCTTGACATATTTATCGACCAGGGCGTTGTAGGCCATATTCCAAAGCATAGCGATCGCGGAGAGCACGATCGCTAAAGCGCCTGTGCTTCCTATGGGCTTGTTGAACACGAACGCTAGCACGGGAGCGCAGATTAGGACAGCAATTAGTTCAAATCCTATCGCATGGATGACGCGCTCTTTTAATGAAACCGAGGCCTGGGTCATGAGGATTCCTCATCGCTGATGTGGGATCTCATCATCCTTGCTAGACTCGATAGTCACAACATAGCTGCTATCGGTTTTTTCAATATGCGGTACTCCCTAGAATCGCTGCTTGCGTTCGTTGAATCGGCCGACCAAGGTTCGTTTTCAGCCGCTGCCCGCAAGCTTCGCAAAAGCCAGTCGACCATCAGCATCGCGATTGCCAATTTAGAATCTGACCTAGGTGTCAGCCTGTTTGATCGGACAGGGCGTCAGCCCATGCTGACAGAAGAGGGGCATCAGATTCTTGCTCAGGTCAGGGGGGTTCTCACGGCGTGTGAACGTCTAGATTCAGTGGCTGCTCGCCTGGACGCGAAGATTGAGCCACGGCTGTCCGTCGTGATGTCCGATATCTACAATTTCGTCTTCCGGCGCGACGTCATGGGGCAGTTCGCAGCGAGGTTTCCACAAACGGTGCTGCAATGTGGCCCGTCCGAAGGTACTGATGTCATTAACTTGATCCAGGATGAGAGAGCGCATTTGGGCATTGTGGCGGCTCAACCGAACTATCCTCCTGCCGTCAGGGTAGCCAGGCTCGCCCTAGAGGCCGAATTTGGGCTTTACGTAGGTGTTGGTCATCCCTTAGCCAAGGGCAGGATTATCGGGCTTGATGAGATGAAATCAGTACGTCATCTTTGTTTGAAAACTTACAGTGAAGAGTCGGCTCCCCAGCCTAACTCCTGGTCGGCACCGGATTATCTTAGTATTTTGGATCTTGCTGTACAGGGCTTTGGCTGGGCTGAACTCCCTAGAGCACTTGTTCAGCGCTTTGGGAGGGAAGAACTGGTCGAACTCAAGGCAAGCGGCTATCCAAGAAAGGTGGGAGTCGACGTCATATGGTCGTGCCGAAAACCGTTGGGCCCTGCTGGGCAATGGTTTCTAGAGACGCTTCAACAGCTTTCTTGAGCTAAGCGAGCGAGAGCGTAGCAATCTAGTTCCTGAACGTTTGCCGAATGCTGACACCTCGCCCAAGCGGTAGGTACCAAATGTCCAATGCTTGCTGAGCAGATGTAGAACCATCCGATAACCTAGCCCTAGTGGTCGCCAGGCGATAGTGCAGGTTGGCATGCGCCTGAACGCTACTATCCTTTGGTTAGTGAAATGCTTGGATCGTACTCTCTGTTTTGCTCGGCAAGCGGTTTTAGCGCTGGGTTAATGGTATGTTGGGCAGCGTGTCCATTGCTTAGGGCAGCTTTTGATTCAACCGGATCGGTAGTTTTGTGGTCTTT